>Ga0068852_100002211_pt1 | contig 13351 bp, 9 predicted proteins | sample KBSCornC22_FD_66594 | JGI IMG/M metagenome (GOLD analysis project Ga0068852, IMG submission 66594) | Corn rhizosphere microbial communities from Kellogg Biological Station, Michigan, USA - KBS Corn C2-2 | ecosystem: Host-associated > Plants > Roots > Rhizosphere > Soil ... | reverse complement strand
GGCTTCGCGTCGTCGATGCGCGCGGCGAGGCTCGCGGCGGCGAAGCCGCCGAAGACCACCGAGTGGATCGCGCCCAGGCGCACCGTGGCCAGCATCGCGAAGACCGCCTCCGGCGTCATCGGCATGTAGATCAGCACGCGGTCGCCCTTGCCGACGCCATGGGATTTGAGCACCGCGGCGAAGCGGTTCACCTCGTCGTGGAGCTGCGCATAGGTGAAGGTGCGCTTCTCGTCCACCTCCGTCGAGATCCAGACCAGCGCCTGCTGCTCCGCACGGGTGGCCAGGTGGCGGTCGACCGCGTTGTGGCACAGGTTGGTCTCCCCGCCCACGAACCAGCGCCGGAACGGCGGCTTCGAGTACTCGAGGACCTGCGTGAACGGCTTGTGCCAGTCCACGAGGCGCGCCTGCTCGGCCCAGAACCCGGCGGGGTCCTCGATCGAGCGGCGATGGAAATCGCGATACGTGGCCATGTCTCCTCCTCCAGGATTCGGCAGCGAAAGGCACGAGCTTCCGCTCAACTCTGCGCGCGGCCTTGATCGCGCGCAACAGCGCCGTTCAGCGGTTGACGTCGACCACCAGCCGCCCGCGCACGCGGCCGGCAAGTATCTCCGCGGCGACATCCAGCGACTCGGCGAGCGCGATCTCGCGCGTCATGGATTCCAGCCTGGCGAGGTCGAGGCCCCGGGCGAGGCGGCTCCACGCTTCCGAGCGCACTTCGCTGGGTGCGGTCACGCTGTTGATGCCCGCGAGCATCACGCCGCGCAGGATGAAGGGCGCCACCGTGGCGGGAAAATCCATGCCCTGGGCGAGGCCGCACGCCGCGACGACGCCATTGGCCTGCGTCTGCGCGCAGGCGTTGGCGAGCGTATGGCTGCCCACCGAATCGACCACGCCCGCCCAGCGCTCGCGCTGCAGCGGCTTGCCCGGCTCCGACAGCGTGCGGCGCTCGATGACCTCGGCGGCGCCCAGCGACTGGAGGTACTCCGCTTCCTCCGGCCGCCCGGTCGACGCGACGACGCGGAAACCGGCCCCGGCGAGGATCGCGATCGCGACACTCCCCACGCCGCCTGCGGCCCCTGTCACCAGCACCTCGCCTTTTTCGGGTGTCACGCCGCCCCGCTCGAGCGCCATGGCGCAGAGCATGGCCGTGTAGCCCGCGGTGCCGATGGCCATCGCCTGGCGCGAGGTGAGCGCATCGGGAAGCTTCACCAGCCACTCGCCCCTGAGGCTCGCCTTCTGCGCGAGGCACCCCCAATGCACCTCGCCCGCGCCCCAGCCGTTCAGGATCACGCGGTCGCCGGGGCGCCAGGCGGGATAGTCGCTCTCCTCCACCACGCCCGCCCCGTCGATGCCGGCCACCATCGGCCATGTGCGCACGATGGGCGAGGCATTGGCGATGGCGAGCCCGTCCTTGTAGTTGATGGTCGAGTACTCGACGCGCAACTTCACGCTTCCGGCCGGGAGCTGCGATTCCTGCAGCTCCGCCACCTGCGCGCGGAATTCCGGGTCCTTCGTGAGGTAGATGGCTTTCATTTTTCTCCGGGGTCAGCGCGGGAGCGCCAGCTCGATGCAGGTGCCTTCCCGCGGATTCGAGCGCGCGTGCACCGCGCCGCCATGCGCCTTCACGAACTCGTTCACGATGTAGAGGCCGAGGCCCAGGCCGCCCTGGCCGCCGCTGTGCGGTCCGCTCGCATGGAACGGCTCGAACATGGTGGCGAGCGTGGCGGGCGGGATCACGCCCTCGTTGCTCACCACGAGCGAGAGGTTGCCCGGAGCGGTGCCGTCCACGTGCACGCGCACCTTGGCGCCCTCGCTGCCGTGCTGCAGGGCGTTGCCGAGCAGGTTGGAGATGGCTGCGCCGATGCGATCGGCGTCGAAATTGCCCACGGTCGAGCCCGCCGCGGACAGCTCCACGCGCTCGTGCCGCCCGTCGCGCTGCAGCTCGTCGATGAGGTGCTGCGAGAGCCGGTGCAGGTCGTTTTCCGCGGGCTTCATCTCCAGACGTCCCGAGCGGATGCGGGCCACGTCGAGGAGCTGCTCGATCATCCGCGTCATGCGCGACGCGCTCGACTGCATGATGCCGGCCACCTTGAGCACCTTCTCGTCGGTGGAAAGCCGCGAGACCAGCTCCGCGCCGTTCACGATGGCGCCGAGGGGATTGCGCAGGTCGTGCCCGAGGACCGCCACGAACACCTCGTTCATCCGCAGCGCCACCTTGAGCTCGTCCAGTTGCGCGGCGAGGCGCTTCTTCTGCGCGTGCAGCTCGATGAACACCTCGACCTTGTTGCGCAACACCATCGGGTCGATGGGCTTGTGCAGGAAGTCGACGGCGCCGGCCTCGTAGCCGCGGAAGGCGCGGTTCGGGTCCGAGGCCGAGGCGGTGAGGAAGATGAGCGGCGTGTGGCGGGTGCGCTCGGTGCCGCGGATGAGCTCCGCCAGCTCGAAGCCGTCCATGCCCGGCATCTGCACGTCCACCAGCGCCACGGCGACCTCGTCCACGAGCAGGCGCTCGAGCGCCTCCGTGCCGGACTGCGCGGTGAGCACCGTGATGCCCGGGCGTGCCAGCAACGCCGTGATCGCCACGAGGTTCTGGGCCACGTCGTCCACGACGAGGAGCTTGATATCGGGTTGGGCCATCCTCTCCATTCTAGATCGCGACGAAGCGGCCGGAGCGCAGGTGCGCCAGGCGCTGCGCCATGTCCGGCACCGACAGCACCAGGTCCGCCCCCGCGACCTCGATCGCCGCGGCGGGCATCGCGGCGGCGAGCGCCTCCTCGGGACGCTGCACCCAGGCGCGTCCGCCCTCGCGGCGGATGGCGGCGAGCCCCCGCGCCCCGTCGGCATTGGCGCCGGTGAGCACGATGCCGAGCAGCCGCTCGCCATATGCCAGCGCCGCCGACTCGAACATCACGTCGATGCTCGGCCGCGAGAAGTCCACCGGGGCGTCCTTCGAGAGCGCGATCAGCCGCTCGGGCTCGACCAGCATGTGGTAGTCGGGCGGCGCGATATAGACCGTGCCCGGCTCGATCGTTTCCTTGTCGAGGGCCTCGCGCACCGGCAGGCGGCAGCGCCCGCCGAAAAGCGCCGGCACCGCGCTGGGCCGGTCCGGCGGCACGTGCATCACCACGAGGATGGCCGGCACATACGGCGAAGGCAGCGCAGCCAGCAGGGTACCGACCGCCTCGATGCCGCCGGCGGACGCGCCGATGGCCACCGCCTCGATGGAAACGACGCCCGCGCTCATCGCTTGCGGTAGATCCGTTCGGGCGCCACGTACTCCTCGAACGCCGCGGCGTGCGGCGAGAAGCGCAGCGTCTCCTTCGAGCCGATGCCGAGGAAGCCGCGCGGCGCGAGCGCATCGTGGAAGAGGCCGATCGCGCGCGCCTGCAGCTCGCGGTCGAAGTAGATCAGCACGTTGCGGCACGACACCAGCTCCACTTCGGAGAACACATTGTCCGTGGCGAGGCTGTGGTCGGAGAAGACGATCTGCGACTTGAGCGACTTGTCGAAGATCGCGTTGCCGTAGGCGGCCGTGTAGTAGTGCGACAACGATTCCTTCCCGCCCGCCGCGAGGTAGCTCGCGCTGAACTGGGCCACGCGGTCCAGCCGGTAGATGCCTGCCTGCGCCGTGGCGAGCGCACGCGGGTTGATGTCGGTCGCATAGACCAGCGTGCGCTCGAGGAGCCCCTCCTCGCGCAGCACGATCGCGATCGACCACGCCTCCTCCCCGGTGCTGCAGCCGGCGACCCACACCTTCACGTACGGATAGGTCGCGAGCATCGGCACGACCTTCTCGCGCAGCGCGAGGAAATACGACGGGTCGCGGAACATCTCCGAGACCTGCACGGTGAAATACTGCAGCATGTCCGCGAAAAGGTCGGGCTCGCGCATGACGCGGTCCTGGAGCTGCGAGACCGTGCCCGCGCCGTAGTGCGCCATCGCCTGCTCGATGCGCCGGCGCAGCGACGCGGTCGAGTAGTGGCGGAAGTCGTGCTGGTAGCGCTGGTACACGGCCTCCAGCAGCAGCCTGAGCTCGATGTCGAAATCGGAGCGCCGCGGCCTCGCCTGCGTCATTTCGCGAGCCACACCCGGCAGAGCGAGACCAGCCGCTCGATGTCGATGGGCTTGGCGATGTAGTCGTTGGCGCCGGCATCGAGGCACTGGCGGCGGTCGTCGGCCATGGCCTTGGCGGTGATCGCGATGATCGGCAGCCCCGCCAGCGCGGGCGTGGCCCGGATCTCGCGCGTGGCCTCGAGCCCGTCCTTCACCGGCATCATGATGTCCATGAGGACGAGGTCGATGTCGCCGCGCCCCGCGCGCTCCACCGCCTCCTGGCCGTTGCGCGCGATCTCGACCGTGGCCCCGAGCGGCTCGAGGACGCGCGAGAGCGCGAAGATGTTGCGCACGTCGTCCTCGGCGAGGAGGATCGTGCGGCCCTCGAACGCGTCGTCGCGCTGGCGCACGCGGCGCAGCATCGTCTGCTGCTCCGGCGGCAGGGCCGACTCCACGCGGTGCAGGAAGAGCGTCACCTCGTCCAGCAGGCGCTCGGGCGAGCGCGCGCCCTTGATGATGATCGACTTGGAGAAGCGCCTGAGACGCGTCTCCTCCTCGCGGCTCAGCGCGCGTCCCGTGTAGACGATCACGGGCAGGCGCGCATGGCGCGGGTCCTTCGACAGTTTCTCCAGCAGGTCGTAGCCCGAGGCATCGGGCAGCTGCAGGTCGGTCACGAGGCAGTCGTACGGTTCGGCCTCGAGCTTCGCGAGCGCATCGGCCACGCGTCCCACGGCCGTGATCTCCACCTGGTCGCCGCGCAGCAGCAGCGCGATGTTCTCGCGCAGGTGCTCGTCGTCCTCGACCACCAGCACGCGCGAGACGCTCTTCGCGAGCCGTTCCTCGAGCCGGCCGATCGCGCGCGCGAGATCGTCTCGGGCCACGGGCTTCAAGGCATAACCCACGGCGCCCAGGCCGAGCGCCGCCTGCGAGTGGTCCTCGACCGAGAGCATGTGCACGGGAATGTGGCGCACCGCCGGGTCGCGCTTGATGCGCTCCAGAAGCGCCAGGCCCGAATCGTCGGGCAGGTTCACGTCGAGGAGGATGCCGGAGGGCTTCAACCGCCGCGCGAGCTCGAGGCCCTCGTTCGCGCGCGAGGCATGCACGCAATCGAAGCCCAGCTCGTGCGCGAGGTCGTAGAGCACGCGCGCGAAGCGCTCGTCGTCCTCGATCACGAGGATCATGCGGTCCGGGTGGCGTCGGCTCGACCGGTCGTCGTCGATGTGCGGGCCGCTGGCCGCGGGCTTCTGCGATGGCGCGACGGCGGCAGGTTCGGGCGCTCGCGCGGGAGCCTGGATGTCGGCCGTCGCCGGCACCGATCGCGCGGGCTCGGCCTCGACGGCGCGTGGCGCTCCGGCGCGCGTGCTCTTCTCGAGGCGCAGCGGCAGGTCGAGCGTGAAGGTGCTGCCCATGCCGGGCGCGCTCTGGAGCTGGATCGAGCCGCCGAGGCGCGACGCGAGCTCCCGCGAGATGGACAGGCCGAGGCCGGTGCCGCCATATTGCCGGCTGGTGGTGCCGTCGGCCTGCCGGAACGCCTCGAAGATGACCTCCTGCTGCCGCGGCGCGATGCCGATGCCGGAGTCGCGCACGGCGAACGCGATGCGGCCGCCGTCGCGCAGCGACACCTGCAGCGTGACGTCCCCGCGCGGCGTGAACTTGAACGCGTTCGACAGCAGGTTCTTCAGGACCTGCTGCACGCGCTGGTTGTCGGTGTAGATCGACGGCGGCACGTTGGTGGCGACCGCCGTGTGGAACTCGAGCTTGCGGTCCGCGGCGACCGGATCGAACGTCCTGCGCATGGAATGCACCAGCTCGGCGATCTCCACATCCTCCGGGTTGATCTCGATCTGTCCCGCCTCGATCTTCGACAGGTCGAGGATGTCGTTGATGAGCGTGAGCAGCTCGTTGTTGGAGGAGTGGATGGTGCGGGCGTAGCGCACCTGCTCCTCGTCGAGGTTGCCCTGGGCGTTGTCGGCGAGGAGCTTCGCCAGGATGAGCGAGCTGTTGAGCGGCGTGCGCAGCTCGTGCGACATGTTGGCGAGGAACTCCGACTTGTAGCGGTTGGTGCGCTCGAGCATGCGTGCGTTGTCGGCGAGGTCCTTCTGCGCCTGGATGAGCTCCGCCTTCTGCCGCTCGAGCTGCTGCGTGCGCTCCTCGAGCTGCACGTTCACCTGCTCCATCTCCGCGTGCTGCATCTCGAGCCGCGCCTGCGATTCGCGCAGCGCGTTGCCCTGCTCCTCCAGCTCCTCGTTGGAGACGCGCAGCTCCTCCTGCTGGGCCTGCAGCTCGTTGGCCTGGCGCTGCGTTTCCTCGAGCAGCGCCTGGCGGCGCTCGCGCTCGCGCGACGTGCGGATGGCCATGCCCAGCGTCTCGGCGACGCGGTCGAGGAGCTCCCGGTCCGCGTCGTCCACGGCGCGCAGCAGGCCCACCTCGACGACACCGTGCACCTCGCCATCCACCACCGCGGGGGCGATGAGCAGCTCGCGCGGCCTGCCGCGCCCCACGCCCGAGGCCACCGGCAGGTAGCCCTCGGGCACGTCGGTCACCCGCATGGCGCGCCGGTCCTTCGCCGCCTGGCCCACGAGGCTCTCGCCGCGGCGCACCACTTGTGCGTCGGCCGAATCGGCGAGCGCATGGCCCGCGACACGGCGGAAGACATCGCCGTCGTCGTGCACGTAGACCGCGCCCACCTTCGCGCCGAGGTATTCCGCGAGGAAGGACAGCACCTCCTCGCCCAGCTTCTCGACACCCTGCGCGCCCTGGATACGGAAGGAGGCGAGGCTTTCGCCGCCGCGGATCCAGGCGTTGCGCTCCCGCTGGCGGTAATCGCGCGAGGCCATCGCGCCGGCCGCCACGATGAGGAAGAGCAGCAGCGCCGTGCCCCCCCACGTGATGACGGACTGCCCGCGCGCCTGCGATTCCCACTCGGCGCGGCGCTCGTCGAAGCGCGCGCGCTCGTCGCGCTCGAAATCGGCGGCCATCGCGCGGAAACGATCCATCAGGACCTTGCCGCGGTCCGAGCGGATGATCGACGTGGCCTCCTCCAGCTTCCCGGCGCGGCGCAGGGCGATCGTCTCCTCGAGCTCGGCGAACTTGGCCGCCGCGATCTGCCCGATCTGCTCGACGCGATCGAGCCGATCGCGGTCGCCGGCGGCGAGCGCGCGCAGCTTGTCGATCTCGGAGGGGTAGCGCGCACGCGCGCCGTTGTACGGCTCGAGGTAACGCTCGTCTCCGGTGAGCAGGTAGCCGCGCTGGCCGGTCTCGGCGTCCTGCAACGTCGACACGAGGGCCTGGTCGGCATCGATGGTCTCGATCGTCGCCGTGAGCTGGCGCACGGTCCCGATGCGCGACTGCGACGACTGCATCGACATCAGCGCGATCAGCAGCGCCGCGAGGCACGCCACGATGAGGCCGGCGAGCGTGGCGGGGGGCAGGAGCGGTGTGGCCTGCGGATGCGGGGGCGCTTTGCGCCGCGTGTTCTCGGTATGGGTAGGTGTGGCCAATTCGGGCGCGAGGAAATCCGCGGAAAATCAGACAGTGTGCCCGCGAAAGCCCGTGCCCTGCTGTAGGCGCAGGCTTACAGCCGGAAGGCCCCGCCTACCGCGCAAGCACCCCCGGATTGGCGGCGGACGCGTGCTTGCGCGCGAAGTAATCGCGCGATTGCATTTCCTGCAGGCGGCTCACGGTGCGCGTGAACTCGCGCTGCACCATGCGCGCGGGCGCGTCGTCGAGATCGGCGTCGTGCAGCAGCGCTTCCGGCGGCGCCTCGGCCGAGAGCACCAGCTTCACGCGCTGGTCGTAGAAGACGTCCACGAGCCAGGTAAAGCGGCGCACCACGTCCGACTGCGTGGGCGCCATCCGGCGCACGTCCGAGATGAGCACCGTGTGGTAGCTGCTCGCGATCTCGAGGTAGTCGACCTGCGAGCGCGGCTTCTCGAAGAGCTCGGCGAAGTCGAACCACACCACGCCCTTGGCGCGGCGGCGGTACGCGATCGGCCGGCCGCCGACCTCGATGGCGCCGTCGGCCGAGTACGTCGCCCGCGTCATCGCGTCGAAGAAGGCCGCGAGGTGCTCCTCCGCCTCCTCGCCCCAGCCGTAATAGACGCCGAGGCTGTCCAGCAGGCGCTGCCGATGGTCGATGGTGCCCTCGAGCGGCACCACGTCCAGCTCGCGCTCGAGGAGCTCGATCGCCGGCAGGAAGCGCGCGCGCTGCAGGCCGTGGGGGTAGAGGTCGCGCGGCGGGTAGTTCGAGGTCATGACGAGGACCACGCCGCGCTCGATCAGCAGCTGCATCAAGCGGGCCAGGATCATCGCATCGGCGATGTCGCTCACGTGGAACTCGTCGAAGCACAGCAGCCGCACGTCGCGCGCGATCGCGGCCGAGATCGGATCGAGCGGATCCTCCTGCCCGGCCAGCGCCCGCATGCGCGCGTGGATCTCGCGCATGAACTCGTGGAAATGCACGCGCCGCTTGCGGCGGTGGCGCGACACCTTGAAGAAGGCGTCCATCAGCAGCGACTTGCCCCGCCCCACCCCGCCCCAGATGTACATCCCGCGCGGCGGCCTGCGGCCCGCGCCCAGGTTCGTCACCAGCCGGTTGATGCGGCCCTGGCGGTATTGGCGATAGTCCTCCAGCTCCTCGAAAAGGCGCTGCAGCTTCCCGAGGACCTTGAGCTGCTCGCTGTCGGTGTCGAAGTCGCCGCGCTGGCTGAAATGCCAGTACCACTCGAGCGGGCCGGAGAACTCGCTCGCATCGACGTCCTCGTCGTAGGCGCCTTCGGGAAGCGGAAAGGAATCGGGCGATTGCATGGCCGCGATTCTGCCTGATAAGGACTAGAATGGCCCGGCGCTGGAACCCGGGCGATGACGACAGGGGGAGGGCTCGCGTCATGAGGCAGATCGGTGTGGGCATCGTGGGAACCGGCTGGTGCGGCGGCATACGGGCGCAGGCGTGCGCCCACCATCCCCTCGTGGAGAGCCTGCACCTGGCCGAGATCCGCCCCGCGCGCCTCGCGGAGGTGAAGGCGCAGACCCAGGCCGCCACGGCCGTGAGCGACTACCGCGAGCTGGTGGGGCGCGACGGCATCGATGCCGTCTACGTCTGCGCCACGCCCGAGACCACGCACTTCCCGATCGCGCGCGACTTCCTCGCCGCCGGCCAGCACGTGTTCCTCGAGAAGCCCATCGCCCTCGAGCTGGAGGAGGCCGACGAGCTCGTGGCACTCGCGCGCGACAGGCGGCTCAAGCTCACCATCGGCTACTCGCAGCGCTTCAACCCCAAGTTCGCCTACGTGCGCCAGTCCATCCGCAACGGCACGATCGGCCGGCCGGTGAGCGCGCTCGTGAGCCGCCACATCACGCGCAACCTCGGCAAGAAGATCAGCGGCCGCGTCCGGCTCTCGCCCGCGGCGATGGAATCCACGCACGACCTCGACTTCGTCTTCTGGTGCCTCGAGCCCGCGAAGCCGGTGCGCGTCTATTCGCAGGTCAACTACGGCGTGATGCAGGAGACCACCGGCGCGCCCATCGCCGACACGCAGTGGATCATGGTCACGATGGACACGGGCCTCTCGCTTGTCGTGGGCGGAGGCTGGACGCTGCCGCCCGGGTATCCCAACTTCTCCACGACGTGGATCGAGATGGTGGGCACGGACGGCGCGCTCCTCGTCGACGACAGCCATCGCGACGTCGTCCTCAACACCATGGCCACGGGCATGCAGTTGCCGATGTCGACGATGCCCGGCGAGTTCGTCGAGCATACGTACGCCGGCCCGATGGCGGCCGAGACCGTGCATTTCCTCGAAGCCGTGGCGCTCGACCGCCCCGTGCTGGTCACGCCCGAGCACGCCCGCATGGTGATGGAGGTCTACATCGCGGCGGACCTGTCGGCCGAAAGCCACCAGCCGGTCACCCTGCCGCTGCCCGACACCCGCAAAGTCCGCGCCGCCGCCTGAAGGGCCGCGATGGCGCGCAACCATCCGAGGCGCATCGGGCTCGCCATCGTCGGTGCGGGCCGCGTGGGACTCATCCGCGGCGAGGTCGCGGCGCGCCATCCGCAGGTCGACTTCATCGGGCTCGCGGACGTGAAGCCCGGGCGCCTGCAGCTCGTGGGCGACAAGGTCAGGGCCGATTTCACCACGGCGGACTGCCGCGAGCTGCTCGCGCGGCCCGAGGTCACCGCCGCGATCATCTCGACCGACGAGCACCTGCACGTCGATCCCATCCTCGCCGCCGTCGAGCGCAGGTTGGACCTCCTGATCGAGAAGCCGCTCGCCACCGACCTCGCCGAATCGCAGCGCGTGCTGGAGGCGATCGAGCGCTCCGGCAGCGACGCGGTGATCGGCTACACGCAGCGTTTCCGCCGCCGCTGGCTCGCCGCGAAGGAGAAGGTGCGCACGGGCGCGTTGGGCGACGTGACGCTGGTCACCTCGCGCGCCTTCATGAACCGCCTGGTCGCGCTCGACAACTACAAGCGCACGAAGGACCCGGCGCAGATCTCGCCGATGGTGATCTCGGGAACGCACGCGCTCGACATCGTGATGTGGATGATGGAAGGCAAGCGCCCGGTGGAGATCTACGCGCGCTCGACCGACCGCGCCCTGGGGCCGCTCTGCAAGGGCATCGACGCCACCGCCGGCGTCGTCACGTTCGAGGACGGCACCATTTACCACAGCGTGATCTCGTGGGCGCTGCCCATCGTGTGGCCGGGTGCCGTCTACAGCCTCGAGGTGGGCATCACCGGCACCGAGGGCGTGCTCACCATCGACGACACGCACCGCGACATCGTGCTCGCGACCACGCAGGAGAGCGGCGAAGGCTATGCGCCGGATCGCGCGCGCCGCGTGGATTTCCTCGGCAGCTACCCGCCCGGCGACATGGCGCTGGGCGAGCTGCGCGGCCCGATGCGCGAGGAGACGGAGCAGTGGTTGAACCGCATCGCGATGCGGCTGCCCACGCAGCATGCGACGGCCGCGGATGGGCACGACCGCCTGATGCTCACGAAGGCGTTCGACCTGTCCGCGCGCCTGAAGCGCCCCATTCCGTTGCCGATCACGCCGGAGGACGAGAAGCGCACGTAACCGGGAGGGAATCATGCTGCAGCGGTGGCTGGTGGTCCTCGTCTTGCTTTTTTCTCCCGCGGTGCTGGCGCAGGGCGGCTGGCCCGCCAGGCCCGTGCGCATGATCGTGCCCTTCGCACCCGGCGGCGCGTCGGATTTCGTGGCGCGCCTCCTCGCCCCGAAGCTGGGCGAAGCGCTCGGGCAGCAGGTGATCGTCGAGAACAAACCGGGCGCCTCGGGCAACATCGGGATGGAATTCGCCGCGAGGTCCGCGCCCGACGGGTACACGGTCTACCTCGGCAACATCGGCACCATCGCCATCAACCCGGCGGTGTTCCAGGGGCTTTCGATCGACCCGCAGAGGGACTTCATCGCCGTGACGCTCGTCGCGGAAACGCCGAGCATCCTGGTCGCGCACCCGTCCGTGGCCGCGGCCACCGCGGGGGACCTGGTGAAGCTCGCGAAGGCGCGCCCCGGCGAGCTCAACTTCGGATCGCCCGGCTCGAGCACGCTCAACCGCCTCGAGATGGAGCGCTTCATGCTCGCGAACGGCATCAGCATCGTGCACGTGCCGTACAAGGGCGGCGCGGGGCCCGCGGTCACCGGGCTCATCGGCGGCGACACGCAGGTGATGTTCATCACGCTGACCTCGGCCCTCGGCTTCGTGAACGCGGGACGGCTGAAGGCGCTCGGCGTGACCACCGGAAAACGCATCGATGCGCTGCCGCAGGTGCCGACCATGGCCGAGCAGGGCTTCAGCGACATGGTGAGCAGCTCGTGGCAGGGTGTCTTCGTGCCCGCAGGCACGCCGCGCGCGATCGTGGACAAGCTCCATGCCGCGCTGCTGGACGTGCTCGCGGCGCCCGAGCTGCAGAAGAGATTCGAGGTGGGCGGCGCGTACGTCGTGACGAGCCGAACGCCGGAGGAGTTCGCCGCGTACGTCGCGGCCGAAGGGCAACGCTGGGGCAGGGTCGCGAAGGAGATCGGCGCGACCATCGATTAGCTCGTCACCCCGGGCGCTGCAATCGCGATTGGCGCCGTCGCCCCGGGCGCTGCAATCGCGATTGGCGCCGTCGCCCCGGGCGCTGCAATCGCGATTGGCGCCGTCGCCCCGGGCGCTGCAATCGCAGCAACGGCCCGGGGCCCAATTCAAGGAGAACGATCGAAAATGGCACATTTCGGCATCGCGGGCCTCGACTGGCAGGAACGCATCAACTGGGACCGGCTGCGCCGCTACCGCACGGAGCGCGCGCGCGAGAAGATGAAGGCCGCCGGGCTCGGCGCGATGCTGTGCATGTACGACGAGAACGTGCGCTACATCACCGGCACGCTCACGCCCGGCTGGAACCGGCTGAAGCCCGGCCTGCGCTATTGCCTGCTCTGCGGCGACGATCCGCCCGTCCTCTTCGAGCAGGGCGACATCGGCGCGCACATCGCGATGCATTCGCCATGGATCCCGAAGGAGAACATCCGCTGGTCGTACGCCTGGATCAAGGGCGCGGCGGGCCCCGCCTCCCTGCAGCAGGTGACGAAGTTCACCAACGCCATCAGGCAGGAGATGAAGAAATCGGGCGTCGACGGCATGAAGCTCGGCGTCGACTTCATCGACATCAACATGATCCAGGTGTTCAAGGACGCGGCGATCGACTGGGTCGACGGCATGACGCCGATGATGCAGGCGCGCTCCGTGAAGAACGTGGACGAGCAGCACTGTGCGCGTATGGTGGGCGCGATCGGCGACGCGGCGCACTGGGAATGCATGAAGTTCCTGCGTCCCGGGATCACGGAGAACCAGGTCACCGCGCACATCATGGAGTTCCTCTACAACATCCCCGGCATCGAGGACGTGGAGGACGTGATCGTGTCCTCGGGCCTCAACACCTGGCCCAACTGGCGCAACTTCTCCGACCGCATCATCAAGCCGGGCGACATCGTGTTCATGGACCTCGCCGCGCTCACGTGGAACGGCTACAAGTCGTGCTACTACCGCACCTACTGCGTCGGCAAGGAGCCCACCGACGAGCAGAAGAAGTACTACGCGACCGCGTTGAAGTGGCTGTACGACTCGATCAAGGCGGTGAAGGTCGGCACGACCACGAAGGAGATCGCCTCGAAGTGGCCGTCGGCGAAGGAGGCGTGGGGATACGCGGAGGAGGACCAGGCGGCGGCCAACCTGTGGGGACACGGCCTGGGCCTCGCGCAATACGACCCGCCGGTGATCTCGCGCATCTGGTCGCTCGACC
>Ga0068852_100002201_pt1 | contig 13383 bp, 13 predicted proteins | sample KBSCornC22_FD_66594 | JGI IMG/M metagenome (GOLD analysis project Ga0068852, IMG submission 66594) | Corn rhizosphere microbial communities from Kellogg Biological Station, Michigan, USA - KBS Corn C2-2 | ecosystem: Host-associated > Plants > Roots > Rhizosphere > Soil ... | reverse complement strand
GGCGGCACCGGCGGCGGCGGCATGGGTCCGCCTCTCACAAACCCGGTCTGGGTCTATGGCAGCGACGACGACACGCTGTTCAGGCTGATCTCGCTCGGCTCGGATGAACTGAAGAAGCAGGGCTACACCCGCAAAGGCAGCGAGAACGTGGTCGGCCCGATGCCTCCAATGGGCGGCGTGTCTCAAGGATTCGGATAGCGTGTGGAAGGTGATCGCCTGGATCAGGTCGGTCAATCCATCGTCGGCCGGAGGAGGAACAGCCCCGTCGGCATCGGCAACGCCTTCAGGCGCGGCTCCGGCAGCGCCATCGGGGGCGCCATCCCCGGCACCCTCCGCCCCGCCCTCGGCGCAATAGCGGTTAAGGTCCGGACACTTTTCGAGCATAGAGGCCGTCCGCCCTCCGGCCCCCTTTACATTGCTGATGTTTGCTTTCGTGCTTGGATGCGTTTGCAATGCAGCTATGCGCGGCCGCATTGAAATCGTCGAAAGCGACATCACCAGGCTCGACGTCGACGCCATCGTCAACGCCGCCAACAGGACGTTGCTTGGCGGAGGCGGCGTGGATGGTGCGATCCACCGTGCCGCAGGTCCCGAGCTTCGCGCGGCTTGTGCCAAGCTCGGCGGCTGCGAGACGGGGAATGCCAAGATCACCCCTGGCTTTCGCCTTCTCGCGCGTCACGTCATCCACACCGTTGGTCCGGTTTGGGGCGGCGGCGAGCGCGGCGAGGACCAGCTGCTTGCCGCCTGCTACCGTGCGAGCTTCGGTCTCGCACGCGAGTACGGTCTTGCCTCGATTGCCTTTCCCGCCATCTCGACGGGTGCTTACGGCTTTCCACCCGATCGCGCTGCGCGCATCGCGCTTCGCACCGTGCTCGCGGCGCTCGCTGAGCCGAGGTAGATCGAGCGCGTCGTGTTCTGCTGTTTCGGCGCCGACACGCGAAAGCATCACGAGATTGCCTTCGCCGAACTCGCGGGCGAGAACGACTAAAGCTGCGTTGGAGTGAACTATTGTTCCTTCATTTGGCAGCCGGACAGGGACAATGCCACGTGCCATACTGCTTACAGCATTGAGGACGCATGGGTACCCCCGCAGGGGCATCCTCTAGTTTTACTATAACAGATTTGATGCGCACCCGATCCACAACAAAAATCGCCACTGATTTTTGCCGCGTCGCCATCCAACATGCCGACAATCAGAAGTGCAATCGCAGCCGGGATTCCAATGATCGCCTTACGCATAGAAACCTCCATTGGCTAAAAGGTTCGAGGTCGTTTGGCGGACGTGAACTAAAAACCACGACTGCGTAGTAACGCCACCGGAACTGTGCTGTTTCCTTGGACTTCAATACGGAAACGAAGCCGGCACGGTACGTCGACTAATCGCTCTGCCCTTCAAAGCACGTGCCGTCGGAAGCCGGTAATAACGACAGGCAGCCAGCTCCTGAGCTAAGGGTCGAGCAGCCCCGTGGCTTCGATCCTGGCGAACTCGCCTTCGATCAAGCGCGTGCCGATATCACGCCGATAGCGCGAATTGGCGACGACAATCTTGTCTGCCAAAGCGTTCGCCGCATCGCGTGCAGCCTCGATGGTCTCACCTGTGCCGGTGACGACAAGGGTGTAGCCGCTCGCCCCGCTCGTGACCAGTACACCGTTCTGCAAGGCCACCTCGCCGTAATGGATGTGCCGCAACTCGGCAGACGAGAGATCGCCGTCGAACAGAACCGGCAGGCCGACTGGCGCAGGCAGCGTGTCGCGGTAATAAGGAAAGGGCGGTGTGGTGATCACGATGCCGACCGCGAACCCCGGCTCGGTGTCGAACATAAGCGTCGAACGCGTGAGCATGGCGCGGAAGAGATCGGCCCACGGCGTTTTCTGCAGCGGATCGAGAATGGCATAGCCCGGATAGCCGAACCGGCACGTAAATTCGAGCGGCCAGATGCCAGCTTCGTTGACGATGGTGTTGAGATTGATATAGCCGCAATAGCCGTTCGCTCTGAGCAGCGGCACCATCTTGGCGAGCGTGCGATCGAAGAAGCGCTTCGAGCGCGAATAGGTGACGACCGTGCCCATCTCGCCGGTGAGCTCGCCGAGATCGCCGGGGAAGAACCGCTTGTGCTCCCAGTCGAGGCAGGCCGGTTCGAGAAAGTCCTCGCCATTGAAATAGGCGCCCACCCCCATCTCCGCGCCTTCGACGAACTCCATCAAGACAAAGCTCGAGGCGGCGATCTTTCCTCCTGCGGCAAGCACGGCTTGCACGTCCGCGCCTGCTTTGTGACGTCCGACGAAGCTTGCCGCGTCCGGGCCGTTCGACTTCAGCACATAGCGCGCAGGCCACCGTTCGATGAACCGTCGCGCTTCCTCAACGTCGGAGAATTCGAAGGTCGGCGCGGTTGCCAGACCGAGATCGGCGAGAACGCCCTGAGCGTAAGCGCGATCGTTTTCGAGCCGGGTCCCATAGGCACCCCCGCCGATGACGTTGAAGCCGTCGCGCCGCAGACGGTCCTGAATCTCGCCGTAGCCCAGCCCGATATTCTCGAACAGGACACAGCCATCGGGACCCACGGCGCGGATCCAATCAAGCTCCGTCCGCCAATCAGCAACACGCTGGATGAGGCCTACGAGCGTGTCGCGACACAACGGATAGCCGATGAAGATTTTGACCTCGTGCCCGTGGGCGACGAGCCGCAGATAAAGATCGGCGAGATCGGCGCACTCACCGATCCCTAGGAAACGCATCGGATTCCTCTATCCTCAGGCTGCCGCCTCGCTCGGCTGCTGGTCTAAGCCGAAATGCAGGCGATAGCGCTCGAAGCAGCGGGTGCCGTGCCACAGGCGGATGATGGCGCCTTCACCGATTGCTTGAGCGCAGCGCGGATTCTCGCCCACGAGAGAGCGCAGCACCTCGCGGTTCCAGCACTCTGAATGTTTGATGTCGAGCACGGCATGTAGGGTGAAATAGAGACGCTTCTTGGTAGGGATGCGTAATCGCTTGAGCCCCGCATCGACAAAGCCGGCACGCGTCGGCGCCGTCATCTCGATTACGCCGAGCGCGCCGATCGACTGAAAGCAATAGCGGCGGCTGCGCGCCAAGGCCAGCATCGCGTTGCCGAGCGCAAGCGATTCAGGGACTACCCGGTCAGGCTCGGCATGGATTTCGAGATAGCTCGCGAGTCTTTCGAGCAGCGGGCCGTGCATGGCGGTTTCCCTGCCTCGGCCCATTTCGTCCCAGTAGTTTCGCGCCATCTCTAGTTTGGCGGTGATCGGCATCTTCACCTGGGTCAGCGCAAGAAGATCGTCGAAGCCTGCTTCGCCCGCGACCTCCTGGGTCAGAAACCACAGCATATCATCTTGGCTCGCGGTTTCTGCGAGCCAGGGGAAGAGTGGATCGCCCTGACCGGGACCCGTCGCTTTGAGCTCCTCGAACCAGTCGATGAAATCGTCTACGCCGCTCGGGACGTCCGCCACAAGCGGAGCGATCTCGCGCCGCACCGCCTCAATATATTCGCCCTCGGCGCGCGTTACCGTGGCGTATTCGTCGAGCTCATCGCGCCAAGCGTCCGTCGCGAATGCCGGCCTGAGATGCCGGCTGTTGTATTTCGCAAGCTCTATCTGAAATCGCTCGAACGCTGGACCTTGAAGCTCGGCGGCCGTCTCAGTCCATGAGAGGTCATGGGGGGTCACTTACTCATCCTCGTTTTACGGCTGTAAGGCCTATGGCGGCGATTCGATCAGCATTGGCGTATGCCTGCCTGTCGAGTTCCTCGCCAAAGACGTCTGGATCGATTTCCTCATAAACGAAGTGGCTGGCATTGAGTTTCAAAACGGGTTCAAGGACTTCCAGCAGCGGGTCGGCGCCGCCAACAATAGGAGTGCCACTGTAAAGAATGAGCCGCCCGCCGGGCTTGAGCCGGTCAAGGCCCTCCTCGGCGATCCGCACCGTGAGTGCAATGCCGAGCTCGCCCCCGCCATGGCGATAAAGGCGGCGGTCGTCGTCAACGAGATAGGGCGCGTTCGCCATGATGATGTCTGCGAGACCTTCAATTCCCCCAAGGACATCGCTGAACATGGTCTTCGCCGAAGCCACATCGTTTACCACCGCGTTGACCGCGCTGAACGCGAGCGCCGTGCGGTTGATATCACCAAGCAAGACCTCGGCGCGCTTGCCGAGTAATCGGGCTGCGGCAATTCCACCCGCCCCGCTGCCGCTCCCGATATCGATGAGCCGCACAGGCCCATCCAAAGCGATATCGGCAAGCGACGCTCGCAAGAGGCGGACAAACCGGTAGGTATCAGGTCCGAAAAAAACCGCGTCCTGCTCTGCGGTGGGGAATGCCGAATGCGCCAAGATCAGATCGTCGATAGTGGCGAAGCGCACTTTCGATTTGTAGCGGCCCGACTCCCCTTCCAGAGCCTCGGCATCCTCGAGGAGATCGAAGATCTCGGGATCCAAAGAGTCGCGGTCGAACGGCCGGTTCCAGCCGAAGATCGATTCGAGGGTGACGGGCGGGGGAGCGCGGTCGAGCACCCGGCAATGGGTTGCGGGGGTGACCGCCACAAACCGGTAGCCGCGCGCTTGAAGGGTCTTGCCGAGCACGGTCAGGGCGAGGTTTTTTGCATCCATGCCCCGAAACTTAACCCCGGCACGCAATGTTGCCAGCCGAAAGATGTCATCATGCTGCGGCCGTGCACCGCTAGGTTTTCTCGCCTCGCGAGGCTACTCTCTCGACACAAAACCCTGAGTCGCTAAGCGCCCCTTCCAAACCGCCAAGCTTGAGATCCAAGGATGCCAGAGCTCGACCCTCTTCTACTGTCGCGCATCCAGTTCGCGTTCACCATCTCCTTCCACATCCTCTTTCCGTCTTTCACCATCGGCCTTGCCGGGTGGCTCGTGGTGCTCGAGGCGCTGTGGCTCAGGACCGGCAAGGACATCTATCTCCGCATCGCCCAGCACTGGACCAAGATCTTCGCCATATCGTTCGGCATGGGCGTGGTGTCGGGCGTCGTGCTCTCCTACGAGTTCGGCACTAATTGGAGCGAGCTATCGCGGCGCGGCGGCAACGTCATCGGCCCGCTGATGTCCTACGAGGTGCTGACCGCCTTCTTTCTCGAGGCGGGTTTCCTCGGCATCATGCTGTTCGGCTGGAACCGCGTGCCGAAGCCCGTGCACTTCTTCGCGTCCTGCATGGTCGCACTCGGCACGCTGATCTCCGCTTTCTGGATCCTGTCCGCCAATAGCTGGATGCAGACGCCTGCGGGCTTTACTGCGGACGCCGCCGGCGTGCTGCACGTCGCCGACTGGTATCAGGCGATCATCAATCCATCTTTCCCTTACCGCTTCGCCCACATGGTGGCAGCGGCCTATCTCACCACGGCCTTCATCGTGGCCGGCATCGGCGCCTGGTACATTTTGCGCAATCGCTGCATCCCGCACGGCCGGATCATGCTCGGCATGGGCTTGAGCCTTCTCGTCTGGCTCGCGCCGCTCCAGCTCGTGATCGGCGATCTGCATGGGCTGAACACGCTCAAGCATCAGCCCGCCAAGATCGCGGCACTCGAGGCGCATTGGGAGACCGGCACTAGTGTGCCGCTGATCCTATTCGCCTTCCCCGACCCCAAGGCTGAGACCAATCACTACGAGCTCGCCATCCCCAAGCTCGGCAGCTTGATCCTCACCCATGACTGGAACGGCGAGGTGAAAGGACTGAAATCGTTCCCGCCGGAGGATCGGCCGAACCCGATCATCCCGTTCTTCGCCTTCCGCATCATGGTCGGGATCGGTCTCATCATGATCGTGGTCGGCATCGCCGGCGCAATCCTATGGCTCACCGGCAGGCTGTTCACCAGTCGCTGGTTCCTGCACACGCTCACCTGGGTGTCGCCGCTCGGCTTCGTCGCCGTGCTCGCCGGCTGGTTCACGGCCGAAGTCGGCCGCCAGCCTTGGACAGTCTATGGAATACTGCGCACCGCCGATGCGGTCTCTCCCGTCCCGGGCGGCAGCGTGCTCGCTTCGATCATTTTGTTCGTGCTGGTGTACGGCATCGTGTTCGGCGCCGGCCTCTATTACATTATCAAGCTCGTGCAGCGCGGACCCGAGGAGCCGCCGCCGACGCCGGAAGAGGCCGAGGCCGACCTTTCTCACCGACCTTTGGCAGCGGCAGGACATCCATGACGCCCATCGATCCAGGCCTCGCCCAAGTTCTTCCCATCATCTTGCCGCTGATTTGGGCCGCAATCCTCGCGCTCGCCGTGTTCCTCTACGTGCTGCTCGGTGGCTACGATTTGGGTCTCGGCGTGCTGTTCCCGCTTGCGCCATCGGACAAGGACCGCGACGCGATGATGAACTCGGTCGCGCCGTTCTGGGACGGCAACGAGACCTGGCTCGTGCTCGGAGGCGGCGGATTGCTCGCGGCCTTCCCGCTTGCCTACTCGGTGATGCTGCCAGCCCTCTACATCCCAATCATTCTCATGCTGATGGGACTCATCCTGCGGGGCGTTGCCTTCGAGTTCCGCTTCAAGTCCGATCGTTACCGCTGGGCGTGGGATCTCGCTTTTGCCGGCGGATCGATCCTTGCCGCTTTGATGCAAGGCGCGATCATCGGCGCCTTCATCGAAGGTTTCACCGTGAAGGACAACAAATTTGCCGGCGGGCCGTTCGATTGGCTCACGCCGTTCTCGGCCGTCACCGCGATTGCCCTTCTCTCGGGCTACGTGATGCTGTCGGCGGGCTGGCTTATCATGAAAGGCGACGAGGCGCTGCGAGAATGGGCGTATAGCGTCGGGCGTTACGCGCTGATCGCACTTACTGCATTCATTGTGATCTTCAGCTTGTGGACGCCCTTCCTGCATCCCGAGATCGCTGCGCGCTGGTTCAAGCCGGCGCATATCGTGATGCTGAGCCCGGTGCCGCTTGCCACTGCGGCGACGGTGATCGGGATATGGTGGGCGCTCGAGAGGCGCCAGCGCTATCTGCCCTTCATCCTGAGCGCAGTGCTGTTCGTGCTTTGCTACACCGGGCTCGCGGTGAGCCTGTTCCCCTACATCGTCCCGCCCAACATCACCATCTGGCAGGCTGCCGCTGCGCCGGAGTCGCAACTCTTCATGCTGTATGGCGCGATCCCGATCCTCCCCATCATTCTGGGCTACACCGCCTATTCCTATTACGTGTTCTGGGAAGCGACGGATACGTACCACTAGGTGTTTCAGATAGTTACGCCGCGATTTGCCAGCCAGAATGGTCGTGACTAACGCACTGACTAACATTTTTGAGGGCCCCTTCTGCCTGGGAATAGACGCTGCCAACGCAGATATTGAAAGGCGGCTCGACCGTTTCGAGTCTCATCTGCGGTGAGGTTTGAGCAGTGCTCCAGGCTTATCTGTCTATCGGTTACATCGTCCTGCTCGCGATTCTCGTGCTCGCCTTTATTCTATGGCGCAGGGGGGGTTCCGTTCTGGCCATCGCTGCACTCGTAGTGGGCATCCCCCTCTGGTTCGGATGGGAATACGCACGTCCAACATGGACAACCGGCGTCATCACAGGAACCGAAGTGCGCCGCAGCGATCCCGACGCCCGCGGCAATACGACCGACATCGAATACATCTACATGCGCAACCGGTCCGACAGGGGGCTTGAGCTGATCAACGACGATTCCTGGTGGTGGTTGAAGCGCAACAGCGAGCGCGTCTTCAACGACGCCAAGACCGCGCAGGATCGAAACACGGAAGTGACCCTCATGTGGAATCGGTGGCGCTCCACGCTCTTCTCTTGGTACCCCAACGCGATTGCCATCGGCTCCGCCGGCTCCTGGCCGTGGTGGTCGGTGCGAACCATCATCTTCTACGGCCTCTCCGTCGTCCTCTGGCTCAGTTATTTCTACGGCTTCTTCAGGCTGCGCCGATCGAGTGCGCCGCTGCGTGATCGCAATTCCGATCGTGCGTAGGCTTCTCAAAGAGGAGAAGGCGCACCGAAGATACAAAGAGTCCACTTTCGGAGGCAAAGCGGCATCGCTGATCCTGATGTCCGTCTCTGGCACTTGGCAGACATCGATGCCGGCGCTGAGAATGTCTGCTTTGGGGTAAAGCGGACGCCCTGTCATGCGGCCAACATGTCTGCTAATGACCCAAAGCGGAAATCGGCAGGCCCTGCAAGCGATCGGGATGACCCCTTATGATGGTGCCCATCAGCTTTGAGCTTTGAACTTCTTTTCTAGTTTTGCGATTCGGTGGCGCAGCCGAAAGTCTTCGAGTTCCGCGTAAAGAGCGGCAGCAAGGCGGGCAAGACGCGAAAGCATTGCACGTTCGTTCGCATCGAGATCAGTACCTGCTGCGTGAGGCCCATAAAACGAAACAGCAAAGCAGCGTACGGGATCGACCGCAGGTATTGCGAGGACCGGTCTCCTTAAACCCTGCGGGAGATCGATTCCATTCGTCCGTTCAGCGATGGCGAAAGGCTGGCCCGTCACGAGTGGGGCCAGCATCGGCAGCTTAAGACTAAGTTTTCGAGTTGGGCACCCCTTCCAGCCCTCGCCCTCCCCATCACGAACCAGGAAAGATCCTTGGCGCCGAAAGGTAGTGGCAGAACTGAGATTAAGTGCATGGCAGGGCTCATTAGCTAGAAGGCGATCGATGTCTTCAGGTTTCTGTGCTTCACGCATCGCCAGACCCAGGGCGAGTTCGAGCCGATCCAACGGGCGATTCAAGAGACGTTCTATAGCTAACACTGCGCCTTCATGGAGTTGGGAAATCACAAACAGAGCAAGAGCTCCCAGCGCGAGCCAAGCCCAACCGGGTAGCGCAAGATAGTGCTGAATGCTCTCGACCTGATGATGCAAAAGCAACGCCGGAGCACTGAGCAACAGGCCGAGGATCGTCACTCGGCGGAGGGGGATGGCTACATTGACCACTCGCGGGCGTCGGATCGCTTCAAACACAAAGAGGCAGAGGACGCCATTAACCAGGTAGAGAAGACCAATGATGTCTTCGCTAGGCGTGAAGTCTCCCCATTTTGTAATGAATAGCGTTGTCTCTGAGGCGAGTTCGGCGAGAAGGAAAGACGGAAGACCAAGCAAGCAGCCCCACATTACCCAGCGCAGCCGCTGATAGTCCTCGGGCGTCTGAGTTTGCCGCCGCATTATCAGGATCATTAAGGCAGATGCGGCGATCACAAGGCCAGTCAGGATGCCAGCCCGGGTACCCCACTCAGTCCTATATCCGAATGCGCTGCCGTAAGAGGTGAGCAGTAGCAAAGTAAGAAGCAGCGCTATAAGCGGCAGCACGCGTTCCAGCCATCGCCATTTAGGATCCGGCTGATTATTGGGGACGCGCAGAACGAATAGTAGAAATCCAGTAAAGCCGGCCGCCTGGGCGATGCAGCCGGCAATATTTTGCGCCAACAATACGAGCGGAAAATCCTGCAACAGAGCGTAGAACTGAAAGCTCTGCCCCGGGTTGAACCACATGACATACAGGAAGAAACCCCAGCTCATGGGACCGGGACGTGTCCATACCAACCACGCGGCAGCCAAAACGACAAGGATCCCGGCGATCTGATCCAGAAAAATGATGGCACGCGTTAGAAAGTTACTCGGCCGCTGCTTGGCAACTAGGGAGACGTGCGTCGGACGATCTGTTTTGGGGACTAGGTCGAGCGTGATGCTGCGACCCGGCACGGCGAGTTGGACGCCTCCCAAAGCGGTGAGAACCGAACGACAGATCACCGGGTCGTACGGCGAGCATCGCATCTTCGAGAGATCGAGCTGATCACCTTCACGAATGCCCGCATTCCATGCAGGCGAGGCCGCTCGATCGTCGAACGGACCCGTCACATTGTAAATCAGGCCATCATCGTTCGCGTAGAATCCAAATGATCCCAACGGCTGTACCACGCGCCATAGATCTGGAACGATCATCAAAAGTGACCAGACAACGAGCAGGATGAGCAGAGTTCGCTGAGTCGCTATCACGATTTTATCTCTGCAGATCTTCGTCTGGATGGTTAGCCCCCTGATCGGACACGGCCTAAAGTACGAGCATGGTCGCCAATACCAGCATAAGTCCCATTCCGGCGATATCGGTTCCTGTGGTGAGAAAGATGCTCGATGCGGTGCAGGGATCTGCACCGAATCGTTGCAGCGTCAATGGCACCAGCACACCGAATAGACCCGAAGCCATGCAGGCACCGATCATGGCGAGTAGGATGACGAGGCCGAGGAGCACGCTTTGAGGGTTGCCGTTTCCACCGGCGCTCCACCACATTGCCAACCCCGCAATGGTACCCGTCAGCAAACCGTTCATCGCGCCAAGCGTCAGCTCTTTTCCGATCAACTTGCGCACGGGATGACTGTTCAAGTCGCCAAGCGTGATTCCACGAAGCGTGATCGCCAACGCCTGGCATCCCGTGTTTCCGCTTTGGCCCGCAAGGATTGGCAAGAAAGCCGCGAGTGCCACGATCTGCGAGATGGTGCCCTGGAAAAGGCTGACCACGAAGCCCGCCGCGAAAGCCGTCAACAGGTTCACCTGCAGCCAGCCATGGCGCATCTTGAAAGCCGTCCAGATCCCCGTGTAAAGACGCTCCTCCCTATCCACACCGACCATCTGCCCGGACTGCGCGCTGATCTCGATCGCCTGACGCTCGAACAGGCGCCAGCCGCGGACTACGCCGATCACGTGTCGGTCAGCATCCACGACCGGATATACAGGATAGTGCCGATAAATTGCCGCCTTGACGGCATCGGCGACGTCCATGTCCGTCGTCAGCGCAAAGGGTTCGGGCAACATCACGTCCTTCAAGGTCTGATTCGGCTCCGCCAGAAGCAGGTCACGAATGACGATCAGACCGAGGAACTTGTCCTCTGCATCAGTGACATACAGATAGGTGATCTGCTGAGGGGTCTCGTGATTTCGCAGAAAGGAGATCGCTTCCTGCACGGTCGTCGTCTGCGGAAACACGGCCAGCGCCGGGTCCATCATTTGGCCGACGGTGTTCTCTATGACTTCCGCCAGAGACTCTGAGGCCTGCAACTGCAATTCCAAAGGCAGATAGGCTTGGATACGTTCGACCAGCATCTGCGGCAACTCAGCAAAAACCATTCCGATACGTTCGGGCGTTTCCTTGACCAGCATCTGTGCCGCATCCATGGGCACGCGTGCACGAACCGACCGAACCAAGGCTGCAATGTCGTCTTGTTCACTCATCGAATGCTCCCCGAACCTGCCGGCCCTTTCCTGGCCCTTCGAACTTCAGTTAAACCGTCATAATTCTGTGTGAAAGTCTGTCACACTTTAAGGAGGCGGCTGTCATGGACGAGCCAATTAAGATTAGTCCTCAACTGTTAGCCAAGGCAGGAGCTTCCACCGTCAGACTGGCGCCCGGGGACGTGGTTTTCAGAGACGGTGATGCGCCCGACAAGATGTATGTCGTAGTTTCTGGGAAGGTCGAGATTCACCTGCGAGATGCTGTGATCGAAACCGTGCCGCAGGGTGGGACTTTCGGTGAAATGGCACTCATCGATGGCTCGCCGCGAAGTGCCACAGTTATTGCAAAGACTGACTCGGAGGTGGCAGCCATAGACAAAAGGACTTTCATGTTGCTTGTGGACGAGATGCCGTATTTCGCACTCTTTGTAATGCGCAACATGGTTGATCGGCTTCGGCGCATGAATGAGCAATGGCTGTCGATTCGACCGGCGCCCTTTCAAGGCTCTTGACGCCAATTATCAGAAGCCAGCCGGTTGGCTAAATGCTTCTCTATGTCTGCTCTTGGCACTTAGCAGACATCGACGCCGGCGGCGACATCCCTGGTCCAATTTCTAATGTCTCCTAATGACCCAAAGCGTCCTCTCTTGAGTGCCCATTGGGCTATTGCCACAATTCTCTCTTGCGCTCTGCTTCCTCTAGGCAACGCTCCCGCAGCCGGCCGATTACGCCGCCTATCTGGGCCTCGATCCATGAGTTGAAAATTGCTTCCTGCGACATGCCACGAAGCTGCCCTGCTATTTCGGTGTTCAAGTACGAAGCGAGGGGGCGCGGTATGTGGAACTGCTCCACGATCTGAAACATGTATTTGAAGCCCTTGTAAGTCGGGTTGCTTGCGTCATTCTGTAAGAAGGCCTGTGCAAGTTCTTGGCGATCCTGGTTGCTCAAGCCACCGATGATCTTCCTAATAAGGAGGATCGCCACTTGCACGGAGCAGACGCGAGCATCGGTCCCTTCGGCCTGTCCCCGCCGGACTAGACTCGAATCGCCGACTCGCTGCCTTAGTGAGGGCAGCAAGCTGTTAGGAAAACCGCAGAATAGGACCGCGAGGCAATCGTCAACAGTTCTTTTGTATGAGCGATTAGTAGCTCGCTTCGTGAGCAATGCTTGAAACATGTGCCCCATTCCCCGAGGGGAAGAAAGAGATCATCGCCCTAAGCCGAGCCTCCGGTCATTTCGATAGGCCTTCGCAATAGCGATTATGGCGATAGGGACATGTGCAGTGACTACAGCGTACATTGCCTCAAACAGAATGTGGAAGCTCATGGTCCCCCTTTACTCGTACCCCAGGACGAAACTCCCGCGAACTTTGGCTTGGGGAGCTTGCCTGATAAATCCTGATCAACCCTTCTTTGTTCCCGAGGCGGAGCAAGGGCGAAGACATGACGGAGCTGACTTGGGGCAGCAAACTGCCATGGCAGGATATCACACGACGGAAAAAAGGGCTCTCGGCCGCGTCGCACAGCGTCCCAAGTAGCGATGTCCGCTAGCGGCACTTAGCTGACATTTCAGCCGGGCTTAGGAGGCTGCTTTCAGGGGTAAAGGCCGGCGGTTGTTTGCCGGTCAAAATGTCAGCCTTGGTTTGCAATTCATTTTGCAACTTCTCACCGGCTGGTATCCAGGCAATGACGCTTAGCGCAGCGGCTTCGACCGCGCGCCTCTTTCTGGGCCAGAAGCGCGCCTAGCGCCGATGGTGGTCTAATCCGGAGCCGTAGACGAGAAAGCGCTGGGCCTCCGGAACGAGCCACCTAGCGGTGGTTAACAGTCGGTGCGCGCATCCTTTGCAGGAGTGTTTCAGGGCCCAACCCAAAGCAATGGCCCGATTGGCCAAAAAGAGTCGAAACTCGCGCCGGGCTCGCTGACCTGGGCTAGTTTCAGTCTGGATGTCCTCTTCGAGTGGCATAAGAAAGGCTCGCCTCAAATTCTTGCAGAGCCGTTGGCTGAGTCCCTCGCGCCGGAGAAACGCCACTAAGGTGAGTTACCGTTGAACGGTACACTTTAAGATAAAGGCAAGAAGGTCTGCCTAATCTGAAGGGGGTGTGGCCGTTCGCATTGACTGTGTCCGACAGGAGAATTGATCCGTTGCGGTTGAGATCGCTCCTCGTAGCTATCGTCGCCCTCGCCAGCCTCATT
>Ga0068852_100002195_pt1 | contig 13392 bp, 14 predicted proteins | sample KBSCornC22_FD_66594 | JGI IMG/M metagenome (GOLD analysis project Ga0068852, IMG submission 66594) | Corn rhizosphere microbial communities from Kellogg Biological Station, Michigan, USA - KBS Corn C2-2 | ecosystem: Host-associated > Plants > Roots > Rhizosphere > Soil ... | reverse complement strand
GATGGTGTTGTTCGAGGAGGCGGAGGACACGCTGCTGTCGATGCAGGAGCTGTCGCAGATCGAATGGCCGGATGACGAGAGGCCGAGGGAATAAGGGGCGCAATGGGCGGAGCAATAGGCGCAAGGCACAAGGCGCATGAATAAATCCCTCCCCCCCGGCGTGCTCTCGATGCACGTCCTTCCGGCGGAGCACCACGACAAGGACTGGGACGCCATCGTCGTCCCGAAGCAGGTGAAGGAGCGGCTGCTCGCGCAGGCGCTGCTCGTGCTGCAGCACGGCCGCAAGCTCTCGATGCTGTCCGGGCTGCCCCATGGGCTCATCGTCCTCGCGGGACCGCCCGGCACCGGCAAGACCACGATGGCGAGGGGCCTCGCGCAAGTCGCCGCCCTCGCCCTCGCGCGTGAAGGGGCGACCACGCTCCTCGAGATCAATCCGCACGCATTCCCGAGCGACATGCTGGGCGAGAGCCAGCGCAACGTGACGCGGCTGCTCGCCGAAACCGTGCCGGAAGTCGCCGCACGGCGGCCCTTCACCGTCGTGCTCATCGACGAGGTGGAGAGCTTCGCGGTGAGCCGCTCGGCGGCGTCCTTCGAGGCGAATCCCGTGGACGTGCATCGCGCAACGGACGCCGTGCTCCTCGGCATCGACGAGCTCGCGCGCAAGCTCCCCTCGGTGCTGTTCGTCACCACCACCAACTTCATCGAGGCGGTCGATTCGGCTTTCCTCTCGCGAGCCGATCTCGTGATGCGCTTTGCACTCCCGGACCGCGAGACGATCGCGAGGATCCTCGAGAACGCCATCGGCGAGCTGGCGGTACAGTGGCCGGCGCTGCTGCCGCTCACGAAGGAGCCGGAGCGATTCGGTGCGCTGGCGGGGATGTGCGAAGGCTGGGATGGCCGCCGCATCCGGAAACTCGTGCTCGCGGCGCTGGCCCAACGCCTGGAGGTCGCGCGCAACCCGGCACTCGTCACGTGGGACGACTTCTTCGAGGCGGCCCGCAAGCAGGGCGGCGTCGAGTGGGCCGGCGGCGCCGCCCCGACCGCGCGGCAGATGTTCCCCGATGTGCCGAAGGAGCTCATGCACGACCATGACCATGGCCACGCCCCGCACAAGCACACGCATACCCACCAACATGACGACACGCATCGCTCGCACGATTAAGGCACTGGCGGCGCTGCTGCTGTGCGCCGTACCCAACGCGTTCGCGCAGGCCGATTTTCCCTCCAGGCCGATCAGGATCATCGTGCCGTACGCGGCGGGCGGCGGCGCGGACATCCTCTCGCGCCTTCTCGGGCAGCGGCTCGGCGACCGGCTGAAGCAACCCGTCATCGTCGAGAACCAGGGGGGCGGCAGCAACACCATCGGCATGTCCGCGGTGGCGCATGCGGCCAGGGATGGCTACACGCTCGGGCTCGCCACGCCGGTGTTCGTGATGACGCCGTCGCTGATGAAGACGCACCCGTACGACATCTTCAAGGACTTCACGCCCGTGGCGATGATCGGCTTCACGCCGCTCGTGCTGGTGGTGCATCCCAGCGTCCCCGCGAAAAACCTGAAGGAGTTCGTGGCGCTCGGCAAGTCGAAGCCCGGAACGCTGAATTTTGCCTCGCTCGGGCAGGCCACGACGCAGGGCCTCGCGGGCACGCTCTTCAACATGATGACCGGCATCGATGCCGTGCAGATCCCCTACAAGGGAAGCGCACCCGGCACCACGGATCTCCTCGCCGGCAACGTGCAGTACATGTTCAACGCCCTGCCCTCGGAGCTGGCGCACATCCAGAGCGGCAGGCTGCGCGCGCTCGGGGTGTCGAGCCTTAAGCGGTCGCCCTCGCTGCCGGACGTGCCGCCGATCAACGATACGGTGAAGGGTTACGACGTCACCACCTGGTACTCGCTGGTGGCCCCCGCCGGCACGCCGCCCGAAATCGTGGACAAGCTGAACAAGGAGATCGCCGCGATCATCGAATCGCCGGCCGTCAGGGAAAAGATTCGCGAGCAAGGCGTGGAGGCGGACGCCATGACACCCGCACAGCTCGGCGCCCACCTGCACAAGGAGCGCGACCGCTGGGCCAAGGTGATCCGCGACGCGAAGATCCAGCCCGAGTGACCGTACCGTGACGTCGTCCCGGGCGCCGCAACCGCCATAATGACGTCGCCCCGGGCGCCCCAACCGCCATAATGACGTCGCCCCGGGCGCCGCAACCGCCATAATGACGTCGCCCCGGGCGCCGCAACCGCGGCGATGGCCCGGGGCCCAATTTCCCCCGAGATGAACACCGAAGTCCTCATCGCCGGCGCGGGCCCCACAGGGCTCGCGATGGCGTTGTGGCTGGCGCGCCTGCAGGTCCCCTTCCGCATCGTCGACCGGCATCCGCAGCCCGCGGCGGAATCGCGCGCACTCGCGGTCCATGCGCGCACGCTCGAGCTCTACGCACAGGCCGGATTCGCCGACACGGCGATCGCCAACGGCGTCAAGCTCGAAGCGCTCAACCTGTGGGCGCGCGGCAAGCGCGCCGCACACGTGGATCTCGGCGACCTGGGCGCGGGCCTGAGCCCTTTCCCTTACGTGCTGATCCTCGCGCAGGACCGGCACGAGCGCATATTGGGCGAGCACCTCGCCGCGCTCGGCGTGCGCATCGAGCGCAGCGTCGCGCTCACCGGATTCGAGGAACGCGGCAATTCCATCACGGCGCGCCTCGAGCACGCGGACGGCACGAAGGAAACATGCGAGTGCGCGTGGCTCGCCGGGTGCGACGGCGCCCACTCGAAGGTGCGCGAAACGCTCGGCCTCGCCTTTCCCGGCGGCACATACGAGCGCCTCTTCTATGTCGCCGACGTGCAGGCCACCGGCCCGGTCGTCGACGGCGAGCTCAACGTGGCGCTCGACGAGAGCGACCTGCTCGCGGTCTTCCCGCTCGTGGACGAAGGCAACGTGCGGCTCATCGGCACCATCCGCGCGCAATCGGAGGACGAGGCGAAGCAGCTCTCGTGGGACGACGTGAGCCGCGGCATCCTCGAGCACCTCGGCGTCACGGTCCGGCACGTAAGCTGGTTCTCGACGTACCGGGTGCACCATCGCGTCACCGACCGGTTCCGCGTGGGACGCGCGTTCGTGCTGGGCGATGCGGCACACATCCACAGCCCGGTCGGCGGCCAGGGCATGAACACCGGCATCGGCGATGCGGTGAACCTCGCGTGGAAGCTGGCGATGGTGGTGAAGGGACAGGCCGACGCGCGCCTGCTCGACACCTACGAGCCCGAGCGCATCGCCTTCGCGCAGCGCCTGGTCGCGACCACGGACCGCGCGTTCACCTTCGCCTCGAGCGACGGCCCGCTCGCGCGCATCGTGCGCATGGACCTGGTCCCCCACGCGCTGCCCGCCCTCTTCTCCATCGAGGCATCGCGCCGCTACTTCTTCCGCACCCTCTCGCAGATCCTCATCCACTACCCGCACAGCACGTTGAGCGCGGGCCATGCGGGCGCGATCCACGGCGGCGACCGGCTGCCGTGGACGGGCGGCAACTTCAAGCCGCTCGAATCCATGGATTGGCAGGCACACGTCTACGGCACGGCGCCCGCGCCGCTCACGGCGGCCTGCCGCGAGATCGGGCTCGCATTGCACGTTTTCCCGTGGAACGACGCGGCCTCGCGGGCCGGCCTTGCCCGGGACGCCCTTTACGTCGTGCGGCCCGACGGATACGTGGGGCTCGCGGCGGCCACGCCCGACGGCGCCGAAGTGCAGCGCTATTTCCGCAAGCGGCGTCCGGGCTAAGGCTGGATCGACGTTGGTTCGGCCTCGCCCGCGCGCCTCGCCGCCATCACGCGCGAGCGCCAGCGCACCAGCCCGATCGCATAGGCCACGTAGTAGCCCGCGAGCAGCCCGAAGATCGCGAGCGTGAGCGGGCTGCGGGCGAAGTCGTCCGGGGCGCGCGCGGCGTGCGGCTGCAGCACGAACAACTCCACCAAGCGCCACGCGATGCGCGCGAGGAAGAGCACCGACAGGGCGATGCCGAGGTGCGCATTCGGCGTGTAGAAAAGGCCCTCCGGTGCCGGCTCGAACCGTGTCTTGCCCAACCCGTAGACGCCCAGCAGCCCTCCGCCGGTGACGCCCACCGCCAGGAACGCGAGGCCGGAGGGATGCGCAAGCTGCGCCACCGCGAGCATCAGGATCACCAGGGGAAAGACCGTGAGCGTGATCCAGGGACGCACACGCGAAAGCCGCTGGCGGCCGACCATCCGGCGGATCCGCGAATAAAGGCGCCATGCGACGAGCGGGATCACCACGAGCATCGTGACGGTGGAAGGAGTCAGTGCGGGCAGCGCCATCTATGCGACTTTCACGGCCACCAGTGATTGATGACGAAGGGCGACGCCACCAGTACCACGCCGATGATCGAGGACCACAGCACGCTGTCGACGAAGTAGGGATACACGCAGAGCAGGACCCCCACCGTGAGCGGCACGAGCTTCGCCTGCTTCTTGCCGTACATGAAGTAGGCCATGCCGAAGACGCCCGCCAGCAGGGCGACCAGGAGCGAGGCTGGGGAAGACATCCTCCAATTGTCGCTCTTCCGCGGCGTCAGTCCACTTTCGCACCGGTCACCTTGACCACCTCGGCCCACTTCACGACCTCGGCGCGGACGTAGTCGCTGAATTGCTGCGACGATCCCCCGATCGGCTCGAACGTGAGCGCCTCGAGCCGCTCGCGCACGTCCGGCATCCTGAGCACCTCGTCGATGCCCGCGTTGAGCTTCTGGACGATCGCAGGGGGCGTGCCCGCGGGAGCGAAGAATCCCACCCACGTGTACTCCTCGATCTCGGGGTAGCCCAGCTCCGCGAAGGTCGGGACGCTGGGCAGCAGCGGATGGCGCTTGCCGCTCGAGATCGCGAGCGCACGCAGCCGCCCGGACTGGATGAACGGTATCGGCGCGGTGACGGCGAGGGAGCCGATCGGCGGCTGCCCCGAAACCACGGCCGACGCGGCCGGCCCCGCACCCTTGAACGGCACGTGGGTGACATCGACCTTCGCGATCGCGCGGAAGAGGTGCTCGCCGGTGAGGTGCGGCGTGGTGCCGATGCCCGGCGATGCATACGCAAGCTTCTGCGTCTTCGCCATCTCCAGCAGCTCGGCGAGCGTCTTCGCCGGGAACTCGGCGTTGACCACGAGCACGTTCGGTTGCGTAGCCGCCTGGATGACCGGCGCGAAGTCGCGCTCGGCGTCGTACCCCGCATTCGGCGAGAGCGAGACGTTCACGGCGAAGGCGCTGGAAGTCGCGAGCACCGTGTAGCCGTCGGCCGCCGCTTTCGCCACCACCTGTGTAGCGATATTGCCCGTGGCGCTCGGCCGGTTTTCGACCACCACGGGCTGGCCGATGATGTCGCCGAGCTTGTTGGCGACCAGCCGCGCGACCACGTCGACCGGACCACCCGGGGCGAACGCGACGATGATGTGCACCGGCTTCGTGGGATAAGCCTGCGCGAAAGCGGCCGGTGCCAGCGCGACGCACATCGCGGCAGCGAGGCTTGCAAACCATGGGGCCATGCTGGTCTCCTCAGCTTACGGCGGCCGGTGCGATCGCCTCGATGTCCGTCACGACATCGATCACCGCGGGCCGGTTGGCGGCGAGCGCGCGTGCCAGCGCGGGCGCGAAATCGGCGGCCTTTTCGACGCGCAGGCCGAGGGCGCCCATGTCCTCGGCGAGACGCGCGAAATCGGTCGCGCCGAATGTCCAGAGCTCGCGCGCCTTCTCGGTCTGCTGCCCGCCGTAGGCACGATCGAAGCCGCGTTTCGACTGGTTGCCGCCGCCATTGTTGTTCACGACGGTGACGGCGTTGATGCGCCAGCGCACCGCCGTCTCGACCTCGGCGATGTGATACCAGAAGCCCGCATCGCCGGTGAACGTGACGACGGGACGCTCGGGGCATGCGCACTTGGCCCCCAGGCCTGCCGGGAATGCCCAGCCCAGATGACCCGCGCTGCGGATGTAGGCCTGGCCCGCGCGCACATCGAACATGCCGCCCATCCACATGCCCGCGTGCCCGGTGTCGACGACGACGATCGCATCGTCCGGCGTGTGGCGGGAGAGCTCGGCGCAGATCCGCTCCGGCCTCATCGGCACGGCGTCGGACTCGAGCATTTCGCGATACTTCGCGGCGTAGTCGTCGCAAAGGCCGCGGACGGTCGCGAGCCATGCCTTGCGGCGCTGCGCCGTACCGGCATCGGCTTCGGCCACCATGCGGGCGAGGGCGACCTTCGCATCGCCGTTCACCGCGGCCGCGAGCGGATAGTTGCGGCCGAGGGCTTCGCCATCGATGTCGAGCTGGACCGCCCTCACGCCCACCTTCGGCACGGCCCAGAAATGCGTGGTCATGCCGCCGGCCGAGGTGCCCACGAAGAACACGAGGTCCGCGGCGGCCACGGTGCGATTGGCGCTCTCGCGCGAATAAGTGCCGGCGACGCCGGCCGAGAGCGGATGCGCGGCGGCGATCGTATCCTTGCCGTTGAGCGACGTGACGACCGGAACCTGCAGCTTCTCCGCGAGTGCCACGAGCTCCTTCGCGGCATCCGAAGCGCGCACGCCGCCGCCCGCGACGATCACCGGCTTTTCCGCTTGCTGCAGCAGTGCGAGCGCCGCGCGCACGCTCGCCGCGTCGGGCTCCGGACGAAAGGGCGGAACGCGCACGAACTGCGTTTCCCACTGCGGCTGCATGTCGGCCTCTTCCTGGTCCACCTGCCCCTCGTTGCCGCGGAACTGCAGGTGCACCGGGCCGGGGTTGCCGCTCACCGCAGCCCGAAAAGCCTGGCGCAACATGTCCGGGATGCGCTCGACCGCATCGACGGTGGCGTTCCACTTGGTCACCGGCTCGAACGCGGGCACGTCGTCCACTTCCTGGTAGACGTTGCGGAACTTGGTCTTCGGGTCGCGCCCGCCCGTGAACGCGATCACCGGCGAATGGGCAAGCCACGCGTCGCGCAGTCCGGCGGCGAGGTTCAGCGCGCCCACCACCTGCGCCATGCAGATGCCCGGGCGGCCCGATGCGCGCGCGTAGCCGTCCGCCATGTAGGCCGCGGACTTCTCGCCGTGGGTGTGGATGCGATGGATCCGCGTGTGGCGCTCCATCTCCGCGAACGTGCGCCGCAGCACGGCGGGCACCATGAAGACGTGCGTGACGCCGTAGCCCTGCAGCATCTGCGCGAGAGCCTCGGCGCCGGTCATGCGTGCCATGCGCTGCCCCTTACTTGATCGCGAGCGGGTTGGTGGGGGAGCCGACCGCGCCGGTGATCGGCAGCGCCGGCGCCACGAAGAGGAACTCGTAGACGCCGTCCGCGGCGCAGTCCTCGGCAAGCTCCTTCACGTAGAAGATCTCGCCCATGCTCATGCCCATCATCGGGATCGTGATCCAGTGCCACGGCTGGTTGATGCCGGGCTCGGTCTCGTTGGGCCGCACTTCGCAGCCCCACGTGTCGCTCGCGAGCGCCGCGAGCTCCGTGCGCTTCACCCATTCGAGCGTCTCGAACGCGAGGCCCGGCGCGTCGCCCCCGGGATATCCGTCCCAGCTACCCGCCTCGAGCTTCGCCTCCATCTGCCCGGTGCGCACGATGACGAAGTCGCCGCGCTTCACCGTCACGCCCTCTTTCTCGGCCGTGCGATCGAGATCGGCGCAGGTAATGCCGTAACCGTCTTCGAGCACCTTCTTGCCGAGGGCGCGCGGCACGTCGAGGAAGACGCCGCGGCCGACCATCTTCGCCTTGGTCTTCTCGATGCCGCACTTCTGCGCCCCTGCAGACGTGACCTGCCGGCAGTCGTAGCCATTCCACATGTAGTTCTCGTAGAAGATGTGGCCCAGGCCGTCCCACTGCGTGCCGCATTGCAGCGGCATCACCACCATGTCGTCGGAGGCCCGGATGCCGCGATGGTCGAGGACGCCCGCGTAAGCGTCGGTGCCGGTGCGCAGCATCGTGTGGATCGGGTTCACGCGGCCCAGCGACGGATACTTGCTCTTGGCGCCCTGCGGGCCGTTGTTGTCGAAGTTGAGCGCGAGCGAGATGACCTTGCCCTTGCGCACCAGCCGCGCGGCCGCGACGATGTCCTCGGGAGAGGTGTTGTTGAGCGTGCCGATCTCGTCGTCGGGTCCCCAGCGGCCCCAGCTCTTGTACTTCTCCGCTGCATCGGCGAGGTCCTTGCGAGTAAGCTTGCGATCGGCCATCGGGCTGCTCCTCTTCACGCGGTGGCCGATTCTACCCAAACACGAGGGAGACGCTTTATGGCGGACCGCAGGGAATTCCTCCAGGCCTCGGCAGCGGGGCTGCTCTTCGTGGGTTGCGGCCTCGGGCACGGCGCGCACGCGCAGGCGCAGCCTGCAGGGCGCCGGCGCGAGGTCGTCCTGAATGGCAGGCGCCCGCGCATCATCGACGTCCACGCCCATTGCGCGATTCCCGCGGCGCTCGCCGCGGCAGGCGAGGCGAATGTCGCGAAGATCTCGCCGACCACCACGAGATACCCCGGCCTGCAGCAGGTGGCCGACGAGCGCCTGCGCGTCATGGATGCGCAGGGCATCGACATGCAAGCCCTCAGCATCAACCCGATCTGGTACGGGTGGGAGCGCGACGTCGTCGAGAAGGTGGTGGACATCCAGAACGAGGCGCTCGCGTCGTTCACGGCGGCGCATCCGGATCGATTCGTCGCGTTCGCATCGGTCGCGCTGCAGTTCCCCGATCTCGCCGTGACGCAGCTCGAACGCGCCATCAAGCGGCAGAACCTGCGGGGCGTGGCGATCGGGGGCAGTGTCGCCGGCGTCGATTTCGCGAATCCCAGGTTCAACCCGGTGTGGGCCAAGTGCGAGGAGCTGGGCATCCTCGTCTTCATCCACCCGCAGAGCACGCCCCAGCTCAACGAGCGCTTCAAGGGCAACGGCGTGCTCGGCAACGTCATCGGCAACCCGCTCGACACGACCATCGCGCTCTCGCACCTCATCTTCGAGGGCACGCTCGACAAGTACCCGGGGCTCAAGATCCTCGCGGCGCATGGCGGCGGCTACCTCGGCTCGTACGGCCCGCGCTCGGATCACGGCTGCCTCGTGTTTCCCGAGCAGTGCGACAAGTCCATCGTGCTGAAGAAGAAGCCGACCGAATACCTGAGGGACATCTACGTCGACAACATCGTCTTCACCCCCGAGGCGATGCGCCACCTCGGCGCCGAGATCGGCTACGACCGGATCATGCTCGGCTCGGATTATCCCTATCCGTGGGAGAAGGAAGCGGTCGACGTGATCCTCGAGGCGCCGGGCGCCAGCGATGCCCAGAAGGCGGCAATGCTCGGCGGGACGGCGGCCAAGCTGCTGCGCATCGATTCGCGCTGAGGGCACGGATCCCGCTTCATTAAGATTCGCGCAGGGTTGAAAACGGGCGCGTGCATGTCGTCGTTTCGCGCTCGCGATGTCGCATGTCCATGACGCCATGCTCCGGGTGGCAGGCACGTATGCCGTGCGTGCGTCCCGGGGCTGAACCACTCCTTCGACGGTATCTCTCAGCATGCGGCGGCGCCCCCCCTCGGCCGCCTTTGTGCGTTTCACCTGGAAGGAGTCAACCATGAATCGAGCTTTGACAAGATTCGCAAGCGCGCTGCTGGCGCTCGCCCTTCTCGTACCGTTCGCGGCTGCACGCGCGGACCAATCCGGCAATGGAGGCAACTCCGCGAAGGCCGCCGGGGCAGTAACCTTGCCGATCACCGGCAGCGTCACGGGCGGCGGCAGCTTCACCGGCACCGTGACCATCAACCGCTTCGCCGTCCAGAACAACGCGCTTGTCGCCATCGGCTTCGTGCGCGGCACCCTCATGAATGCCGCCGGGATGGCGATGGACACCGGCCTGCGCAGCGTGACATTCCCGGTGAGCCTCGCGTCGTTGCCCGTGACCACGGCCGCGGCCATGGACACTGCGGCAAAGCTGATGCCGGCCGTGTACACCGGCTCCGCTGGCGGAAGCTGGATGAAAGTGCAGGCAACGCAGAGCTGCGGCGTGCTCCACCTCGAGCTCGGCGCGCTCGCGACGAACCTGCTCGGCGCCACGGTGAACCTGAGCCCGGTGACGCTCGACCTCGCGGGGGATTCCGCAGGACCGCTGGGAGGGCTCGTGTGCCAGGCCATCGCGTTGCTGAACAACGTCGTGGGCGTCGTCGGCACGCTCAACTCGATCCTGGGATCGCTCACGGGATTGCTCGGCGGGGTCACGGGCGGCCTGGGCGCCTGACCCCTTGAGCTCGATGGTGGCCCGGGGGCGCCACCATCGGGCCGCTTCATCGGCGTGCGTCATGCCATGGTTAAATCCGGCCATGGCGCCGCTCGATCCCGCAAGATCCTGCCTGCTCGTCTTCGACCTGCTCGAAGGCCACGTGAACCGGGATGCGGAGTCCCGGGCACGTTTCGCACCCGTGATTGCCAACGTTGCCGCCGTCCTCGCAGCCGCACGCTCGCGCGGAATGATGGTCGCGTACGCCCATGCCGACCATCGTGCCGACCGCGCCACGAGCGCCCGGACGATCCGCGACACGGATAACCGCCTGCGCCCCATCGATCCTGGCGACGATCGAAGCCACGAGCCCCTGCTCACCGGCGGCACGGCAGGAACGGCAATCGTTCGCGAGCTCGCGCCGTATGCGAGCGACTTGCTGGTGCCCAAGCACCGCTGGAGCGCGTTCCACGGCACGTATCTCGACCTCGCGCTGCGCACCCGCAAGGCCGACACGATCGTCCTCGCCGGCGGGTCGACCGACGTCGGCATCGCGTCCACGGCGTTCGCCGCGCGCGATCTCGACTACAACCTGGTGATCGTGAGCGACGCGTGCACGTCGCCGGAGCAGGACAACCATGAGCAATTCATGCGCCGCGTCTTTCCGCGCATGGCGCGTGTGCGGACGACGGCCGAGCTCCTGGCGATGCTCAGCTAGCCCTGTGCATTCGAGCACCTCGCGCCGCCCCTGCAGGTACGCCGCGGCCGACGGCTGCCCGTAGATCGCATATTCGTACTCGATCCCCCCGGCCTCGCGATGGGTCGCGGCCGCGCGTTCGATCGTGGCGCACGCCTCCCGGCGCTGCTCCAATCGCTCCTCGACCTCGTTCAGCGTGCGCGCTTCGCGGGGCATACTGGTATTGCTTCCACGGATCGCTCGTCGCCGGCACACCCACGCCGGCGCAGCCCGCCACGATGCAGGCGAGCGCGATCCACGGCACGCCGATCGGGCGCTTCATGCGGGCTTCTCCTTGCGCGCGAGGCGGGCTCCCAGCGACGCCGCGGCGCGCTCCGCCGCTTGCGGGTCCCTGCCTTCGCCGAAACCGAACGAATGCACGTTCCGGTCGCGCAGGTGCAACTGCAGCACCGGAGTGCGCCCAAGATGGTCGAGCCCGATCGTCCTGATGTCGGCGAGGGGAATGCGCCGGGCGACGTCGATGCGCTGCAGGTCCTCGTCCCAGATCACGAAGAGCAGGCCCGCGTCGGTGATGACCACGGCGCCCTTGAAGGGCCGCTCGTGGGGCCGGGCATTGCGGCTGTCAACGTAGGGATACCAGCCCGCGCCGCCGAACACTTCGATATCGCCTTCCGTGCCCGGAACGGCCGCCCGGGATGCGCGGGGAATAGCGCCGAAAGAGCAATCCGTACCCCCGCGCGTAACGCTTACGTGCGCCGAGTCAGGATGGCGCGCCCTTTCCTGCGGAAACGCCCCGGCACGAGTGTTGCTGCGCAGGGGTTCTTACGGAGGCTCACCCATGCACACGACGATTCGCCGCCCTGCCCGATCCGCCCTTTTCACGCTGCTGCTCGCCGCTTTCGCGACACCCGTCCTCGCCGGTACCGTGACCAGCACGGCCCGCAGCGAAGTCCGCGACGGCACCTATACCGACACGGTTGGCGTGAGCACGCCGGAGAAGAGCGTGCTCGGCACGGCATCCGGCCACGACACGCCTTCGGGCGCCTCGCGCGAGGACGAGCAATTGCTCAACCAGGTGGTCGCCGCACTCGTGCGCGATCCGCAGTTGAAGGGCGTGGACATTCGCGTCGGCGTCGACCACGGAGAAGTCACGCTCGACGGCTCCGCCACGGACGCAGCGCAGGCCGACCATGCCCGCGACACGGCGCAAAAGGCCGCGGGCAACGCGCAGGTCACGAGCAAGCTCGCGGCGAAGGCCGGGTAGCGGGGCTTAGCGCCGGAGCGCGAGCACCAGCACCCCGCTCGCGACGAGCCCGATGCCGAGCCACTCGCGCGGCACGGGCCGCTCGCCGAGGAAGAAGTACGCGAACACGGCGACCAGCACGAGGCTGAACTTGTCGACCGGCGCGACCTTCGACGCTTCGCCCAGCTGCAAGGCGCGGAAATAGCAGATCCACGAAGCGCCAGTCGCGAGTGCCGAGAGAGCGAGGAACGCGAGCGAGCGTCCCGGCAGCCCGAGGGGATTGCTCCATTTTCCGGTGAGCCACACGAAGGGCGCGAGCACGAAGACGATCACGACCGTGCGCACGAGGGTCGCGAAATCGGAATCGACGCCGGCCACGCCGATCTTGGCGAAGATCGCGGTGAGCGCCGCGAAGCCTGCGGAGAGCGCCGCCCAGAAGAACCAGCCCTGCGTCATGCGCGCGCTTTCGCGGCGATCGCCTCCAGGGCGCCGATGAGCCGTTCGATGTCGGCGCCGTCCACGTGCAGGTGCGGCGCGAAGCGCAGCGAACGCCCACGCCGGCTGATGTGGATGTCCTGCGCGCGCAGCCGCGCCGCAATGTCGCCCGGAAATCCTTCGGGCGCCTCGGCGCCGAACATGTGCGGGCAGCGCAGCTCCTGTGGCGGAAGGATGAACCCGAGCTCGCCCAGCCGCCGCGTGACCCGCTCGTTCACTTCCGCGAGTGAAGCCGCGATCGCGGGAACGCCCCATGCGCGCAACTGCTCGAGTCCGGCGATCGCGCCCGGAAGCAGCGCGTGCCCCTTCTCGCCCATGTCGAAGCGCCGCGCGCCGGGCTGGTAGCGATCCGAGGGCGACACCAACCCCGCGAAGTCTTCCGCGCCATGGCGCGCGAGCCAGGCTTCCTCGAGCGGCCGCGCATCGCGCCACCGCGGTGCAACGTAGAGAAACGACACTCCGTACGGCGCCATCATCCACTTGTATCCGGAAATCGCGAGGAAGTCGGGGGCGATCGCTTCCATGTCGAACGGCATCGCGCCGACTGTCTGCGTGCCATCGACGACGAGGGCGGCGCCCACGCTGCGGCAGGCCCGTGCGACGGCAAGAAGGTCCACGCGCGCGCCGTTGGTCCAGTGGCAACTCGAGACGCCCACCACGCGCGCGCCCTCGCCGATGCGTGCGACGAGCGCTCCGCTCCAGTCCCCATCCGGCGGCGTGGGGACGAC
>Ga0068852_100002190_pt1 | contig 13405 bp, 8 predicted proteins | sample KBSCornC22_FD_66594 | JGI IMG/M metagenome (GOLD analysis project Ga0068852, IMG submission 66594) | Corn rhizosphere microbial communities from Kellogg Biological Station, Michigan, USA - KBS Corn C2-2 | ecosystem: Host-associated > Plants > Roots > Rhizosphere > Soil ... | reverse complement strand
GCGCCGATCGCCGCCGCGTGCTGGGGGTAATCGGGAAATGCAGCCAGCGCATCGAGCTTGCGGCACTCCCCGCCGGGTCCGATGTGCAGGCTGATGACGGTCCGTCCAAACCCCACGTCGGCACCGATGGAGGCGAGCGAACGCAGCGGCTGTGCGGCCAGCGCCGCGAGTGCCGCGGAGATCTTTGCGGCCGTCACGGCTTGCCGCGGCTGCGGCTGGGCGGCGGGCTGCACCGGCCTGGGCAGGACGCCACCGCGCGGCGGCAGGTCGGCAGCCCCTGCCGCGCGAGCCAGCGCCGGACGGCGCAGCGCTTCGAGGCCCGAAGGCGGGCGAGCGGCGGGCGGCGGATCGCGCAGCCGCGCGCCCTCCGCGACCGGAGTCGCGGGTACCGGCGCACGGCTGCTGCTCTCACCGATCTTCATTCTGCTGGGGCTCCAAGCTCGCGAAGCCGGCATGTTGCGTGAAGCCTGCGGACGGTGCACGGCAACGCGAAGCCACGTTCGCTGCCGCGAATTCCGCCGCTGGTCGCGCGTGCCGAAGTACTCGCGCCTTTCGCTTCTCTGAAACTCAGTTCGCCGCCGCGGACCTTTGCAGACGCTTGCCGCTAAGGTGACGCGATGGAACCTCTACGCCCTCGCGGCCCGCATGCCGGCCACCTGCCCATGGTCAGCTCTGCGGAGCCAGCCGCCCAAGCCCGCATTCAGCCGCTGAACATCTACAGCGCGCCTGGCACTGCGCCGGAAGGCCTGCGCAGACGCGGGCCGGGGCCCGGCAACGACACCGCGCTTCGGCCACGCGTGTCGATCACGGGTGGCGAGCTGTCGGCGCACATGCGATCGATGTCGCTTGCTGAAGCGAGCACGCACGACAGCATGGAGGATCTGGACATCCAGGTCTCGCTGCCTCCCCAGCCGGATCGCGCGCAGCGCATGCAGTCCGTGGCGCAACGTGTCGCGACGGTGGAGTCGGCGCAAGAGACCCTGATGCGCCGCATCGATGCGCAGGTGCAGCAGACCTTCGCCAAGCGCACGGAGTACATACTGCTGCCGGCCGCGCCCTTTGACGGGCTGTTCGAGGCGAACGCCGACAACCGGAGCAGCAGGTTCAGGCCGTTGCTGCAGGCTGCACTGGACCATACGGCCGCTGCACGGCAGTGGCGCGAAGTGGCAGACCACCACGCAGTGGCACTTGGGGCAGCGCAACGATTCGGCGTGGCGGACGTGCAAAGGACGGCGACCGAGGCGATCGCATTTTGCGAGGCCACGGCCATACGCCTCGAGATGGTCAGCCACATGCTGGCAGCACTGGCCACCAGCCGGCTGGGCTTGTCAGCGGCTGAGGGGGGCAACTTCCGGGCGCTGGAATTGACGACCGATGCGCTGCGCACCGTGATCGACCAGGGGCGCGAGCACGGCTTCCAAGCGCTGCAAGCCGCCGGTTTCGTGCCGCAGCTGCAGCAGATTGCCGAAGACGCCGGCGCGCACCTGAGGCGCGCGGGAACCGTGCGCGACGCCAACCTCGCCGTCCTCGTGCCGCTGGCTTTCCGCGCCGCGTCGCAGGTGCCGGTCTGGCAGGCGAGGACCGCTGCTGCGGCCCTCGAGCTGCTGCAAGTGGCTGGGTCGCTGCACGCTGCCATGCAGGGGGACTCGCAAGCCCTCGCATCACGGGCCACGCCACTGCCGGCCTTGTTGATGAGCGCCGCAAAGGCCGAGGAGCGCGCCACCCGCCAAACGCCAGCGCAGGATCACGAGCAGGTGTTGGGCGCCTGGATCGCCGCACTGGATGCGCATGCCGACCTGCCCCATGCAGTCGCGCAGGCGTCGGCCCGCTTGCAGGTCGATGCGCTTCAGGCACAGGGGGTGCAGGCGCTGCGCCAGCATGTCGACCAAGGCCTGGACCGCGCCATCGGACAGGTGCGTGGCGCGCTCGAAGCGTCGGTCGATGCGTTGCAGAAGGAGCTGCGCGCCTCGGACGCATCCGCCGGCGACGGTGACCTGCAACCGCTGCAGGCTGCTGCGCGGAATCTCGCCCGGCGGGCCGAGCAGTTGCAGGAGCGGGTGGCTGGTGACGCCGTGCTGCAACGGCCGGAGCTTCGGCATGCGCTGGAGCCATCGGCGCTGGCCCGGCCCTTCGCCGTGGTGCAACAGGCTGCGCAGGCGGTGGCCCAGGCCGCGGCGCAGTTTGGTCGCGCCGAAGCTGCCGCATTGCAGCGGGTCGCGGCCGAGGCGCATGCGGCAGCCACGGCGCCTGGTGCCCCGGCCTCGAAGCCGATGGCGGCGTTGGCCGCGTACTGCAGCCAACTTGCGCAAGACGTCACGTCGGCCCGCATGACGATATTGATGGCCCCCGCGCAGATCGAGCACGAATCCGCGAAGGAGTTTCTGCGGCAGGCCCGGCAGGCGAGCCTGCCCGCGGGCCATCAGCTCGAGACCCTTCTCATGGGCCTGGACGGCAGCTTGGCCGCAGCGCCGGCTGGCAATGCGGACCGCTCGCAGATCGAGCAGCTCCAGGCGATCGCGCGCGAGGCCGGATCGCGCGCGGCGGTTGTGACGCTGCGCGGCGATGCCCCTGCGCAGGCCCAGGCGACGCAGCGTGCAACCGCGCTGATGCTGCGCGCCACCTCCGTGGCCGCGGGCGCCATGGCCGAATCGCTCGCGTATGTCAGCAGGCGCTGCACGAGCTTCCTGCGATGGCGCCGCAGCAGCGCTCTGGCTTGGCGCAGGGCCTCGCCGAACGTGCTCGTGCAGCGGGTGCCGCCGTTGGTGCGGCATTGGCCGAGCAGATCGACTTCAACACCAACCGGCTCCCCGAGCACCTGGCTCACGTCGCAAGCGAGCAAGGTGCCAAGCTTCGCCATGCCGAACGGCTGACACAGCGCGTACGCGTGCCGCTGCAAGCGCAGGCACTCATGTCCACGGGGCAACGCGAGGTCGAGGCCTTTCGCGAGGCGGCGCGCGGCTTGCCGCCTTCGCAGGCCATCGCCCGCATCGGCCAGGCCGGACGGCAGTACGCTCAGGCGGAGGCGGTGTTGAAAGCCGGCGCGCAGCAGCTCGTCTCGAAGATCCAGGCGGAAAAGTCAATCGAGAATGCAGCAGCCGCCCTGATGCTAGATGCCGAGGCCGTCGCCGTCATGCAGTCTTTCAACGGCCTGGCTTTCCGAGCAGCCAAGGAACGCGAACTGGCGCAGGGTCGCCTGCTGGTCGATCTGGTGCAGCGCACGCTGGCCGACGCGGGGCAGGTGAACGCCTTGGGCCGCACGGGCTTGTCACAGCTGGTCGAGCACGTGCAGCAGCACCTGCAGGCAAGCAGCCACTCGATCGAGACCCATCTGCGCGAGCGCACGAACGACGATGCGGCGCGCCCGTTGCACGACAAGGTGGCAGGACTGCTGCGGGAACTGCAGGCTTGCCGCGCGCAACTTGCGTCGGTCGAACCGCCGGCGAAAGCCAGTGCCTCCGGACACAAGGCCGCCAGACGGCGTTGAAGAAGGGCGTCCACCCGCCTTGACCGAGCCTCATGCCTGCGGGCGTGCTCCAGGAGAAACGTGTCCAGCCAACGATGCGGCAGAGCTTCGGAAGTCTTCACGGCTCACTACCTCAAGGACGACCCCAGCAAGAACAGCCTGAACATTGAACAGGAAATTCGCGACGTCGAGTGGCGAAATGGCCAGACATCGCTGTTTTGGTTGCTGTTGAAAATGTTCGGCGCGGCATCATTCGGACTCATGCTCCTGATGCAGCTTCTCGCACTTTTTCATGAACTCAGGAATCTGAACAAGCCGATTCCCATCACGAAGTACCAATTGCCAGAAGCTCCGTAGGCAAGTGTGCGGCGATGAAAGAAGGCAGTGCTGGCCGCTCATCCGAGCAAATGCTGCTGCGCCGAAGGCGGCAGTGACGAGCAGCGCACGACGTCCCGGTCGGCTTCCATCGCCACGGAGCCCGGAGAGGGCGGGGCATCATCAACGATAACCGTTGTCCATGGCATCCTGGGCCTTCTGCAATTCGCTTTGCATCATCATCTCGCGCTGCTTCGCTGTACTCGGAGTGCCCTTGAACAGTCCGCCCCCGCCCATGGCGTTGAGTCGCTTCTCGGTCCGATCAACGACCTCCTTGAAAATGGCCGACTGGCTGCTGAGCTTCTGGTCGACATTCAAGTTGGCCAGACTTCGCATGTGCGCGAGTTCCGCCTTCGGCAGGGTGTTGAAGGCGCCGTTTTCCAACGATTTGCGCACCAGCTGCTGGGTGGCGATCAACTCGTCACGTTTGCCCATCAGGCTCTCGAGTTGCTTCAATTGGTTGATGTTGCTTCGGATCTCGTGTCTACCCGATGGCTGCTGCGGACCGTCGATTTGAGCCAAATGCATGAGCGACTGCACGTTCTTGTCGCCTTTGGGATTGGTGACGAAGTTGATGTGACTCTTCAGGTCATTGCTCAACTTGATCAGTTCCGCGCGCTCGCCCTTGAATGTCTTGAGCTCTTTCCTGGCGGCTCTTACCTCCTGCGGAGTTCCAAGCGAGATCGCAGTTTGCAATTGGTAGTTCTTCTTGTCGGACTCTGCCTTCGCCTTCTCCACGTCTTGCAACAGCGAATTCAGCTTGGCGAGTTCGGATCCGGCGGGGTGAGAGTTGGGGTGTACTTCCGCGCGCTCAGGGCGCTGTGGCGTCGTGGCCGGCCTGGCCACATCGCTGGCGCTTGTGCGGGAGGTCCTCACGGACACCCCCTGGCGTGCCGGCATCTGTGCTGGCATCTGTGGCGGCGTCTGCGCCGGCCTTGACGAGGGCTGCTGGCGAGGCGGCGGTGTGAACACGAACTGGCTTGACGGGGCCGGGCGACTTGCCGGTGGGGCAGACGCAAACTGGTGGTGCGAAGCCACAGGGGATTCCGGGCGAGACCGCGACGGCAAATTGGCTCGAGGCTGCTGGTTCGCGGGTTCGGGATGAATCCTCGGCGTTCGCGTTTTCAGCCCCATGGAGGAGAAAAAGGAGTTCGGCTTGCTCGGCTTGCCTTCGTGCGCCGGGGTCTGCGTCTGCGTCGAGGACTGAGAGGTCTTGAAAAGACCACCTATTTGGTTGCGGATAGAAAAGGACATGATTTCCTGACTCCTGTGTGCTCACAGCTCAGTCACTGCGACTTCTTCGGACTCTATGAAATACCGGCTCCAAGCGGCCCTTCGTGCGAAGACATTTCCAACAATGCGATGTCCGGGCAGCTGCGAAAACCGTTCTTGCGCCTGCAGGGAAGGTGTGAACAACGCGCTTGGTGCGATCGCGATGGCCTCAACCGAGCAAGCGCTCCTGCGCCGAGGGTGGCAGTGACGACTGGCGCACGGCGTCCCGGTAGGCTCCCATCGCCGCAGAGTCCGCATGCGCTGCGGCCAGTTGCTGCCAGTCTGCCGGCTCGCGACCGGCGGCAAGCACATGCAGTTTGTCGGCCTCGTCCATGGGAGAGTCGAGCACTGCGGTGACGTAGGCGCGGACGTTGCCTGCGGTCCCGCCATGAAGCATGTGGGCAAGCACTGGTGTCCCCTCTCGGTCGCTGGCCACCAGCAGATGGCGTCGATCATCGGCGCTGAAGTCCTGGCGCGCGATCCAGCCTGCCAAGGCGGCAGCCGCATCCGGCGGCCCTTGCAGCAGCCCGTGCGCCAGCGCCGGCCGGCCGTCGGGGCCCGGCATCGACAGCAACGCGACCTTGTGTCCGGCGCCCAGGCCCTTGTGCGCAGCCAAGCCGTCGAGATAGGCATTCACACTGTCAAGGCATCCGTCCTTCATCGCGGCGGCCAATGCGGTGGGCTCCTTGCGCGAAGGAATGGCCGCGAGCAGTTCCACCTGCTTCTCCGGTGGCAGCGCGGTGGCAGCCACGCAATCGACGTACGCACGCACCGCCTGCCCGTGGTCTTGCTTCATCCCCGTGTTGAGAGCCGGCAGGCTGCGCGGCCCCGGGGCCGACAGCAGCCACGCGTGCCGGCTCGGCGACACCATGGCCATCAACTCGCCGAACGCATGGACCGCGTGAGCGTGCCCGCGCATCATCGCCACGTAGAGAGCCGTCACGCCATCAATGCGGCCGGCCAGCAGGGTGCCGGCGTTGTACGGGCTCTTTTGCACGAGTTCGGCGAAGGCCGGCTTGATGTCACGCAGCGTGCCGGCGAAGCCGCCGAACATCAGTTGGTTCATCACACCTTCGTCCAGCGGTGGCAGCGGCCCGGTGATGCGCCGATCGCGATCGCCGCCGGGCTGCAGCAGAGGGATGTCTGCCTCGCCACCGGCCGGCACGACGACGAACTGGGCCACGCTTTCGCCCTTGAAGTACTCGCCGCTCACCGACGGATGCGCGAACAGCTGGTCCAGCCGCAGGCTCTCGAACCGGTTCAGGTCGCTGCTGGCGACGCGCTTGTGCGCCGCGGTGAGGTTCGGGTCGTAGACGTTCGCCACGTAGCGAGGGCCGGACGCCTCCTGCTTGACCTTCAGTTGGATCGCCATCACGTGGCTGCCCGATTCCAGCAGCATCACCCGGGAGGCCGTGTCCCCGGTGGCAGCCAGCGCGCGCAACTGTTCGGCGACGAACGGCCCCACCCCCGCCAGCGGCACGAAGTGGGTCTCGGGCTTGGCACTGATCATGCGCTCGTACAACTCCTGCGTTCGCGAGGGCACGCTGCGCTGGATCGCAGCCGGGTCGCTGAATGCCGCGTAGTCCGGCTTGCCGGCGGCGTTTGCCTGTAGCGACCAGGTGGGCGCGAGGTGCCGGCACCAGACGATGGAGTTGCCCTTGTGGCCGCCGTCGGGAAACAGGACCTTGCCGTTGAGGTTCTCGTCCGTCACGCGCTCCGGCTTCTCGGAGTAGTACGGAAACTGCTTGATGTGGTTGATCAGCTCCGGATGGGCCTTGGTGCCCAACGGGCGGTGCAGTTCTCCGTTGAGTGCCGGCGGTTCGCCCGGCGCTGTCTTGCGTGGCGTGTGCGCCAGCTTGGCCTCGATGGAATGGTGTGGGTGCAGCGCCAGCACGGCATGCTGGAGGTCGTGCCGGCCGCGCGCCGACGCATCGCGCCACACATCGATCTGCATGCGTCCCGCCGCCTCCTGCTCGTAGAGCGTGCGCAGCGTGTCCATGTCGCCGCGCCGCAGCGCCTGCAGCATCGGACTTCCCGCCTCGAGCTGCTGGCGAGGAGGCATGGAGGCACCCGCCTGGCCGCGAGGTTGCAACCCGGCCGGGGGCGCCGGCACCTGTGATGGCCCAGCCGCAGCTGGCGGATTCTCCTGTGGCGCGGGGTCTGGTGCATGAGCGGCGCCGGACGCCGATGCCGAGCTCGACCCTGAGATGCGACTGTCCATGCTGACCTCTGCTTGTACTCGACGTGAATTGAAACGACCGCGCGCATTAGGCCCGTCGCCGGACCAGCATGGGCGCGCGGACGAAGTTCGGTTCGAGTTGGCGAAGTACGGGCCCTTGTCCAGCCGGGGCGTCACGGCCACAGGATTTCGGCCAGGGCGCTCAATGGCGCCCGTGTGCCTCAACCGAGCAGACGCCTCTGTGCCGCGGGCGATAGCGAGGAGTCGCGCACGGCATCCCGGTACGCTCGCATGGCCGCGGAGTCCGCATGCGCTGCGGCAAGTTGGCGCCAATGCGCCGGCCTCCGACCACCGGCAAGCACGTGGAGCTTGTCGGCCTCTTCCATGGGAGAGTCGAGCACTGCGCTGACGTAGGCCCGGACGTTGTCGGCAGCCCCATCATGAAGCATGTGGTCGAGCGCTGGTGTCCCCCTTCGATCGGGGGACACCAGCAGATGGCGTCGATCTTCGGCACTGAAGTCCTGGCGCGCGATCCAGCCGGTCATCGCAGCGGCCGTGTCCGGCGTGCCTTGCAGCAGCCCGCGCGCCAGTGCCGGCAGGCCCGGTCCGTCCTCCAGCGACAACAGCGCCACTTTGTGCTCGGCACCCAGGACTTGGTGCGCGGCAAGGCCATCGAGGTAGGCGTTCACGCTGTCGACATGCCCTCGCCCCATCGCGCCGGCCAACGCAGTGAGCCCATTCCCCGAGCGCTGGGCAGCCAGCAGGGCCACCTGTTCCGCAGGGGGCACGGCGCTGCCGGCCACGGCATCGATGAAGGCACGCACCGCCGGTGCTTGGTTGAAAACCATTCCCGCATAAAGAGCCGGAACGTCGTTCGCACCTCGGGCGGCGAGCAGCCAGGCGTGCTGGGACGGCGGCACCAGCGCCATCAGCATGCTGAAGGCATTCACCGCATGGGCCTGCCCTCTCAACATCGCCCTGCACAGCCCCGGAATGTCGTCGGCACGGCCGGCCAGCAGGGTGACAGCCTCGTGTGGCGCTCTCCGCGCGAGCTCCGCGAAGGCCGGCAGGATGTCGCGCAGCGCACCGGCGAAACCACCATGCATCAGGTGATTCATGACGCTCTCGTCCAATGGCGGAAGCTCACCGCTGAGGCGGCGCTCGGGATCGCCCCCGGCCTCGAGCGGCGGGATCGACGGCTCTCCGCCGGCCGGCACCACGGTGACCATGGCCACCGACTCGCCCTTGAAATAGCTCTCGCGCGCCAGCGGGCTGGCAAAGGCACTGCCCATCCCCAGGGTCTCGAACTGCCGCAGGTCGCCGCTGGCGACGCGCTTGTGCGCCGCAGTGACATTCGGGTCATAGAAGTTCGCCACATAGCGACGGCCCGAAGCCCCATGCTTGACCTTCAGTTCCATCGCCATCATGTGGTTGCCCGAACCGATGAGCATCTGGCGGGAAGCCTCGTTCCCGGTGGCCGCAAGCTCTCGCAGCTGGCTGGCGATGAACGGGCCCCAGCCCCTCAGAGTCACGAGGTGGTTCTCAGGCGCGGAGGTCATCAGGCGTTCGTACAACGCCTGCATGCTGGACGGCACGCTGCGCTGGATCCCGTCGGGATCGCGCAAGGATGCGTAGTCCGGCTTTCCGGCGGCGGCCTGCAGGGCCCAGGCGGCGGCAAGGTGTCGGCATTCGATGGCGCGGTTGCCGACGTGGCCATCGGCGAAGCGAACCTCGCCGTTGAGGTTGTCGAAGGTCAGCCGCTTCGGCTTCTCGGAGTAGTAGGGAAACTGCCTGATGTGGTCGATCAGCTCCGCATGGGCCCTGGTGCCCAGCGGGCGGTGCAGTTCTGCGTTGAGCGTCTGCGGCTCGCCAGGCGCTGTCATGCGTGGCGTATCCGCCAGCTGGGCCTCGATGGATCGGTGTTGGTGCAACACCAGCACCGCATGCTGCAGGTCATGCCTGCCGCGGGCCGACGCGTCGCGCCACACGTCCAACGGCGTGCGCCCCGCCGCCTCCTGCTGGTAGAGCGTTCGCAGCGTGTCCGTGTCGCCGCGTCGCAGGGCCTGCAGCATCGGACTCCCCGCGCCGAGCGGCTGGCGCGGAGGCATCGAGGCACCTGCCTGGCTGCGGGAGTGCAAGCCGCCCGGCGGTGCCGGCACCTGTGATGGCCCGGCCGCACCAGGCGGATTTCCCTGCGGCACAGGGCCCGGTGCATGACCGGCATCGGAGGGCGGCGCCGGGGTCGATGTCGTTCTCGACCGGGAAATGCACCCCCCCATGCTGACCTCCGCTTGTACTCGACGTGAACGAAACGCCCGCATTAGGCCCGCCGCGCGGCCGCCATGGGGGCGTGCACGAAGTTCCGTTCGAGTTGGCGAAGTCCAGGCCCGCCATGCAGCGGGCGATGTCACGGCAACCGGAAATCAAGCCACAAGTTTGATGGCTGCTCCCATGATCCCGACCAGTTCGTCGACGTGCTTCGTTTCAAGGATCAACGGGGGCGACAGCGCCAGCACGTCGCCCGCATTGCTGCGCACGATGGCTCCAGACTTGAAGCAGTCGATGGACACGTCCATCGCGCGGCTGCCCGGCTTGCCGGGGCGCGACTCCAATTCGACTGCACCCATGAGTCCGAGGTTGCGGACATCGACCACGTGGGGCAGGCCGCGCAGCGAATGCAACGCATCCTCCCAGTACTTGATCAACTCCGGCGGGCGGTGGAGGAGGTTCTCGGACTGATAGATGTCCAGGGTCGCAATGCCCGCCGCAGCTGTCATCGGGCTGCCGGAGTAGGTGTACCCGTGGAAGAACTCGATGCCGTCGCCGGAACTCTTTTCAACGATGGTGTCGTGGATGTCGCGGCTTGCAAACACCGCGCCCATCGGTGCCACGCCGTTGGTCAAGCCCTTGGCGGTGCAGATGATATCCGGCCTGATGCCGAAGTAGTCTGCGGCGAACGGAGTGCCCAGACGGCCAAAGCCAGTGATGACCTCGTCGAAGATCAGAAGAATGCCGTGCTGCGTGCAGATGCTGCGCAGGCGTTCCAGGTAGCCCTTGGGCGGCACGATCACGCCGGCCGAACCACTCACCGGCTCCACCACCACCGCTGCAATCGTTTCAGCACCATGCAGTGCGATCAGGCGCTCGAGGTCGTCGGCCAGTTCCGCACCCAGCTCCGGTTGCCCGCGTGAGAATGCACTGCGACGCTCAAGCGTATGTCGCAGGTGGTCCACGCCTGGCAGCAGCGCGCCGAACCCCCGGCGGTTGTTGCCGATGCCTCCCACCGAAATTCCGCCGAAGCCCACGCCGTGATAGCCGAGTTCACGCCCGATCAAGCGAGTGCGCGAACCCTGTCCGTTGGCGCGGTGGTATGCCAGCGCCATCTTCAAGGCAGTGTCGTTCGACTCCGAACCTGAGCCCGTGAAGAAGATGCGGTCCAGCCCGGCAGGCGCGATCTCGGCCAAGCGGTTGGCGAACTCGAAGGCAACGGGGTGCCCCAGCTGGAAGGCCGGAGCGTAGTCCAGCGTCAACAGCTGCCGGTGCACGGCATCGGCGATGGCGCGCCGGCCGTGGCCCGCGTTCACGCACCAAAGGCCGGCTGTGCCGTCGAGCACCTTGCGACCGTCGTCGGTCGTGAAGTACATGCCTTCAGCCGCGACGAGCATCCGCGGCGATGCCTTGAATCGCTTGTTCGCGGTAAATGGCATCCAGAAGGCGTCGAGTCCGGCGGCGGCGTTCGCGGGCAACCCTGTGCCCGGGACATCCACCGATGAAGCGGCAACTCTCTCCTTGTCTGCAACAGCATCCTTGCCCATGGTTCACTCCTTTGGCGCCAGCGTTCGTGATTGACAGTTGGAAGCGAGCCAATCCCCGCTGCCACTTGCGTGTGGCAGCGAGTCTGCGTTCGGCACCGGGTGCGCGCCATGTACACGGACGGCGAATCGGCTCCCCTGGTGTGCGGTGGTGAATGCTGTACGGGTTTTCCCTCGAGCGGTGTCGTCGAATGAGGGTTTCCCCGTAACGGCGGAATCGCCACACGGCAGGTGCCGTTCGCATGGCAATGTGTATATGGGCAGGCACACGCCGGCTTTCTAAAGTGGTCTGCACCACCCAACTTGGAGACGACCAGCGTGATCAACGAAACGAACGGCACCAATGCAAGGCTCATGGCTCGACGCCAGGCCGCGGTCTCACGCGGGATCGGCCAAGCCCATCAAATCTTCGCGACCCGCGCCCTGAACGGGGAACTCTGGGACGTCGAAGGCAAGCGCTACGTCGACTTCGCCGGCGGCATTGCAGTGGTCAATGTGGGGCACTGCCACCCCGACGTCGTTGCCCGAGTCCAGAAGCAGGCGGAGCAGTACATCCACACCTGCTTCCAGGTGATCGCGTACGAGCCCTACGTGGAGTTGTGCGAGCGGCTGAATGCGCTCGCTCCGGGCAAGTTCGAAAAGAAGTCCGCGCTCTTCACCACCGGCGCCGAAGCGGTCGAGAACGCCATCAAGCTGGCGCGTTCGTACACCGATCGCTCAGGCGTCATCGCCTTCACCGGCGCGTTCCATGGCCGCACGATGATGACCCTGGGCCTGACCGGAAAGGTGGCCCCCTACAAGAGCGGCTTCGGCCCGTTTCCGGCCGAAATCCACCACGCGCTGTTTCCCAACGCCATCCACGGCATCAGCGTGGCCGATGCCCTCGAGTCCATCGAGACCCTCCTGAAAAACGACATCGAGGCATCGCGCGTTGCAGCCTTCATCCTGGAGCCGGTGCAGGGCGAAGGCGGCTTCAACATCGCCCCTCCTGAGTTCGTCAGCGGGCTCAAGGCCATCGCCGATCGCCACGGCATCCTGCTGATCGCCGACGAGATCCAGACCGGTGCCGGCCGCACGGGCACCTGGTTCGCTTCCGAACAATGGCCCGTCGCGCCCGACCTCGTCGTGACGGCCAAGTCCATGGCCGCCGGCATCCCCATTTCGGCGGTCATCGGCCGCGCCGAAGTGATGGACGCCCCCGGCCCCGGCGGCCTAGGCGGCACGTACGCCGGCGCACCGCTTGGCTGCGCGGCGGCGCTGGCCGTGCTGGACGTCTTCGAGAAGGAGCAGTTGCTTTCGCGCAGCCAGCATGTCGGTGAAATCCTGAAGAGCGGGCTCAAGACACTCGCGAAGACCCACGCGTGCATCCGTGACGTTCGCGGCCTGGGCGCGATGGTCGCCATCGAACTCTTCAAGGACGACAAGCCGGCTGCCGATCTGACGCGTGCTGTCGTGACTGCGGCCGCGCAGCGCGGACTCATCCTGCTGGCATGCGGCACACACGGCAATGTGATCCGGATCTTGGTGCCGCTGACCGTCAGCGATGCATTGCTGGCCGAAGGCCTCTCCATCCTGGAAGCCAGCCTGGCAGCAGCGAGCTGATTCAACCCGTCGATCCGCGCCAGACGCAGGGGGATGCGCGAAAGCACATCCCTCTGCGTCGTCGCGTCTGCGGTCGTCGATGCACCAATCTGCACTGCATGCACCATCAGATGCATTGCGCCCGCACCCCATTGGCACAGGGTTTTCATGTACAGCGGTCGACCCCATACACGTACTGCCGAAGCACCTCCGGTTTGTATCTGTGCGTGTCCATATCAGGCCCCTACAGTGAATCCATCGTCAGACAGAGTCGAGTCCATGTCCAACGTACACCTTCGCGCAAGCGCCGAGCAAGCCACCACAGCCGGCTGTTTCCTGCATGCCGCCATTCATTCGCGAGCCCATTGATGCAGAACGCTGCCCGCAAACTTTCCAACATGGAAACGCTCGCCGTTGGCGCCGCTTCGACGACCAAACACCCGGCAGGACGCCAGGTCGATGCTGAAAACACAGCCGCGCCGCTCGTGCGCTTCGAAGGCGTCCAGAAGACCTACGACGGCCAAACGCTGGTCGTGCGCAAACTGGATCTGGACATTCAGCAGGGTGAATTTCTGACCTTGCTGGGCCCTTCTGGTTCGGGCAAGACCACGACCCTGATGATGCTTGCCGGGTTCGAGTCCCCCACGGCTGGCGAGATCCTGCTGGCTGGCACGTCCATCACGCGAACACCGCCTCACAAGCGCAACTTCGGCATGGTGTTCC
>Ga0068852_100002189_pt1 | contig 13410 bp, 13 predicted proteins | sample KBSCornC22_FD_66594 | JGI IMG/M metagenome (GOLD analysis project Ga0068852, IMG submission 66594) | Corn rhizosphere microbial communities from Kellogg Biological Station, Michigan, USA - KBS Corn C2-2 | ecosystem: Host-associated > Plants > Roots > Rhizosphere > Soil ... | reverse complement strand
TGCTCGCCGCTGATCAGCTTGGGCAGATATTTGCGCTTCTGCTCCTCGGTCCCCCAGCGGCGGATCTGGTTGATGCAGAGGTTTGAGTGCGCGCCATAGCTTAAACCCACCGAGGCGGACGCCCGCGCCACTTCCTCCTGCGCGACCACATGTTCGAGATAACCGAGCTCGAGCCCGCCCCATTCCTCCTCGACCGTGATCCCGTGAAGCCCGAGCTCGCCCATCTGCGGCCATAGCGCGCGCGGGAATTCGTCCTTCTCGTCGATCTCGGCCGCGACCGGAGCGATCTTCTCCCGGGCGAATCGCTCGGTCGTCTCGCGGATCGCATCGGCCATTTCGCCGAGACCGAAATCCAGACCCGGATCGGGCATTTCAGGCTCTCCTCCTGTTGGTGGCGCTAGCACTGCGCCGAAGTCTTGGACAAGCGCAGCCGGATGCCTATGTGACCCGCATCCAAGGAGTTGTCATGGCCACCACTGCTTCCGATCCCACCGTCATCCTCTCTTACGCACGCACCCCAATGGGCGCGATGCAGGGCGCTCTGGCCGATGCGTCCGCCACCGATCTCGGCGCCACCGCCGTCAAGGCCGCCGTCGAGCGCGCCGGAGTGAAGCCGGACGAGATCGACCGCATCTACATGGGCTGCGTCCTGCCAGCGGGCCTCGGCCAGGCCCCGGCGCGGCAGGCTGGCGTCAAGGCCGGTCTTCCGAAGTCGGTTCAGGCGACCACGGTCAACAAGGTGTGCGGCTCGGGCATGCAGACGGTGATCATGGCCGACGAGGCGATCCTCACCGGCAATGCCGACATCGTCGTCGCCGGCGGCATGGAGAGCATGACCAACGCGCCCTATCTCCTGAAGAAGCACCGCTCCGGCGCTCGGCTTGGCCACGACACGGCTTACGATCACATGTTCCTCGACGGGCTTGAGGACGCCTATGAGGAAGGCCGCGCAATGGGCAGCTTCGCCCAGTGCACCGCCGACGAATATCAGCTTACCCGCGAGCAGATGGACTCTTACGCGATCGAGAGCCTCAACCGCGCCAAGGCGGCGATCGACAATGGCGGCTTCAAGGGCGAGATCGTGCCGGTCACGATTCGGACCCGCTCCGGCGAAACCCAGGTCGATACCGACGAAGCGCCGGGCCGCGGCCGCCCGGATAAGATCCCGCAGCTAAAGCCCGCTTTCGCCAAGGAAGGGACGATCACCGCCGCGACCAGCTCGTCAATCTCCGACGGCGCCGCTGCGGTCGTTCTCGCTCGCGAATCCACCGCCAAAGAGGAAGGGCTGCAGCCGGTCGCCCGGATCGTCGCTACCGCCGCCCACGCGCAAGAGCCGTCTCAATTCACCGTTGCTCCGATCGGGGCAATCGAGAAGGTGCTGAAGAAAGCCGGCTGGAAAGTCGCCGACGTCGACCTGTGGGAAGTGAACGAGGCCTTCGCCTGCGTCGCGATGTTCGCGATGAAGGATCTCGGAATCCCGCACGAGAAGATCAACATCCACGGCGGCGCCACCGCGCTCGGCCACCCGATCGGCGCCAGCGGCACCCGGATCATCGTCACCCTGCTCAACGCGCTGAAGCAGAAGGGCCTCAAGCGCGGAGTCGCCTCGCTCTGTATCGGCGGCGGCGAAGGAACGGCGGTTGCGGTGGAGTTGGTCTAACCCTGTGCTCCTGCGAAGGCAGGAGCCCAGGACCCGGACTGGAGCTTTAGCGCAAGTCCGGTCATGCTGCGCTTGTGAAGGCCGGATACGTATACATCATGGCGAGCGGCCGTAACGGCGCGGTCTATATCGGGGTCACCAGCGACCTGGTGAAGCGAGCGTGGGAACATCGCAACGGGATCATTCCAGGATTTACGAAGAAATGCGGCTGCAGGCTGCTCGTCTGGTACGAAGCCCATGACGATCTTCAGGTCGCGCGCCTTCGCGAGCTGCGGATGAAGAAATGGAAGCGGCTGTGGAAGATCAGCACGATCGAAATGATGAACCCGGACTGGCGCAATCTCTACCCGGCGCTGCTTGAGGGCTCCTGACGGAACCCGTCTGGGCCCCTGCCTTCGCAGGGGCACTCCTACCCCGCCAGCGCTGCCTCGATCGCCGGCGTGACCCGATCCATCGTGTAGGGCTTCTCGATCACGGGCACCTGCGCAAATTCCGCGGGCGGCGGCTCGACGTGGCCGCCGGTGGCGATAACGAACGGGATGTTCTTCTCGCGCAGCTTGTGGGCGACCGGCCAGACGCTTTCGCCGTTGACGTTGACGTCGAGGATGGCGACGTCGAACCCGCCCCCGTCGGCAGCCTTTAGCGACTCCTCGACGTTGTCGCAGGTGGCGTGCACCTTGTGTCCCAGCGTCTCGAGGAAGTCCTCAAGCATCATCGCGATGAGTGGTTCGTCTTCAACGACGAGGATGGAGCGCGCCCCGGCCATTGCGCTGTGAAATACCGGAGCGGTTTCAACGGGCAAGCGATAAATTGAAGTGTCAGGCGCCCGACTCTTCGTCAGCTTCTCCAACTGCCTTGGTTGCCGGCTTCGTCTCCAGCGCTCTGCGCGCAGCCTCGGCAAGCTCCTGCACCGAGAAAGGCTTGGGCAGGAAAGCGACATTGTCGAGGTCGATCGATTTCCTCAGTTGCTCCTCAGCGTAGCCTGAGATGAACAGGATCGGCAGCTCCGGCCGGCTCTTGCGCGCCTCACGCACCATCGCCGGTCCGTCCATACCCGGCATAACGACGTCGCTGACGAGCAGGGCGAACTCTTCGCCTCGGCCGAGAATGTCGAGCGCCTCTTCGCCATTGTCCGCGGTGACCACTTTGTAGCCATGGCGGGTCAGTGCGCGCTCCGCGACGGTTCGGACCATCGGCTCGTCCTCGACCAGAAGGACGGTTCCGGTGCCCCACAGCTCGTTGGGCTTGGGCTTGGCGCTGCGCCGCGATTTGCCGGCTTCCGATTCCACGTGATGGACGGGCAGGTAAATGAAGAAATTGGTGCCTTCGCCGACCTTGGACTCGGCGAAGATGAAGCCGCCCGACTGCTTCACGATTCCATAAACGGTGGAGAGACCAAGGCCGGTGCCTTTGCCGACCTCTTTGGTAGTGAAGAACGGCTCGAAGATCTTTCCGAGCACACTGGGTGGAATTCCGCAGCCTGTGTCCGATACCGACAGTGCAGCATAATCCGCTATCGGCAGAATGTCCGACCAGCTGGACCCTAGGTCGGCCACCTGGTCCGCAGTGACGGGATAAGTCTGGATGGTCAGCGTTCCGCCGCCTTTCGACGCCATGGCATCGCGAGCGTTGACCGCCAGGTTGATGATGACCTGTTCCAGCTGCCCCGGATCGGCTCGGACCGAGCCGAGATTGCGGCCGTGCTTCACCACCAGCTGGACGGTCTCGCCGAGCAGCCGCTTCAGCAGGTGCGAAACCTCGGCGATCACATCGGTCAGCTGAAGCACCTGCGGCCGAAGCGTCTGCTGGCGCGAGAAGGCCAGCAATTGCCGGGTCAGGCCAGCCGCCCGGTTGGAGTTGGACTTGATCTGCTGGATGTCATCGTAATCGCTGTCGCCGGGCGTGTGGCGCATCAGCATCAGGTCGCAGTGGCCGATGATCGCGGTCAGGATGTTGTTGAAGTCGTGTGCGACCCCGCCGGCAAGCTGCCCTACCGCCTGCATCTTCGTCGCCTGGGCGATCTGCCGCTTGAGCTTGGCTTCTTCGCTATTATCCTTGAGCAGCAGCAGCACGACCGCGTCGCCGAGGCCGCGAAGCCCGGCGATCGTCAAAGCCACCGGCTCCTTCGGATTATGAACCAGGCGGACTGCGATATCTCCCGACATCGCCGGCCCGCGGGCATTGCGCCTCACCGCATCGGCAACGGCCCCCTTGTCCTCCTTCACCACCAGGTCGCCAGGATAGACCCGCCGCGTCCCGTCCTGGATTGCCGCTGCCGACCGGAAGGCATCGTTCATCGTGAGGAAGCGGCCGTCGCGGTCGACCAGCGCAAGCCCGATCGGCAGGATATCCAGCATCGCCTGCAGATATTGCGAGCTTGAGACCGGCAGCGTCTCGGAGCTATCGAACAGGTAGAAAGTCGAGTGATCGGTGGGCGCCGGTGCATCTAGGGGGATATTGACGGCGCGCAGCGGCCGCCCGGCTTCGCCCTCCGCGACCAGGCGGAAACAGCCATCTTCGCCCGATTCGAGTAATTCCCCCAGCCGGTAGCTTTCTTGACCTTCGCGCCCCGCCAGCGCCCTCTCGCCAAACAGGCGATTCCATGAAATCAACCGCCCTTCGCCATCGACAAAGACAGAGAGTATCCCTCCTTTCGACATCAGGTCGCCGGGGTGCCCGCTGATGCGGGAAGCCATCACCTTCACCGGATCGGCTGGAGCGGGCTTGAGGAACCGCCACAGCAGAAGATCGCCGCGGGCCCCGATGCGCTCCACCTCAAGGGCGAAGGTGCCGCCTTCGGTCGCGATGCCCCCCGCGCAGCCCCCGCCATCTCGAAACGCCATTGTTCGGGCGGCGCCAAGCGACTGACCCGAATCCTGATCGGTCGGCAGCTTGTCGGGAGGACGGTTCTCGAACAGCTCGCGATAGGCCGGGTTCGCCGCAAGCAGCGCGCCCTCGCTCGAGGTCACCGCCGCCGCATCGCCGGTGAGCGCCAAGATCGACCCAATGATCGAAAAATCCGGGGCTGCTGCCATTCCAGTCAGATCGACTGCTGGACGGGAAGAGGCCTTTTTGAACGCGAGGAGGGCAGTACCCAGCACCGCGAAGCCCAGCACCACCAGGGCTGCGACGCGGGCACCGCCGATCCACAGCAGCGCCGCCAGGCTTAGCCCGGCCGCCCCCGCAACCGCGGGCGCAAGCCACCGCGGAAAGGCGGCGGCGTCGGAGTCGAGCAGTGGCAGCTGCTGCTGCAGCATCGATAAGGCTACCTCAATCCGTTCGTCCCGAGCGTAGTCGAGGGACCTTGTCCAGTTAGACGTGTCTCGACTTCGCTCGACACGAACGGATCATAGTTCGGTTGCAGCCGCAACCCTTACCAGATGCGCACCCGATCGGCCGGAGCGAGATAGAGCTTCTGGCCGGGCTGCACGTTGAACGCAGCATACCATGGATCGAGGTTACGCTCCGTGTCGACCCGATATTCGCATGGCGAGTGCGGATCCGTCAGTAGCAGCTGACGGGCCCGGGCATCGCGAACCTTGCACCGCCAGACCTGCGCCCAGCCGAGGTAGAAGCGCTGATCGCCAGTCATTCCGTCCAGCACCGGCGCCGGCTTGCCGCCAAGCGAGGCGACATAGGCATCGTGCGCCACGGTGAGCCCGGCGAGGTCGGCGACATTCTCGCCCATCGTCAGCTTGCCGTTGACGTGCATTCCCGGAAGCGGCTCGTAGGCGTTGAATTGCGCCTCCAGCTTGTCCAGCCGCGAATGGAATGCCTTGCTGTCGCCCGGAGTCCACCAGTCGATCAGCTTGCCGGTCGAATCATACTTCGCGCCCTGATCGTCGAAATGGTGGCTGAGTTCGTGACCGATCACTGCGCCGATGCCGCCATAGTTGACCGCGGGATCGGCGTTGGGATCGAAGAAGGGCGGCTGAAGGATCGCGGCCGGGAACACGATCTCGACCATCTCGAAATTGGCGTAGGCGTTGATCTCCATCGGAGTCATGCCCCATTCCCAGCGCCGGATGGGTCCGCCGAGCTTGCCGATTTCATAGGCATTGTCGAACTGAGCCGAGCGCATCGCATTGCCGACTGCGTCGTCAGGGCGGATCATCAGCCCGCTCATGTCGCGCCACTGCGTCGGATAACCGATCTTCGGAGTGAAGGCGGCGAGTTTTTGGTGCGCTTTCGCCTTCGTCGCCGGGCTCATCCATTCGAGCTGGTCGATTCGCCGGCCCATCGCGGCGATGATGTTGTGCACCATCTGGTCGGCGGCGGCCTTTGTCGCCGGCGGGAAATATTTGGCGACGTAGAGCTTGCTGACGTCGTCGCCTAAGGTGCCGACGGTGAAGTCCACCGCCCGCTTCCATCGCGGCCGCTGCTGGGGCGTGCCGGTGATGACTGTGCCAAAAAAGTGGAAATTCTCGTCGTCGAACGCCTTGGGAAGCTCGGGCGAGTAATTTTCGATCGAGCGCACCAGAAGCTGGTCCTTCAGCACCGACAGCGGCGCTTGCGCCATCGCCGCCGCCTCGCCGGTGAAGGCGCTGGGCTGGGCAACAATGACGTCGTTCACGTTGGCGCCGATGCCATGCACCAGCGTCGCGAAACCGAAGCCGGGCGCGCGCTTCTGGAGCTGGGCAAGGCTCATCTTGTTGTACGTCTTGTCGGCGTCGCGGCTTTCGGTGGGAGTCCAGTGCGCCTTCGCGACTTTGGTCTCGAGCGCAAGAATCGCGCCGGCCCGTGCAGCGGCATTCTTTTCGCCGGCAAGGGTAAGAACATTGGTCAGGTGCTTGAGATATTCGGCCTTGGTCTGGACCAGCTTAGGATCGGTCGACAGATAATAGTCGCGGTCGGGCATCCCGAGCCCGCTCTGCGCCATCTGCAGCGCGTAATTGGTCGGCGACTTGTCGTCCTGCGCAACAAACAGCTGGAATGGGCCGTCGATCCCGAGCGTGTTCGCCTTCGCGTAAAGCGCCGCCAGCCCGGCCTTGCTCTTCAGCGATCGCACCTGGTTCAGCCACGGCTCCAGCGGCGTCAGACCTTTGGCCTCGATCCCTGCCTGGTCCATGAAGCTTTTATAGGCATTACCGATCTTGCTGTCCGGATCCTTCGACTGCTCTTCGATGATGTCTCGAGTCCGCTGCTTCGACAGATCGTCCAGCACGTTGAACATGCCGTAGGTCGATTTATCCGCGGGAATTTCGGTGTTCTTCAGCCAGGTGCCGTTGGCGTAACGGAAAATGTCGTTCCCGGGCGCGACGCTCCGGTCCATCCCGGTCGCATCGAAACCAAATGCGCCGTATTGCGGCTTCGCCTGGGCTTCCGGCGCGGGCTGCGCCGACACCGCTGCTGTGACCACCGCGCCTCCAACCAACGCCGTGGTTGCGGCAAGAACGCACAAAAAGCGACTCATTAGAATTCCTCCCCAATTTGGTGCGCGCCTGTAACGGCGCACAATTCGAGCAGGTTGCAAGCGAATGGGCTCCGGCCGCCAGCGCTGAACGACTATCGGTCGCCTCGCTCCGACAAACGCACCGAAACGGGCGATTTCAGGCGCTTGCGCCGCGTCTTGAGTTCTGCCGCCGGCGCCATTTGTTGGCGCGCCACAACCTCCACAGGAGCGCGGTAAGCACATAGCCGGACACCGCGATGGCGATCGCCAGAGTCAGGATACCGAGCGCGATCGGCCCGGAGGCGTGGTGAAGCCAGAACAGGATTCGCTGAAGCTCTCCGGTAACCTGCTGTGCCGTCGTCGAGTCCACGACTCCGCGGTCGTGGCGAAGCTCCCACCGGCCGACGTGGTAGGCGGCATAATAGAGCGCCGGGTAGAAGGGTGTGAGAAGCAACGGAACCAGCGCCGAAATCAACACGTTGGCGCGCGCCGGAATGGCGAGGATCGCCGCAACCGCGACATGCATGAACGGGATGATCACGCCCACGCCGAGCCCAAGCGCAACCGCCCTCGGCACCGAACGGCGATGAAGCCGCCACAGCGCCGGATTGCTGAGCGGCTTTGCGAAGGGGCGAAGCAGCCGGTTGCGCTGCACCGATTCCTGGGTCGGGACATGCCGCCTGACCCAGCCGGGCATGCGATCCGCGAAAGCGGCGTTAGCCACGGGACTTAAGCAGCCGCTGCTGCTCCCGCTTCCAGTCGCGTTCCTTGATGGTCTCGCGCTTGTCGTGCACCTTCTTACCTCGGGCCAGCGCCAACTCCACTTTCGCTCGCCCCCTCCCGTTGAAATAGATCGAAAGCGGGACGAGCGTTAGCCCCTGACGAGTTACCGCTCCGTTGAGCTTGGCGATTTCCCGCTTCTTGAGCAATAATTTCCTTGGCCGCCGGGTCTCGTGGTTCATCCGGTTGCCGTGGCTGTATTCAGGGACATGGCTATTGATCAGCCAGATTTCATCCCCATCCACGGTCGCATAGCTCTCGGCGATCGACCCTTCGCCTGATCGAAGCGATTTCACTTCCGTGCCGGTGAGAGCGATTCCGGTCTCGAACCTGTCCTCGACGAAATAGTCGAAGCGCGCGCGCCGGTTCTCGGCGACGACCTTCTTCTTGTCGAACGGGGGCGGCAACTCCTTGGACATGGCTCGCGGTTAGCAGAGCCGCCCGCCGCTGCGAAGGTATTCCTCCCCGGAACGCGGAGGGGGATCAGCGTAGCTGGTGGAGGGGGTGATCGCTCCGGCCCCTCCACCAGTTCTTCGGACTGCCACCGCCCCGTTCCGGGGAGGAATTATAACGTCGCGTGGACGGTCGCCAGCGCCTTCATCACCGCCGCGATCCGAACCGCCGACTGGATCACATCCGGCTTCACGCCATGCTCCAGGAGCACGCGCTCGTGGCTGTCGATGCACATGCCGCAGCCGTTCATCGCCGACACCGCGATGCTGAACAGCTCGAAGTCCTCTTTCGAGATGCCGTGGCTGCCGATGATGTTCATCCTCAGGCGCGCCGGCATCGTCCCGTATTCCGGGTTCGATGTGAGGTGGACGAAGCGGTAATAGACGTTGTTCATCGCCATCACAGCCGCCGCGCCTCGGGCGGCATCGGCAACCTCGTCCGGCAACTTGCCCGCGGCTTCGGCCTCGGTCGCTTCTACAAGTGGCTTGTAACCGGAGCCGTGCGCGCAGGCGATCAACAGCCCATTCTTCCGCTCCTCGCCGAGCAGCTGATCGGAAAGAATCGAGGTCAGGTTGAGCCGAAGGTCCTTGGCGTAATCGGGAAGGGTTTCGGTGAATGTTTTGAGGGACATGGGTGCTCCAGTTTCTCCCCACCGCACATGGTGGGGAGGGGGACCATCCGCCGGAGCGCGGATGGTGGAGGGGTATCGGGGGAGGGAATGCAATTACCCCTCCACCATTCAGTCTGCGCTGAATGGTCCCCCTCCCCGAGCTCGCTCGGGGGAGGAATTAGGCCGCGGGCCTCAAGACCTCTTCGCCCGGAGTCCAGTTGCACGGGCAAAGCTCGTCGGTCTGTAGGGCATCCAGCACCCGGAGAGTCTCTGCAGGGTTGCGCCCGACGTTGAGCCCGTTCACCGTCACATGCTGGATCACATTCTCGGGATCGACGATGAAGGTCGCGCGGTAGGCAACGTGCTCGGCGGGATCGAGGATACCCAGCGTCTCGGCGAGTTCCTTCCCATTGTCCGCAATCCACGGGAAATCGGCCTTCGCAAGCCGCTCGTCCGAACGGCGCCACGCGAAGTGCACATGCGCCGTGTCGGTTGAAGCTCCGATCAAGACCGTGTCGCGGTCAGCGAAATCCTGCTTGAGCTCGCCGTAGCCCTCGATCTCGGTCGGGCAGACGAAGGTGAAGTCCTTCGGCCAGTAGAACAGCACTTTCCATTTCCCGCTGGTCTCGCCGAGATCGATCGTCTCGCCGGCGGGAAGCGCGGCAGTCCCCTGCTGGACGGGGAGCTTGAGTGCGGGCAGCTTGTCGCCAACGGTCAGCATTGAAATTCCTCTCTTGTTGCTTGGGATGCATGGCAGATAGGGAGTCAAGCTTCAGCGGTCCAATCGATTGATTTGCGCGTATCCATCGACTAGATCGATTGCGTGACTGCTTACCTGCCGACTCTCAGACAACTCCAATATCTTGTTGCGGTTCACGACCACGGGCATTTCGGCCGCGCCGCCGAAACCTGCTCGGTCGGCCAGTCTACCCTCTCGGCAGGCGTCCAGGAGCTTGAGAAGTTGCTCGGAACCAGCCTGGTCGAACGATCGCGTTCGGGAATCCGGTTTACTGCTCTTGGCAGAGAGATCGTCGAGCGGGCGCGGCGGCTGATCCGGGAAGCCGAGGAAATTGCGGGGCTCGCGGAAGCCGCGGGGAAGCCTCTCTCAGGCGAGCTTCGGCTGGGCGTAATCCCGACAATCGCGCCTTTCCTGTTGCCGCGAGTCCTGCCGAATCTTCGTGATCTTTACCCCGAGCTCAGGCTCTACCTCCGCGAGGAGACGAGCGGCCAGGCATGCGACGCCCTTCATCGCGGCGCTCTCGACTGCGTCCTCCTCGCGTTGCCCTTCCCCTGCGGCGACGTCGAATCGGAGAGGCTGTTCGATGACGAGCTTGTGGTTGCGGTTCGGCGCGAGACTGCAGACCAGCTTCCTCGGGAGGTGCCGCCCGAGGCAATCGACGATGGCGAGTTGCTTCTCCTCGAGGATGGTCACTGCTTGTCCGACCATGCGCTTGCAGCTTGCGGTCGCACCGCTAACAAGGCGGCGGTACTTGGGACGACGCTTCACACTTTGGTGCAGATGGTTGATGGCGGATTGGGCCTGACCCTGGTCCCCCGGATGGCGGTGGACGCCGGGATTCTGGATGGGACGTCATTGGTGTGGCGCAAGCTCGACGCCGATCACCCTTCCCGCTCGATCGCCCTCATCTGGCGCCGCCGCTCGCCGCGAGAGAAGGAGTTCCGGCTTCTCGCGAAGACGCTTCGCGAGGCCGGGGCTTAATCCATGTGCTTGAGGCCGATCCGCAAGTAGTCGTAGCCGGTCACCAGCGTCAGTGCGGCTGCGGCCCACAGGAAGGCAATGCCGGCGATATGGACCCAAGGCATGTGCGGCAGCGCGCCACCCAGGATCAGCGCCCCCAACGCCACCAGCTGGAACGTTGTTTTCCACTTGGCGAGCGCACTCACCGGCATGCCAACCCGCAAATCGGCCAGGAATTCGCGAAGGCCGGAGACGATGATTTCGCGCAGAAGGATGACGAGCGCGGGAATGATGCTGACGTCCTGGATGACCGGCGGGTCCCCGTCCGCGCGGCGCGACGCCATCAGCATGACGATTACCGCGGCCACCATGATCTTGTCGGCGATGGGATCGAGAAACTGGCCGAGCCTGGAGATCTGCCCGTGCGCTCGCGCGAGGTAGCCGTCAAAATAATCGGTGATCGCGACGATGCAGTAGAGAACGAACGTAACCGCATAATCTATCGGTCGGGGCGTCCATAGAAGGAAGACGAGTATCGGCACCGCGAAAATTCGCGAGAGGGTCAGAAGGTTCGGCAGCGTCAGCATTTTGTGACTTGCGGTTATAAGGGTTTGGCGAGTTGCGCAAAGCTGGCTATTTGCCATCGAAATGTTCCTGTGACCCCAAATCCGCGTTCCTTGATCCAGAATATCAGACACCTGCTCCGCGCTCGGCGGTTCCTTCCGCTGTTTTCGACGCAATTTCTGGGAGCCTTCAACGACAGCCTGTTCAAGCAGGCGGTCGTGCTGTTCGTCGTCTACCGGCTCTATTCGAACCCTGCGAAGGAGTTCCAGTTCAGCTCGATCGCGCAGGCGCTCTTCATCCTGCCCTTCTTCCTCCTATCTGCCCTTTCCGGCCAGCTCGCCGACGATCACGACAAGGCGCGGCTCATCCGGATCATAAAATTCGCCGAAATCGGAATAATGCTTTTAGGCGGAGCGGGGATCCTGCTCGCCAACATTCCGCTGATGCTCGCTGCGGTTTTCGCGATGGGGATCCACTCCACCTTCTTCGGCCCCATCAAGTACGCGATCCTGCCGCAGCATCTGAACCACGACGAAGTGCTCGGCGGCACCGGCCTTGTCGAGGCCGGGACCTACATCGCCATCCTCCTTGGGACGATCCTCGCCGGAGTGCTGGCCTCGCAACCGCGATTAGCGGCGTTCGCGGTCGTTGCCTTCGCGGGGCTCGGCTATCTCGCCGGCCGGCAAGTCCCGCCCGCGCCTCCGGCAGCCGACCGGCTGCCGATCACCTGGCACATCGTCCACGCTTCGATCGAGCTGGTCAGCGCGACGATGCACATCCGCCGCCTCTTCCTCGCGATCCTTGCGATCAGCTTTTTCTGGACCATCGGGGCAGTGCTGATCATCATCTTCCCGCCGCTGGTGAAGAACGTGCTCGGCGCCAACGAGCAGGTTGCGAGTCTCTTCATCGCCATCTTCTCGATCGGGATCGCGATAGGGTCGATTGTGATCAACCGGCTGCTGAGGAGCGAGGTGTCGGCTCGCTATGCTCCGGCCTCGGTCATCGGAATGGGCATTTTCGTGCTTCTCCTCCACTTCGTCTCGCTGTCGTGGAGCAAGCACGGGCCGGATCTGACGACGCTCGGCAACTTCCTCTTCAACCCGATGGCGTGGCCGATGATCCTCTGCCTTCTCGGAGTCGCAATCACCGGCGGGATGTTCGTGGTCCCGCTCTACGCGTTCCTGACCACGACGGTCCCCAAGAGCGAAACCGCGCGGACGGTCGCGGCCAACAACATCGTCAATTCAGGAGCGATGGTGATCGGCGCGCTGTTGGCCTTTGCGCTCTCAAGCCTCGGCATCGGCCCAATCGGCCAGCTGCTTCTCGTCGCGGCCATGTGCCTCGTATCAGCGTGGCTCGGGTGGAAGCTTCACCTCGCCTGCGACGAAGGCCGCTGCCGGATCGTCTGACGCCTCGATTCAGGCGATGTAGATCGAAACGAAGATGAAGCCGGCAGCGAACGTCGTTGCGAACAGCATCATGTCGTCGGAAAAGGTCCACCGCCGCTCGACTGCCGGCTGAGCGAGCACTCGGACCTGTCCACGTCCGAACAGCTTTGGGTCGCCGGCGATGACCGGCCGAAGCATCCGCATGAGTTATGCCTAACAGCGTGTTAACCATGCACACAACGGTTGATTTCGGCCATTCGCTCCAGTTGTGCCGGAGCGGGACAGGTCCGCGGTTCAAGGATCGAAATTGCGGAGTGAATTCATCGGCGCGCCGGACTGACCGCGCGCTGAGTATCAAAATCGTGATGCCCCCGGCATCGCTGGATTTTGATGCTGGTGCGGACGGCGGGAATCGAACCCGCACTCCCTAGGGGGAAGAGGATTTTAAGTCCCCAGCGTCTACCGTTCCGCCACGTCCGCGTCTTGAGCGACCAGGCGCAGCGTAGCAGCGCGCACAGATCGCGAAAGCCTGTCCTGAGCTTGACGAAGGGCCGGCCAGCCTCGTGAAACGAGGACTGACGTCATGGGATTTACTCCCACGACGGTGTCTCACCACTATTCCGCGGTGACTTCGCTTAGGTTTAAGCGCTCGCGCATTTCCTTCCCCGGCTTGAAATAGGGCACGCGTTTGGCGTCGACATCGACCGATTCCCCCGTGCGGGGATTACGGCCAGTGCGGGCATCGCGCTTGCGGGTGGAAAAGGCGCCGAAGCCGCGAAGCTCCACTCGGCCGCCCTTCGCCAGCTGGTCGCTGACCGAATCGAAGAATGCGCCGACCACGGTCTCGATCTCACGCTGGGTGAG
>Ga0068852_100002188_pt1 | contig 13411 bp, 10 predicted proteins | sample KBSCornC22_FD_66594 | JGI IMG/M metagenome (GOLD analysis project Ga0068852, IMG submission 66594) | Corn rhizosphere microbial communities from Kellogg Biological Station, Michigan, USA - KBS Corn C2-2 | ecosystem: Host-associated > Plants > Roots > Rhizosphere > Soil ... | reverse complement strand
GGCCGCAGCCACGCCAGAACATTTTGGAGACCTTCCCCTCGCCGGAGAACCGGTCGACGATCGAAAACTTGGTGAGGTTCTCGCTCTCGAGCCGCTGCACCGCGCCATCTGCGACGGGCAACTCCATCGTGTAAAACTCGGGATGCCAGTGGAACGGCCGGATCACCGCGGCCTGCATCGTCGTGCGGCCGGGCGCGGCCGGAATGCAGAAATCGTCCGCCATCAGCCGGCGCCGGATGTTGATGGTCCGCTTCGCCCAGTCGGGCCACTCGATCTCCGGAATCGCGCCGAGGAATCGCGTGCCCTCCGATACCTGCGTGCCGTCTGCCCAGACCTTCTCGATACTGAGGCTCGGGACATCCGACAGCAGCACCACGTCGCCGAAGCGGCCCGGCGCGATCGAGCCGACATAGGGGGTGAGCCGCATGTGCCGCGCCGGATTGATGGTCGCGCACTGGATGGCGATTTCGGGCGCGAGCCCGGCCGCGATGGCCGAGCGGATATTGTGGTCGGTCGCGCCGCCGCGCAGCGTGTGCGAGGCGCTGCGGTCGTCGGTGGTGAAGGCGATCTGCGACCAGTCCTCGAGCCCCTGCGCCAGCAGGTACTTGATGATCTCCGCCATGTTGTAGACGCGGATCTCCGTGAACAGTCCGTGGCGCAGCTTGTCCCAGGTTTCCTCGGGCGTTTGGACTTCGTGGTCGGAGGCGAGGCCGGCCGCGGCAAACGCATTGATTTCCCCGATGTCGCGCAGACCAGAACCGTGGCCTTCGACCACGCCGCGGCCGGCCAGCGTCGCACCGATCATGCCCCACAGCCGATCGTAGGACGGGTTCTTCGGGTTGGAGACGGCGGGCCAGTCCATCACTTCGTCGAGGCCGGTGACCATGATGCTTTCGGCCATGAAGCCGGCTTGCGCCGGCCCATCGAAATAGCCGCCGCCCCACTCATAGGCGGTGGGCGGCACGGCCGATCCCGGCTGCGGAAAAATCTTCAGCGGCGAGCCGAGCCGGCGCGGCGTGAACCAGAAGTCGAGGTTGTGCGGGCCGTTGACGTTGGAAAATTCATGGCTCGCTTCGCACGTCCAGGTATTGCCGCGCGGCAGCACCAACGCGGCCTCGTATTCCGGCGTGAGGTGCGAGCTCTCGATGTGCTTGTGCACCTCGCCGAAGCCGGGCACGGCGGCGAGATCGGGCTCGTGCACCCGCTCCGCGACGTCGCCGGCATAGGCGCCGGCCGGGCCGACCCAGGCGATGCGGCGGCCCTTGAATACGATCTCCTGGTCGAAGAGCCAGGTGCGGGTGTGGACGTCCAGCAGCCGGCCGACGCGCAACGCGCGATCCGCCGGTTTCCTGCCGAGCGCCACCAGCGTCAGCTCCTGCCGGATGGCGACTTCGCCGGCGCCGGTGATGAGGAGATCGTCGGCGCTCATGTCGTCGCGGTCCAGTAGAGGACGCGCAGCGGAACACCCGGCGCGACCGCCGCCAACGCCGCAGCCGCGTGGCGGGCGTAGTCGACCTCTGCATCGGCGGCGACGGCGATCGTCGCGGCCGCGATGTCGGTCGCCGCGTAGCCGTGCGCGAACAGATCGATCATCGCCGCCTGCAGCGGGCTGATCGTCGGATTGAACGACACGCTCTCGATGGCGCTGCCGCCGATCAGCGTGCCATCGCCCAGCGTCAGCAGCAGCGCCGCCGGCGACTTGCCGTAGGGCGTGTAGCTGCGGCGACCGAGCCGGGTCAGCTCCCGCGTCGTCGCGTCGGGCAGATCGGTCGGCGCCAGCGTCAGCTCAGGGTGGTTGATCGTCCCGGGAACTATCCCGGTCTCGCCGAGATAGTCGGGGTCGAACGGCCAGGGGTAGAGATCGGCCATGTTCAGCCGGTGGCCGAGCGGATCGATCAGCGTCAGCGTCTGGGTGGCCGCGAACTCGGAGAGGTATTGCCGGCAATGGGCGCAGGGGTGGGCCTCGCCGATGGCGATGGTCTCGATCGCCGTGCCGCGGCTGAAGGCGCGGGTGAAGACGAACCCCTCGCCGTGCACGGTGTTGCCGATATGAGCGCCGACGAATTCGAGGTTGCCGCCGAAGACCAGGTTCCCGGTGCCCGCTTCGCGTCCAATGCAGCCGACATGGAAATTGGAGATCGGCGGCCGGGCGAAATCCTGCGCCACGCCGAGCGACATCAGCATCAATTCGTCGCCGGTGAGACCATGTGCCGCGCCGATCCTTGCGGCGTCGGCGGCCGGCAGCACGCCCCCCAGATTGTCGGCGACACGCCGGCGCGTTCCGGCAAGCGCCTGATCCACCGCGCTCCGCACCCGAGGTCCAGAGGACTGTTCTAGTGCGTCGAGGCGCGAGCTGATCTGCGGATCGGCGCGGAACGGATTGAAGCTCACTCTCGCTGGTCCAAAGGATTTGACAAGCGCATAATGACCGTCTTTAGATGCTCATGTAAACCGGTTTACCAACCGAGGGGACATGGCGGGGACACTTTTCCACGGCGGCACCATCCTGACCGTGGACAAGGACGACAGGGTGCTGACGGACGGATGGATTTCCGTGCGTGACGGCCGTATCACCGCCATCGGTCCTCAGTCGTCCACCCCGCCATCGCGCGATTTCGACGCGGTGCACGACCTCACCGGGCACCTGGTGATGCCCGGCCTCGTCAACGCCCATACGCATTCGGCGATGGTGCTGTTTCGCGGCCGGTCGGAAGGCCAGAGCCTGCTCACCATGGACGGCTGGTACAACTCCATCCGCGAGCCCGAGCTGTCGCTCGTGGCCGACGACATCGGCCCGGCCGTCGCGCTCTCCTGCGCCGAGATGGCGCTCTCCGGAACCACCGCGTTCTGCGACCAGTACTTCTTCGCCGAGGAGATCGCGGCAGCCGTGAAGGCCGCGGGCCTCCGCGCCGTCATCGCCTACGGCATCGTGCAGCTCGGCGACCGGCAGCGCGGCGCCGAGGAGTTGGCGAAGGCCAAGGCCTTCATCGAGCAGCAGCGCTCGGCCGATGGCCGGGTCATTCCCTGGTTCGGGCCGCACGCCCCTTACATCGATAACACCGAAGAGCTGCTGCTCGAGGAAGTCGCGATCGCCCGCGAGCACGGCGTCGGGCTGCACCTCCATATGGCGGTGGGCCCCGAGGACAATGCCGATACGATCGCGCGCTACGGCCTGACCGCGACGCAGGCGCTGGATCGCGCCGGTTTCTTCGCGGGTCGCGTGCATGCGGCCCATTGCCTCGATCTCAGCGACGACGACATCGCGGTCTTTGCCGCGCATCCCTCGGCCTCGATCGCCTATTGTGCCAGCGCCGGGCTGCGCTCCGGCCGCGAGGGCATCTGCCCCGCCGTAAGACTGCGGCAGAGCGGCGTCGTCGTTGCCATTGGCACTGACAACGTTGCCGCCAACAACTCCTACGACATGGTCAGCGAGATGCGGGTCGCCGGCCTCGTCGCCTCGCACCGCGAGCGCCGGGCGCAGCCGATCTCGTCGCGCGAGCTGGTGCGCATGGCGACCATCGACGGTGCCCGCGCGCTCGGACTCGAGCACGAAATCGGCAGCCTCGAGCCCGGTAAGGCGGCCGACATCATCGCCATCGATCTTCGTGGCGCCGGCTATTCCGAAACGCCCGATCCCGAGACGCTGCTGGTCTATTCCGGCAGCGGCCGCGACGTGCGGCACGTCTGGGTCGCCGGCGAACAGCTGGTGCGCGACCGCGAACTGACGCGGCGGCCATACGAGGACATCCGCCGCGACTATTCACAGGCGTACGCGTCCTTCTGGCACCGCGTGGCCGACGACAAGAAGAAGACGAGCAAAAGAGAGGTGGCCTGACGTGCCGAAGCGGACTTTGATTCTCGACAGCGACGGCGGCGTCGACGATGCGCAGGCCCTGATCCTGCTTGTCGCCAACGGCCGGGCGCCCGACATCATCACCGCGGTGTTCGGCAATGTCGGGCGCGACCAGGCCGCCACCAACCTGCTGGCCGTGTGTGCGCATCTGGGAGTCTCCATCCCGGTGCATCGCGGCGCCGACCGGCCGCTGACGCAGCCGGTGATCGACGCCAAGGAAGTGCACGGCGACGACGGCCTCGGTGGCGCGGCGCGCCCGGCAAAACAGGACAAGCCCGCCTCCGACGATGCCGTCGGCGTCCTCATCCGCACCTTCAACGCGGCGGCGAAAGCCGGCGACAAGGCCGACATCCTGATGATCGGCCCGCTGACCAACCTGGCGCTGGCGCTGCGCCTCGATCCCGGCATCGTCGCCGGCATCGGCACGCTGACCATCATGGGCGGCACGGTCTATGGCCGCGGCAACAGCACGCCGGCGGCCGAGTTCAACATTTACGCCGATCCCGAAGCGGCGCAGATCGTACTGACCGCCGGCATCGAGACGGTGCTGGTGCCGTGGGAGCCGTGCACGACGCATTTCATGAAAGAGGCCGAAACCGACGCGCTGTTTGCGCGGACGCCCAGGAGCACCATCCGCGATTTCTCCCAGGCGCTCGTGCTGCACACCCGCGGTCTCGCCTACAATCGCGGCCGGCCCGGCGACATGCGCTATGTCGATCCGCTGGCCGCCGCAGTGGTCGTCGATCCCTCGATGATCTCCAAATCGATCAAGGCCTCGACCAGCGTCGAGCTCTCCGCCGGCATCTGCCGGGGCATGACGCTGGTCGATCCGTCCGGCCGTCTCGGAACACCCAAGATTACGTTCGTGGAAGAAGTCGACATCGAAAAGATCGACAAGCTCTACGCCGTATCCGTCGCCTACTCGCCGACGAACAAGCAGACGAACTAACGCAACAGGAGTGCGCATGTCTCTTCTCAATCAACTGATGAAGGCCTCGGCCGGGCTGGCGCTCGCCGCCGGGCTGACTGCAATTTCCGTCCCCGCCGTCATGGCGCAGACCACCTACACCAAGGACCACCCGCTCAAGGTCGTGCTGGTGATCCACGGCAACCTCGGCGACAAGAGCTTCCTCGACAGCGCCGCCGCCGGCATGAAGATGGCCGAGGCCGACCTGCCGGTGCAGGTCAAGATCATCGAGGCGGGCCCCGACAAGTCGAAGTGGGAACCGGCGCTCGACGACGCAGCCGACGCCGGCTACGACGTGGTGATCGCCGGCACCTTCGACATGATCGACTTCGTCGCCAAGGTCGCCCCGCAATACCCGGACGAGAAGTTCATCACCTTCGACACCGAGCCCGACTACACCAAGTGCGACTGCAAGAACGTGCTCGGCATCGAATACCAGACCTCGTCGGCGGGGTACCTCGCGGGCTACGCCGCCGCCAAGATCAGCAAGACCGGCACCATCGGTGAAGTCGTCGGCATGGACTTCCCGACCGTCACCGACTTCAAGGTCGGCTTCGACCAGGGCGCCAAGGCGGCCAACCCGAATATCAAGATCCTGAGCCAGGTCGCCGGCACCTTTACCGATCCGGCCAAGGGCAAGGAAATCGCACTGGCCCAGATCGGGCAGGGCGCCGACATTATCTTCCCGATCGCCGGCGGCACCGGCATCGGTTCGCTGCAGGCGGTCAAGGACTCGGGCAAGCTCGCGGTCGGCGTCGACAGCGACCAGTACGCGATCTTCAAGGATTCCGACCCGGCACAGGCCGCGGTGATCTTCACCTCGGTCGAAAAGAAGGTGGGCCAGTCGCTCTATTTGGCGCTCAAGAACACGATCGCCGGCACGCAGGAATACGGCAAGGCCGTGCTGCTCGGCCTCAAGGATGGCGCCGTGGGCATCTCGAAGAACGAGAACTACGAAAAGCTCGTCCCGGCCGACGTGCGCGCCGAGGTCGATGCCCAGGAAAAGAAGATCATCGCGGGTGAGATCACCGTCGACACGGTGATGAAGTAAGTTCAAGCTTTGGGGCCGCGCCTTCGGGCGCGGCTTCCGATCGCGGGGCGGCGATGGCACTTCTCGAAGCAGTCAATATCGGCAAGGTCTATCCCGGTGGGGTGGTCGCCAACGACGGTGTGAACCTGTCGGTCGACAAGGGCGAAGTACACGCCGTGGTCGGCGAGAACGGCGCCGGCAAATCCACGCTCATGAAAATCCTGTTCGGGGTCGAGCACCCCGACGCCGGCCAGGTGCTGCTCGATGGCAAGCCGGTCAGCTTCGCCAATCCGCGCGAGGCGATCGACGCCGGCATCGGCATGGTGTTCCAGCACTTCTCGCTCGTGCCCTCGTTCTCGGTTTACGAGAATGTCGTGATGGGCGCCGAGCCGCACAGCGGCGTGCGCTTCGATCGCAGGACCGCGATCGCCGAGGTCGCCGCGCTGAGCGAAAAGTTCCACCTCGCGGTCGATCCGCTTCCCGCCACCGGCAGCCTGCCGGTGGGGCAGCAGCAGCGCGTCGAAATTCTCAAGGCGCTCTACCGCAATGCGCGAATCCTGATCCTCGACGAGCCCACCGCGGTGCTCGCGCCGCAGGAGGTGCAGGAGCTCTTCGTCGCCATCCGCTCGCTGGTCGCGCAGGGGCGCACGGTGATCTTCATCGCCCACAAGCTGCCCGAGGTGCTCGAGATTTCCGACACCATCACCGTCATGCGGCAGGGCCAGTCGGTCGGCCGCGTCAAGACCCGCGACGTGACCGAGCAGGAGCTCGCGACCATGATGGTGGGTCGCGAAGTCGTGCTGCGCATCGATCGCTCGCAGGTGAAAGCCGGGGCAGTGACCTGCGAGGTCGACAAGCTTCGGCTGATGGACGCGCGCGGCAACGCCGTCTGTTCGGACCTGAGCTTCAAGGTTCGCTCGGGCGAGATCCTCGGCCTCGTCGGCGTCGAGGGCAACGGCCAGAGCGACGTGATTTCGGCCATCGCAGGAACGCGCAGCGTTGAGGGCGGCGCCATCAAGCTGGACGGGCGCGATATTGTTCCGCTGAGCGTGCTCCAGCGCCGGCAGCGGGGCATCGCCGGCATTCCGGAGGATCGCCTGGCTCAGGGGCTCGCCGTGGGCGCGAGCGTGGCTGAGAACCTCGTCTCGACACGGCTCACCGACAAGCGCTTCGTGCGCTCCGGCCTGCTCGATCTCAGGGCGATCAAGGCACAGGCGCAGGCGCTGATCGAGAAGTTCTCGATCCGCGTCAGCGGCCCGCAAGCGCCGGTCGCGACGCTCTCGGGCGGCAACATGCAGAAGGTCGTGGTGGCGCGCGAGCTCGCCGAACAGCCCAAGCTCCTGCTGGTGGCGCAGCCGACGCGCGGCGTCGACCTGGGAGCGACGCAGTTCATCTGGAAGACTATCGCCAATGCGCGCGACGCCGGCACCGCCGTGCTGCTGACCTCGGCGGATCTGTCGGAGTTGCTGGCGCTCAGCGACCGGTTGCTGGTGTTCTACCGTGGCAAGATCGTTGCGGCGTTCCGCAACAGCGAAGCCGTCAACCCCGAAACGCTCGGGACCTATATGCTGGGCCTGCGCGCGCAGACGCCGGACGAAATGCGGGAGGCGCTGGCATGAGCACCGAGGTCGAACGCGTCAGGCCCATGGGGCGCTGGACCGAATTCCGCCGCGAGGCCGGCCGCTCGCTGATCGCCGTCGTGATCGCCCTGGTGGTGGCCTTCGTCGTGGTGCTCTTCACCTCGAAGGCGCCGTTCGACGCGCTGGGAACACTCCTCACGGCGCCGCTCGGTCGACCGCGCACGATCGGGCTGTGGATCGATGACGCCGCCAAGCTGACGGTGACCGGTCTGGCGTTCAGCCTCGTGTTCCAGGCGCGCCAGTTTTCGATGGGCGTGCAGGGGCAGGTCTATATCGGTGGCCTCTTCGCGACCTATGTCGCGGTGTCGCCGATCGGCCAGACCTGGCTCGGCATCCCGCTCGGCATTCTCGCGGCCATGGTGGCCGGCGGCATTTACGGCTTCCTGCCGGGCATCGCCAAGGCGCGGCTCGGCGCCAACGAGATCGTCTCGTCGCTGATGCTCAACTATATCGCCATCGACATCGTGAACTACCTGGTACGCGTGCAGCTCGGCGCGCCGGGCATGCTCTACACTGCGCCGTTCCCGGCCACCTCGGTTTATCCGGCGCTGGTTCCCAATACCCGTATCGACCTCGGCCTGATCTTCGCGATCATCGCGGTGCTTGCGGTGTGGTTTGCGCTCTACCGCACCAGTTGGGGCCTGAAGCTCAGGCTGGTCGGCCACAACGCGCGCTTTGCGGCGTATGCCGGCATCCGCTCGAGCGTCATCATGGTGTCGGCGATGACAGCGTCGGGCGCGCTCGGCGGCCTGCTCGGCTCGATGTTCGTGCAGGGCCAGATTTTCGGCAAGCTCAACGTGCTGTTCGAGGGCAACCTCGCCTTCGAGGGCATCCTCGTCGCCATCGTGGCGCGCAGCCGGCCCCTGGCGGTGCCGTTCGTCGCGCTGGCCTACGGCTACCTGCGGCAGGGGGCGCAGCTCATGAACATCCGCACCGACGTGCCGGCCGAAGTGATCGGCATCGTCACCGCGCTCATCATTATCCTCGTCTCGTCGACCTTCAAATTCCCGGGCAAGGCGTTCTTCGCGAGGCTCCTCGGCATGCGGCCGGATGTGCCCCTCTCGGCGACGGCGGGGGAGGCGCGCCAATGACGCAACTCATCGGTGCGATCCTTTCCTTCGCGTTTTACCAGACCGTCATCCGCACCACGACGCCGCTGCTCTTGGCGACGCTCGGCGGCCTTATCGCCGACCTCTCGGGGGCGCTCAATGTCGCGCTCGAAGGGCAGATGCTGATCGGCTGCCTCACCGCGGTGATCGTTTCGGTTTACACGCCCTGGTACGTGGCGGTGCTGGCCGCGCTGCTGGTCGGCGGCGTGCTCGGCCTGCTGATGGCGTTCTTTGCCTTGAAGATGCGCGCCGACATCATCCTTGTCGGCTTTGCCATCAACATCCTCGCATCCGGTGGAACGGTGTTCGTCCTGGCGCTCGCGACGGGCGGCGACAAAGGCACGTCGATCAACCTGCCGAGCAAGGCGGTGCCGGCGATCGATCTGGGCTTCCTCGACGCGATACCGGGGATCGGGCCGATCCTTACCGGCCTTTTCAGCGGTCACTCGGTGCTGAGCTGGGTCGCGGCGCTACTCGTCATTGGCATCTGGTACTTCCTCTACCGCACCCCGTGGGGCCTGTGGCTGCGCGGCGTCGGAGAATATCCCGCGGCGCCGGAAGCAGCGGGTATCCCGGTCAACGCGGTCCGCACCTGGAGCCTGTTGGTCTCTGGCGCGCTGGCCGGCCTCGGCGGGGCGCAACTGGCGATGTTCAACTTCGTCGGCTTCACCCGGGACATGACGGCTGGCCGCGGCTTCATCGCGCTCGGCGCGGTGCTGCTCGGCGCGCGCCACCCCTTCGGTGCACTGCTCGCGGCGCTGCTTTTCGGCGCCTTCGATGGCCTCACCACCATCCTGCCCGGGCTGTTCGACTGGGTGCCGCCCGAGATCATCCACATGACGCCGTTCATCGTGACGATCCTGGCGCTGGTGCTGTTCTCGATTCGGGCGCAGCGCCTGCTGGCGCTGCGCGGCGCGCACTGAGGCCTCAGCTCCTGGCGCGTTCGGCCAGCAGCCGCAGGCACGCCTCGAACGCCGTGGTGTCGGTGTAGAGCGCTTCTGGCGCCGCATCGTGGATGATCATCCGGCCGCCGCGGCGCTCGACGCCGCCCTGCATCATCAGGTTGTCCGCCATGTCGACATCCTCGACCGCCAGGCCGTCGCGCCGGCCACGCAACCGGCCGGTGGCGTCGGTGACGACGTCGCCGCCGTAGTGGGCAACCGCGCGGGTGCGCATGTCTGCGGCCACGTTGGTGTAGGCGTAGGCGAGCTTGCCCTGCGCGCACATGTAGCCGAGCTCGTAGCAGGTGCCGACGTCGGCCGACACGCCATGGTAGGGCGTGAGGTTCGCGATGATGGCATCGGCCGTGTCCATCATCTTCTCGTCGATCTCGCTGACCGCGTGCCCGAATTGCCGCTTGCTCGGCTGCGGCGGAATGACGAAGTCGCCGGGCGACACCGGGATGAGGCCCGCTGCTTTGGTCAGCTCGATCTTGCGATCGAGTTGCTCGCGCGCATTGCGCAGGAACACTTCGGGACCCGCCAGGTAGACTTTGATGCTCACTTGTTCGCCCTTGGTAAACCGGTTTACCAAATTGCCGCGTCGGCGCTGCCGATGCAAGCCTTCGGCTAGAGTTCCGGGCCTTCGACGCGGTTGATCTCGGGCTCGCCGCGGCGCGCGCGGAACTCGGCCCAGCGTCCCGAAATCCGCGCCTGTGCGCCGTCCGAAAAGATCGTCGCGATACCGGCGACGACGATGAGCCCGAGGCCGCCATAGCCGATGGCATCCTGCCCCTCCATGAAGAACAGCACCCCGAGGACGACGCCCCAGATGATCTGCACATACTGCGTGGGTCCGATGTGGCTGACCGGCGTTTGCTTCATGCCGCGGATGAGGAGCAGTTGCGCCGTTCCGTAAAGGAGCCCGATGACCGCGCAGCGCAGCAGGTCATAGGCCGTCGGCACAACGAAGCCGCCCAGCATCAGTGCGCCGGCCAGCAGCACCTGGTAGACGCCGTTCATCGCGATGATGCTGATCTGCTTCTCGTCGGTGGAAATGACCCGCAGGATCACATTGGCCGACGCTGCGAACAGCGCGCAGCAGATGGCGGCGAGGTGGCCCAGGCCGAGCTGGTGAAAGCCCGGGCGGACCACAATCAGCACGCCGATGAAGCTCAGCCCGACCAGCAGCCAGCGGGTCAGGGCCACGCGCTCCTTCAGCACCAGCACCGAGAGCAGCGTCAGGAACAACGGGGCGAGGAAGGCGAGCGAGTAGGTCTCGGCGAACGGAATCTCCGTGATGGCGGCCGTAAAGCACAGCGTGGCCGCCGTATACAGCAGCGCGCGGCCGTGCATCAGCCACGGCCGCCGCAGCTTGAACACCTCGCGCCATTTGTCGCCCGGCGCGCGCGCGAACGGCAAGGTCACGAGCGCGAACAGGTTGAGGAAGAAATTGATCTCGAAGACCGACACGGCTCCGCTGCCGAAGCTCTTCATGACGGAATCGCCGATCGAATAAATCGAGTAGGCCAGAAGCGCGAAAAGCACGCCGATCGGCATCGGAAGGGGAGGCTCTAGGAGGAGGGACGGCAGGCTGTAGCCGACCGCACGTCGCCTGTCGATTGGCAAACCTGTCCGACAGCCGGCAAAGCATAACTTTTTGTAAGTTGCAGCAACGGGCCGTCTCACTAACCCTTACGCAGCCGAAATACTGCGATGCAACCCGGGTCTGAGGTCGCATCCCACCTCGAGATCATCTGATGAAGCGCCGTGACTTCCTCGTTCGATCCGCCGTCGCCGCCGCGGCGACCCTCGTGCCCGCTACCGTGCGCGCCAACGTCCCTGTGCCCTACGACTGGACGGCCATGCCGCCGCTGGGCGACCGGCAGGCCTTCATCGACTGGGCCGTGAAGAACCGCGGCGAGGATCCGAAATTCCTCGGCGAGCGCTACGACCGTTTCCTGGTCATGGTCCGCAACGCCGACCTCAAGGACGACCGCAACAAGCGCGCCTTCCTGATGACGCCGCGCGAGGACTTCGTGCTGACGCCGAACCTGCCGCGCGCCTACGACAGCGCGTTCCTCGACATCAACTACGGCGTCACCATTTCCGGCCCGCACCTCGTCGGCCGCATGACGCAGACGCTGAACGTCCAGAAGGGCGACAAGGTGCTCGAGATCGGCACCGGCTCGGGCTACCAGTCGGCGTATCTGAGCAACCTCACCGATCAGGTGTGGTCGATCGAGATCGTCAAGCCGCTCGCCGCCCGTACGCGCGCCACCTACGACAAGCTGATCGCCGAGGGCTACACGGAATACAAGGCGATCACCTCCAAGAACGACGACGGCTACTACGGCTGGCCCGACGCGGCCCCGTTTGACAAGATCATCGTGACCTGCGGCATCGATCACATTCCGCCCGCGTTGCTGCAGCAGCTGCAGCCCAACGGCATCATGGTGATCCCGATCGGCCCGCCCGGCGCGCAGCACGTGCTCAAGGTCACCAAGACGACGGCGGCCGACGGCACGACCAAGGTCGAGCGGAGCGATATCTACAATGGCAAGGTCGTGCCGTTCGTGCCGTTCACCAAGCTCGAGGGCGATACCATCGTGGGCACCCACAACGGCTGAGTCTGGCACCGTTTCCCGGCGCGTGGCAGGAATGGCCCATGGTCCTACCTGAAATCCTCGATTCGACCGTCGCGCCGCCGGAGGAGCCGCCTCGGCTCTATCTGCCGGTCGGGCTGCTGGCCGGCGCGGTGATCGCCCTCCAGATCTGCATCATGCGGGTCTTTTCGGTCGGCAGCTGGGCGCATTTCGGCTCGCTCGTGGTGAGCCTCGCGCTGCTCGGCTTCGGCCTGTCGAGTGTCATCGTCTTCATCGGCAAGGGCTGGTTCGAGCGGCACTGGCGTGGCGCCGCCGGCACGGCCTTGCTGCTGTTCGGGCCGCTGGCGGTGGGCGCCAATTTCGTCGCTCAGATGGTGCCGTTCAACGCCATCTTCCTGGTTTCGGATCCGACGCAGGTTTGGCGCCTGCTCGCGAACTTCCTGCTCTATCTGCTGCCCTTCTTCTCCGGCGCGATGTTTCTGGGCATTGTGTTCCTGCGCAGCAAGACCGGCTTCGGTCGCGTCTATTTCGCCGATCTGACCGGCTCCGGCATCGCCGGCCTCGCGGTGCTCGGTGCGATGTACCTGCTGCCGCCGGAGCAGTTGCAGGCGGTGCCGCTGACCCTCTGGGTGATCGGCGCCATCGTCTGGTTCGGCCTCGGCCGCGGCGGCGCCCTCGCCTGCGTGCTGACCGCAGTCCTCGGGATCGCTTCGGTGGCCGCCTATCTCTGGCTGCCCGGGCTGACCGGCGTGCCCGATATCTCGACCTCGCAGTACAAGGGCGTGTCCTACGCGCGGAACTTCCCGGACTCGCAGCGCATCTACCGCTCGATCTCGCCCTTCGGCGACCTGCAGGTCTATGCCAGCTCCTACATGCATTTTTCGCCCGGCTTGAGCGACAACGCCGCCTTCAACCTGCCCGAGCTGCCCGGCAAATCGTTCGTCGCGATGTACATCGATGGGGAGGGCCCCGAAGGCATCATGCGCGAGCCGCCGGCAGAGGACGCGCAGTATTTCCACTATCTGCCGATGGACTACCCTTACATCGTGCGGCCCAGGGCCAACACCTTCGTGGTGCAGTTCGGTGGCGGGATTTCCACGCAGGCCGCGCTGCACTCGGGCGCCACCAGCGTCACCGTCGCCGAGAACAACCCGGCGGTGCTGCAGGCGTTTGCCGATCCGGTGATTCGCGACGCCTCGAGCAACATTCTCAGCGACCCGCGCCTCAAGGTGATCGACTACGACGGCCGGCTCTATTTGAGCCACACC
>Ga0068852_100002185_pt1 | contig 13412 bp, 10 predicted proteins | sample KBSCornC22_FD_66594 | JGI IMG/M metagenome (GOLD analysis project Ga0068852, IMG submission 66594) | Corn rhizosphere microbial communities from Kellogg Biological Station, Michigan, USA - KBS Corn C2-2 | ecosystem: Host-associated > Plants > Roots > Rhizosphere > Soil ... | reverse complement strand
GTCATTACTGCAACACCACTCGCATAAATATTTTTTACATCACTATGTACCAGTTTTAAAATGATGTCTATATCATGAATCATCAAATCCAAAATCACACTTACTTCCGTTCCTCTCGGGTTGAACTGGGCCAGGCGATGCACTTCAATGAACATTGGATTTAGCTCCAGGTTTTGGGCAGCTAAAAACGCGGGATTGAATCGTTCTACATGTCCTACCTGGAATTTAATTTTTGATTCCTTCACAAGCTTTACCAATGTTCTCGCTTCATCCATGGTGTGCACCATTGGCTTTTCAACAAAAACATGTTTAGATTTTTTTATGGCCTTCTCGCAAATGGAAAAATGATATTGAGTAGGAGTCACAATGTCAATTGCATCGCATGCATTGATCAAATCGTCCTCGTTAGTAAATCGTTTCAGGTTATATTTTTCAGAAACCTCTTTTGCAGTGGCATTAGCAGGATCAAAGAAACCGACCAGTTGAACGCCGTCAATTTCCTTCCAGTTATTTAAATGAAATTTACCCAAATGCCCGGCGCCAAATAAGCCAACTTTAAGCATTTGCAAATATACTTCCGCATTATCAAAAAGGGATAAGTTGTGATAATGAGCTTTATTGGTTGGACGAAGAATTTTATGAAACCAGCTTCGTTGCTAGGATTCAACTCTCATTGCGTGGCTCACTTGTACTTTTCCCTTTGTCGTCAAAGCAAAAATATTGTTCGCTTGTTTCAGTTTTTTCTCAACGCAAGTACTATTGGCGGTATAAAACTTCGGTGCTCTTTATAGTTTAGGCTTTGCCCCTTTGCTTTTTAATTTTGTTTCGTTTTCCGTCATTTTTGCAAGCACAAGCTTTTTAACAAGCGAAGAAGGCAGGGGCTTGTTTACCGGAAATTGAATTGTTCCTTTTGAGATTTTATATGCTTTCAATTCTGCCTCAAGTAGCTTGATCACACCGTAGCTTCCCGGAAAATAACTGCAATGATTTTTAAAACCGGCGAAATAAGCGATTATTCCATTTTGTTTGTATGCAGGAATGCCGTAAGAAATACTTTCTTCTGCGTTTGGTGCAACAGCTTTTATAGCGCTTCGGATTTTTTCCAGCGTAATAAGTTGATCGCCCGAAAAATTTTTCAAATAATCTTCTACAGATTTTGAAGCAGCGTTTCTTTGCATGATCAGTTTTTTATCAGTTCGACTGCGGGTCGTTTAGGCAATTAAACATCAAAGCGATCATTACAGCAACCACGGAGGGCCAACTGCTAAACGTCTTCCATTAACCTACTACATTTTCTTCAATCGTTGATCAAATTTACATTACTGGTCAAACGAGTATTGATATTCCACTTTTCCGATAGGACTTTTTTTGTCCTGTTTGCTGTAAACCACTTCTTTAACTTTCAATCCTTGCGGATTGTATTGGTAACGCCAAATTAGATAATCTGAATTATTGGTAGGCACTGTAATTTTTTGAATCACCTGGTTGGACGACGAATACTCAAACATGTATTCAGGCAGCAATTGTTTTGCTCTTTCACTGTATCTTACAACATCTGTTAGTTGGTTGTTTTGGTTATAATAATAATAAAACGGTGGGGATTGAACCTTTTTGTGTGTTGCTGTTTCTTCAGAAACATTTCGGTTTTCATCCAGTTTAAAGTCTACATAGGTGGTGTCAAGCCTGTCTTTAATGCGGATCATTTTTACCGGCTTGCCATTCTGCCATTGCCAGATATGTTGTTCAGATGAACTTGATACCGTATCGGAGGAGTTAGTGTTTACCGAAGCAAGGTTTCCATCATTGTCATAATCATAAACTGTTGTACTTACAACAATTCCTGAGCTGTCAACGGTTTTTATGATGTTTCCGTTATTGTCGGCATATGTATACAGGGTAGAAGTGTTGCGGTTTTCTTCCCCGGTTCCGGTAACGGTTTTTAACATTTTTGCGTTTGGGAAAAACTGTTGTTGTACAAATAAGTTATCGCTCTTTGTATCGTCAGCGTCGTAGCTACTGAGCACGACACGGTTTACTTTATTCTTTAAATAAGTTTTGATGAGGTCAGAAGATTCTTTTGTGTTGATGATGTCTTTGTAATAATACTGAGCAGAAGAACACAGGGCTGTGAACAGTATAAAAGCAAGAAAGATCGGTCTCATTAAGATATTGTTTTTTCAAAAATATAAAATGCTTTGCTCAATGTTCTAAACAATCTCTCATCTGACGTTTTTGTCCCTATTTTTAAGAAAAATTTGGCGTGTCGCATCAACCGGAACGTAAGGAAAAGAACTGCTTAAATTGTGGAACTACTGTTATTGGCCGCTATTGTCACATCTGCGGACAGCAAAACGTTGAAACCAAAGAAAGTTTTTGGTCTCTGACCAAACATTTTGTTTTTGATATTCTCCATTTTGACGGCAATTTTTTTCATACACTCAAATACCTTTTAACGAGGCCGGGTTTTGTTGCCAAGCAATATTGCGATGGAAAACGAAATAGTTATCTGCACCCGATCAGAATGTATCTCTTTACGTCTGCGGTTTTCTTCCTCGTCTTTTTTTGGATGAAAAACGAAAATGGTTTTGTAAGCGTGGAAACTTCAAAACCGCTTACAGCGCAACAACGTCGTGAAAAAATTAAAGATTACCAGGAGACCTTAGCGGAGAACCCAAAGGACAGCACTAAATATTTGCGCCGGATCAGTTTATTAAAGGATACAACCAAGCCGGTTTCCTATTCGAATTTGTATGAAGGAGATACAACGATAAGCATAAACTCAAAAAGTTACAGCAGTATTCAACAGTATGATTCGATTCAGGGCTCGTTGCCGGCTGGTAAAAAAGATGGCTGGATCGTGCGAAGCTTTTCAAGAAAGACAATTGAGCTAAGTCACAAATACAATAATCAAAGTGGGGAAATGATGAAAGCGGTTGGAGAAGCGTTTCTTCACAGGCTGCCTTACATGTTGTTCATTTCCTTGCCCTTCTTTGCGCTGATTTTAAAAGTGTTGTACGTCAGGCAAAAGCAGTTTTATTATAGCGACCATGCCATATTTACGCTTTATCATTATATTTTCAGCTTCATTTTGTTGCTGGTAATTTTTGCAGTAAATGCTTTGGGCGATTGGCTGCATTGGGGAGTGTTTGACGTTCTTGCGGTTCTTTTATTTTTTCTTTGGCCTTTGTATTTGTGGATTGAAATGAAAAACTTTTACGGGCAAAGTACAGGTAAAACCCTGGGTAAGTTTTTGTTGTTAAATTTTCTGGGATTACTGACTATTATTCTGCTGACCGCTTTCTTCTTTTTATTTTCAATTTTTCAATCGTAAGGTATGAATCAGGGTAATGAAGCTTTTGCACGTTTGGTTTCCATAATGAATGAATTAAGAGAAAAATGTCCTTGGGATCGAAAGCAAACAATTCAGTCGCTCAGGCAAATGACTTTGGAAGAAACTTATGAGTTGACTGATGCTATTACTCAAAATGATTGGAAATCGATCAAAGAAGAATTGGGTGATCTTTTACTGCACATTGTTTTCTATTCAAAAATTGCGTCTGAACAAAATCAGTTTTCCATCGATGAGGTGATTAGCGGAATTTGTCAAAAGCTGATCGATCGCCATCCGCATATTTATGGAAATGTTGAAGTTCAAAACGACGAGGATGTAAAACGTAATTGGGAAAAACTGAAATTAAAAGAAGGAAAGAAATCAGTTTTGTCCGGGGTGCCAAAAACATTGCCTGCGTTGATAAAAGCAATGCGTTTACAAGAAAAAGCAAAACAAGTTGGATTTGAATGGGAAAACAAGGAGCAGGTTTGGGACAAAGTGAAAGAAGAAGAAGCAGAATTACAGGAAGCAATTTCTCTTGAGGATCAAAAAAAGATTGAAGAGGAGTTTGGCGACCTTGTTTTTTCACTGGTAAACTTTGCACGGTTTTTGAATATTGACGCTGAGAATGCTTTAGAGATTACCAATAAAAAATTCATTAACCGTTTTAGCCAGATGGAAGCAAAAGCAATGGCATCAGGAAAAAATTTAAACGCGATGACTTTGCAGGAAATGGATTCTATCTGGAATCAAATCAAACGAGAAAAGGATTGAACCTTCCGACATCACATAGCCGCCTGCCTAAACGCAGTTTATTTTTTATTGCTTTAGGTTTGTTTCTCTTATCCCTCATTTCTGCAGGGTACATTAAAGTACAGCCCTCAATCAGCCATCAACAGAAATTGTTGCAGCGGTATATCCTTAATCAACAGCAGGATGCCAGGCAATTGTTATTGGATACTGTTTTAATGCGAAAGCTGGTTTTAAAAACGGAATCGGAAGATGAATTCAAAAAAATTGCAGATAAAGAGTATGGTGTTTTTCTTTTTGCAGAAACAATTTCAGATAACCAGGATTTGCTTTTTTGGAACAATCAAAAAATTTTGCCGCCAACAGCCGATTTTTCCCTGCAGGATGGAAGCTATTTTCAGAAACTTGCCAACGGGTATTATGTTGTTGTAAAAACCACGCTGCATTTTTCGGGGATGAGCAACAATATCATTGCTTATGTTTTAATTCCGATACTAAGTCAATACTACGTCAAAACTGAGTATTTGGAAACACGTTTTATTCATGATAAAGAAGCGATCAATAAAATTTTAATTGCCAACGATTCCACCGACTATCCCATTAAATCTCTAAATAAAAAAACTCTTTTCTACATTAGCGAGGTAACGCATACAAATGTTAGCACTAAAAATGCACTGACCATTGTTTTGCGGTTGACAGCTTTGCTTTTGTTGTTTATCTACCTGCAATTTTTGGCAGAAAGCATTGTAAGAAAGACAAGGGCAGTTTATGGAATCTTGTTTTTTGGTGCTGCTTTAATTGTGTCAAGGTTTTTGCTTTTTCCCTTCGAACAGTTTTTTTCCTTCAGGCAATTTCAATTATTCGATCCGGTTATTTATGCAACCAACAACCTCAACGCATCTCTTGGCGATTTACTGATCAATGCTATTGTTTTTTGCTGGATTGTTTTGTTTGCGTGGTACAATTTGGGCCCGCAGCAAAAGTTGCCTGAATTTTTAAAAGGGAACAAACGGTTTGTTATCGGGTTTATTACCGTTTTTGTTCTGATCTTTTCAACTTTTCAATTCGCAAATATTATTCGCAGCCTGGTATCGGATTCAAAGGTCTCCTTTAATGTAACAGATTTTTTTAGTCTTGATTTTTTTACCGTCATTGGCTTTATCATTCTTGCGCTGCTTTCGTTAAGCTATTATTATTTTACGCGTTTGCTCTTCCGGGTTATTTTCACAGCATTCAGGGACAATTACGTTTATATTTATTTCTGCCTTGTATTTATTGGCTTGTTGTTTTTGACGTTTCGTTCGGGTAATGCAATTGTGCTTTTTCATCTTCCTGTGCTGCTTTGGCTGGTGCTGTATACTTTATTGGTAAGCCAGGAAAAATTTTTGATCAACCGTTTCAGGGTGACGGTCGCGGGCGCATTGTTTTGGATCTTTATTTTTTCAGTTTCGCTGGCTGCAATTATTTTACAAGGCAATAGGGAGCATGAGGTTAAAATACGAAAATCGATAGCAGAAAAATATGACCGTTTAACGGATCCAACGACGAACAGCACTATAAGTATTGCAACTGCTTATCTCGATAATCATTTTCTTGCTGACAATTTTCATCGATTCTATAATCAAAAGCAAAACGAGTTTCTAAGAGATAGTATTATCAGGGAAATATTTACAAACTATGCGATCAAATACGATACGAGGATTTATATATTCGATTCTTTAAATCGACCTGTAAACAACAGCGATCCAAAAACATTTCCTGAACTCAATACGGTCTTCACAGTTCAAAGCAAGCCCACAGGTATTGCTGATCTCAACTTTCTTGAAACCTCATTTGATCGTTTAACTTACATCACAAGGCGGCTTATAAAAAATAGTGCTGGCAATACATTTGGATCATTTTTCATGATTTCAACGCCGCGGCAGTACGGAAATACTGATGCCTTGTATCCAGAGCTTTTAAAACAGGTGAGTTTAAGAGATGAAGAAACATCACCCATTTATTCTTATGCTATTTACAAGGACAGGATTTTAAACACGTCATCGGGAAAATATCCTTTCCAGATTTCAATATCCCCGGATGAGATTCCAAAAACAGAATACGACGAAAGGCAAAATGGGGATTTCGATGAATTGTGGTACAGAGCTAACAATAATAAAATTGTAGTGATCGCAAAAAAAAGAGATTCATTAATTGAAAGCATCACACTGTTCTCCTATCTTTTTTGCGCATTTCTTTTTATGGTAGTGCTGCTGCAACTGATTGCCGTCATTTTAAGGTTGCTCAAAGACCGTTCTTCATTCAATTTGTTCTCTGACTTCACCATACGATCACAAATACAAGGAACCATAATTTTCATCAGCATACTTTCATTTTTGATTATTGGTGCTTCCACAATTTCTTTTTTTATTGACAGGTATAATCGCAACAACATAGATAAATTGAGCAGAACGGCTGGCATCATGGTACGGGAACTACAAAAAAGATTAAGTGATACGACTGCTTTTAATGGTAGCCTGTCCGATTCTGCTTCTTATTCGAATCTTCAAAAACTTGTTGACGAAGTAGCTGATATTCATAATGCAGATGTAAACATTTATGATCTTGATGGAAATCTCCAGGTATCGTCTGAAAACGAAGTTTACGAAAAAGGTATTTTGAGCAAACAGATGCACCCTTTGGCATTTTATCATTTAAGCCGCATGCGTGAGGTGGAGTATGTTCAAAAAGAAAAATTGAGTTCGTTGAATTACTGGAGTATTTATGCAGCCGTAAGAAATGACCAGGGACAAGTTGTTCAGTACTTAAATATTCCTTACTTCTCTTCTCAAATCGATTTAAAGCAAGAGATATCAAACTTCCTTGTGACGATTATCAATCTGAATGCATTTATTTTTTTGATTGCCGGTGTAATTGCTTTATTCATCACAAATAAAATAACTCAATCATTTTCTGTAATTGGCGATAAGATGAGAGAAATTACGCTTGGCAAAACCAATGAGGAAATTGTTTGGAAAAAAAATGATGAAATAGGAGAACTGGTGAAGCAATACAATAAAATGGTTCATCAACTGGAAGAAAGTGCGGAGGCATTGGCAAAAAGTGAAAGGGAAGGGGCGTGGAGAGAAATGGCCCGACAAGTGGCGCATGAAATAAAGAACCCGTTAACGCCAATGAAACTTTCCATCCAGTATTTGCAAAAAGCAATTGATTCAAACCAATCAAATGTGAAGGACCTCACTGCAAACGTCGCAAATACTTTGATTGAACAAATTGATCACCTATCGAAGATCGCTGCCGATTTTTCCCAGTTTGCCAATATTGGAAATAAAAAAATTGAATTGGTTGATCTGCACCAGGTGATTGGCATTTTGGTCGATCTATATAATTCAAATCCAAAAGTTGATATTGACTGGAAGCGGGTTGCCGGCAGTGTTGTGATGAAAGCAGATAAAACACACATGAACCGCGTGTTCACAAATTTATTGGCCAACGCTGTCGATGCATGCCAGGGAAAAGAGAATTGTATAATAAGAATCAATGAAACCCAGAAAGACGGGCAGATTACAATAAGCATAAAAGATAACGGCGAAGGCATTCCTGGAGAAATGCGTTCGAAAATTTTTACACCCAACTTCACAACAAAAAGTTCAGGTACAGGTTTAGGACTTGCAATGACAAAAAGCATTATTGAGCAGGCAAGAGGTGAAATTTGGTTTGAAACCGAAGAAGCAAAAGGCACAACGTTTTTTGTTCGACTGCCTGTTATCAGCTAATGCCTTTCAATTTTTTTGTTCTTGTTAAAAAGTCTTCAAACTCTTTCAATGAATAACTACTTAAGTTCTTGTTTTTCGCCAAAGCACCTTTTTGTGCGACAAGCACTCCGTATTTGATGTTATGGAATTCATCTGTTGTATGTGCATCAGGGTCAATAGAAAGCATCAAATCTTTTTCCATTGCATAATCAATCCAACGCCAATCCATATCCAACCGGCTTGGGCTTGCATTGATTTCAATCACCACATGATGATCCGCACAGGCATCGATAATTGCTTTATGATCGACAGGATAACCTTTTCTTTTTAGAAGCAATCGCCCCGTCATATGTCCTAAAATTGTGGTGTAAGGATTGGTAATAGCACCAAGCAATCGCTTCATTGCTTTTTCTTCATCCATGTCCAGGTTACTATGAACCGAAGTGATCACCAGATCAAACGCTGAAAGAACCTTATTGTCATAATCGAGCGAACCGTCATTTAAAATATCACACTCAATGCTTTTGAAAATTTTGAATGGAGCTAGTTTTTTATTGAGATCATCAATATAACGATGTTGTTCCCAAATCCGTTGTTCGGTTAAACCATTTGCGTAGAAAGCAGCTTTGGAGTGATCGGAAATAACGAGGTATTCAAAGCCAAGACTGATTAATTCGTTTGCCATTTCTTCAATAGTATGACCGCCGTCGCTCCAATTGCTATGGGAATGAATCAGTCCTTTGATGTCACCCGTTTCAACGATATTTTTAAAATCAGCTTGTTTGGCTTTGCTAAGAATGGATTTGCTATCCCTTAAAAAAGGAGGGATGTAAGGCAACTCGGCGGAGGAGAATATTTTTTCTTCCGAAGATTTGTCCGCCATTTTTACCCTGGTATTCCATTCACTTAAAAATTCATCGCTGCAACTGGTTTCAAAAAGTTTGCTGTAAAATTCTTTTTCCGAAACAATGTGGAATGCCAGCAACAGCGTTTCTTCTGCACTTACAACCAGCAGGCGATCCCTGTCGGTTACCAATTGAATCTGGTCGTTCAGCAAATACTTTTTCAATTCATCTTTTGAAACGGTGGTCACCCATTCCAGTTTTTCAATGATTTCAAGTTGTCTTCTAAACTCTGCGGTGATTTCAGTTTTATCGTTTGGAAACTTTGTTTTTATTTTTTCAGTAAATGCTTCTGCAAACGCTTCTACCTGTTTATATAAATATTTACCTGCGTTCTGTTGTTGAAAGTTGATGGAGTTTAAAATGTTTTGCTGTGTTTTTTCTCCGAATCCTTTTTTATCGGCAATCCTGTTTTCTTCACAAGCCTTTTGAAGTTCTTCAATGCTATCAATATGCAACTCTTTCCATAGCATATTAATTTTTTTTGGTCCGAGCCCTTTTATATTCATCATTTCCAAAATGCCGGATGGAGTCTTAGAAATATATTCCTGTAAAATTTGAAGTTCCCCGTTTTCCAAAATCTCAATTACTTTTCTGCCCACGCTTTCACCAACGCCTCTTATTTGAAAGATTTTTTCGTGTGATAGCGAAGCAATCTGCTGCGGAAGTTTTTCAATAGCAAAAGCCGCGGAAGAATAGGTTTTCGATTTGAAAGCGTTTTCGCCGTGAATATCCATCAGCTTTGCAAGCAATGATAATTGATCGGCTATTTCATAATTGTCCATAAGTGCAAAGTAGTAAACTATATAAAACAAAAAGTCCCGATGACTCGGGACTTCTATAACCTTTGAAATTGAGGTCTTATTTTTTCTTAGCTGCTTTCTTAGCTGCTTTTTTTGGAGCTGCTTTTTTTGCTGCTTTTTTGGAGCTGCTTTCTTAGCTGCTTTTTTAGCGCCACCTTTCTTAGCGGCTTTTTTTGCTGTTGCCATTTTGTTTTGAATTTAACGGTTAGTAATAAAAATTAACGATAGTAAAATTAGAAACAAATTTTAAACTATCAAATTTTTTACTAACAACTTCAAAACATTATGCAGATGCTTCAACAGCGTTTACCGAAACAAACGTTCTGTTTTGTCTTCCTTTTTTAAATTCAACAACACCATCAGCAAGTGCAAACAAGGTATAATCTTTACCAACACCCACATTTTTTCCGGGATGATAAACAGTACCGCGTTGGCGAACAAGAATGTTACCGGCAATTGCAGGTTGGCCACCAAAAATTTTTACGCCCAAACGTTTGCTGTTTGAGTCACGACCATTCTTTACACTACCTTCACCTTTTTTATGTGCCATAAATAGTTATTTATGATTTTCGATTTTAGAATTACGATTTAAGCAATTTCAGTTACTCTGATTTTTGTGTAATGGGTACGATGACCTTTCTTTTTGCGAAAACCTTTTCTGCGTTTTTGTTTATACGCAATTACTTTTTCACCTTTTACCTGGTCAAGAATTTCGGCTGAAATTTTTACGCCACTGTTGCTGAATTTTAAATTGCCATTGTTATCAGCAAGAATGACATCAGCAAATTCTACTTTATCACCGGCGTTGCCATTAACTTTAGGAACATATAAAGTCTGGTCTTTTTCAACCTTGAATTGCTTACCGGCTATTTTTACTACTGCGAACATAATGGTTCAAAAATTAGGTGGGCAAAGGTAAGGTTAAAAATGATTGCTGCCAACAAAAACTGCCGTTATATAGCCAAATTAGGAAGCTCTTAACCTCTAATCAGTATCTTCGTGCCCGTTTCAGCTTGCCATGAAAATAAAGTCGTTTTTAGCGAAGCCGTTTGCTTCATATATATATGCGAAAATCCGTAAAGGAATGGGCACTGCCCTCCAGGACCAGGATTCAATTCTTAAGGAATTACTAAAGGTGGGAAAGACCACGGAGTTCGGAAAGGACCACGGTTTTGATAAAGTGAATTCCTATGAAGAGTTTAAACAAGCTGTTCCAATCAGGGACTATGAAGCATTTAAACCCTACATTGAAAAAGTTAAAGAAGGTAAACACAATATTTTGTGGAAAGGCAAGCCAATTTACTTTGCAAAAACTTCGGGCACAACCAGCGGGGTGAAATACATTCCCATTTCTAAGGAATCAATCAGCAACCATATTAATACTGCACGAAACGCTTTGCTTTGTTACATGGCCGAAACCGGCAACAGTGCTTTTGCGGACGGTAAACTGATTTTCTTATCAGGATCTCCCGAGCTGGAAAGGATAGGTGGAATACCAACCGGAAGATTAAGCGGAATCGTTAATCATCATGTTCCAAATTATTTGAGGGCAAATCAACTTCCAAGCTACGAAACCAATTGCATTGAAGATTGGGAAACCAAGCTTGATAGGATTGTTGATGAAACCATTAATCAAAACATGACTTTGATTAGCGGAATTCCACCATGGGTGCAAATGTATTTTGACAGGTTAACTGAACGCAGCGGAAAAAAAGTCAAAGAACTGTTCCCGAACTTTTCCGTGTTGGTTCATGGGGGAGTGAATTTTGAACCCTACAAAGCAAAGTTGTTTGAAAGTATCGGGCAGAAGATTGACAGTATAGAGACATTTCCTGCGTCGGAAGGTTTTTTTGCATTTCAGGACACACAGGCTGAAGAAGGATTGTTATTAAACACAAACAGCGGAATCTTTTTTGAGTTCGTTCCTGCTAGCGAAATCTTCAATGAAAATCCAACAAGGCTTTCCCTGCATGATGTGAAGGTGGGAGAAAATTACGCTTTGGTTGTAAATAACAATGCGGGCTTGTGGGGATATAATATTGGTGATACCGTAAAATTTTTGAGCGTTAATCCATATCGCCTGGTTGTAACCGGAAGAACTAAACATTTTATTTCCGCATTTGGAGAGCATGTGATTGGTGAAGAAGTGGAACAGAGTTTGCTGAAAGCGGCCAAAGAAGAAAATGTGCACATAACTGAATTTACAGTTGCCCCAATGATTCAAAAAGGAGAAGGAAAAAGTTTTCATGAATGGTTTGTTGAATTTGAAAATGAACCTTCCAATATTGAATCGTTTGCGTTAAAAGTTGACCGTAATCTTCGTGAAAAAAATATTTATTACGATGATTTGATTACCGGAAATATTTTGCAGCCACTGCAAATAAGAACTGTTCGAAAAAACGGTTTTATAGATTACATGAAATCTGTCGGCAAGCTGGGTGGACAAAATAAAGTTCCCAGGTTAAGCAACGATCGCAAAATAGCAGATGAATTATTAAAGTGGACGAAATCGTCAATCATCAACAGGTAATCCTGAAAAAGCTTTTTTTTGTATGCCGCACACAAACGATATTTATTTTGATCAGAACGTTCAGTTCACAATTCACGATTGACATTGATTATTAATCCCCAAATGACTAACTTGTCTATTTAATCCAACATGAATCAAACCTTTCCTGCAAAACGAATTGCTCTATTTGGTTCCACAGGTTCTATCGGCACGCAAACTCTTGAAGTCATTGCTGCCAATCCCGATAAGTTTTCTGTTGAAGTGCTCACCTGCGGGGCCAATGATGATTTACTGGTTGAACAAGCATTACGATTTAATCCCAACATTGTAGTTATTAGCGATGAAAGGAAATATTTGAAAGTAAAAGACGCTTTAGCAAAAACCGATGTCAAAGTTTTTGCAGGAGAAAAAGCATTGGAAGAGGTAGCGTCGATGGATGTTTATGATATGATGCTTGCTGCAATTGTTGGTTATGCAGGATTAAAACCTACACTCAATGCAATTGCGGCCGGCAAACCAATTGCATTAGCCAACAAGGAAACCCTGGTTGTTGCGGGTGATATCATTATGGAAAAGGCCATTGAAAAAAGAGTCCCTGTTATTCCGGTTGACTCTGAGCACTCTGCCATTTTCCAATGCCTTGTCGGTGAAACAAGAAACCCGATTGAAAAAATACTTCTCACCGCATCAGGTGGACCATTCCTTGGTCGCAAGCCAAATTATTTGGTGAACGTTAAAAGAGAACATGCACTTCAACATCCAAATTGGAGTATGGGTGCCAAGATTAGCATCGATTCTGCCACTCTTATGAACAAGGGACTGGAAATGATAGAAGCGAGATGGCTGTTCAATTTGCATTCTGATCAAATTGAAGTGCTGATTCATCCGCAAAGTATTATTCATTCAATGGTGCAGTTCCAGGATGGAAGTATTAAAGCGCAACTTGGTTTGCCCGATATGAAATTGCCCATTCAATATGCACTGGCGTTTCCGCATCGCATTTCCAATAATTTTCCAAGAGCCGATTTCAAAAAAATAAAAAGTCTCACATTTGAAGAACCCGATATTAAAACTTTTCGCAATCTTGGTTTGGCAATGGAGGCCTTAACAAAAGGAGGGAACCTTCCCTGCGTAATGAATGCTGCAAATGAAATTGCCGTTTATGCTTTTTTGAAAAACCGTATTGGATTTTTGGATATGACGGACGTGATTGAAAAAACAATGAATAAAGTTTCCTTTATTCAAAAACCAAGTCTTGAAGAATATTTTGAAAGCGATGGTGATGCAAGAAGTTATGCTGCTGATTTGATTAAACTCTAAAAAACCGATCCTGCACTTATAACTAACATTTATCTTTTACTA
>Ga0068852_100002177_pt1 | contig 13428 bp, 16 predicted proteins | sample KBSCornC22_FD_66594 | JGI IMG/M metagenome (GOLD analysis project Ga0068852, IMG submission 66594) | Corn rhizosphere microbial communities from Kellogg Biological Station, Michigan, USA - KBS Corn C2-2 | ecosystem: Host-associated > Plants > Roots > Rhizosphere > Soil ... | reverse complement strand
CTCAGGGTGATCGAGCGGATCACGCAGGTGCTGGTCGAGGAATTGCACAAGGATCCAGCCGGGACCTTCGTCGTGATCGACGAGGTGCCGACAGACAATTGGGGCCACCACGGCACCTCCATCACCAGGCTCCGGGCGGCCGCCAAGGCGAAGGCTGCGCCGGCGAAAGCGCGTGCCAAGCCGCAGCCGGCAGCGCGGAAGAGCTGATGCCGGAAATCCTGGTCCATGTCGTCGAGGGCCGCTCGCCCGAGGCCAAGAAGGCGCTGATGAAGGACATCACCGATGCGGTGGTGAAGCACTTTGCCGTGCCGCCCGAGCGGGTGGTGGTGCAGATCGTCGAAAGCCGCAAAGATTCGAAGTCGCGCGGCGGCGTGCCGTTCAGCGAAATGTAGCGCGGAACCCTGAGACTCCTCCCTCCGTTCTCCGGCGGAACATGCCGAAGGAGGATGGGATGGCAGACGACAAATCCATGGTGGGCGGGCCCGATCGCGCCCGCGTCGCAGCCGGAGAGGATTACGAGGTTTCGGATTTCGCCCGCCGGCACGGGCTGACGCCGGATGAAGTGCGCGAGATGATCGCCCGCGTCGGCAACAGCCGCGACGCGCTCGAGCAGGAGGCGATGCGGAGAAAGCGCAACTAGCCCGACGTCGGCAAAGCGCGGCTCACATCGGCCTTCAGCCCCTCAGCGGGACCCTGCCATGCGCCGCCGGCAATTGCCGGGCAGGGCGGTGCGCCCCATCTTTTGGGGCGAAAGGAGAACCGAGATGGGACTCATCAGCAATTTGAAGTCAGTATTGCGCAGCCAGAGCCGCGCGCAGCTCGAGGAAGCCTACCTGGCCCAGTCGACCTCGCAGATCGACCTCGAGATGCGGCAGCGCGAGATCGATCGCGGGCGCTTCCGCCAGTCTTTCGGCCGCCGCTAGGCGTCAGGGGCGCTTTCATCATAGATAAGGCGCGGGGACGACCCCGCGCTTCAGCTTGTCACCTTCGGTCGGGACGACCCGCCAGCACGGAGCAATCCCATGGCCTGGGTCTACCTGATCATCGCCGGCCTGTTCGAAGTCGTTTGGGCCATCGCCCTCAAATACGCCGATGGCTTCACCCGCCTCTGGCCATCCGCGATTTCAGTCGCCGGCATGATCGTCAGCGTCGTGCTGCTGGAGCTGTCGCTCCGCCAGTTGCCGGTCGGCACGGCCTATGCGGTCTGGACCGGCATCGGCACCGTCGGCGCGGCGGTCCTGGGCATGATTCTCTTCCAGGAGCCCGCGACGGCCGTCCGGATCGCCTGCATCGGCCTGGTCGTCTGCGGCATCGCAGGCCTCAAGCTCTTCGCCTGACGCGAAAAAGTCCGCCTTGTTGCGGCTCCGGCACAGCCGCCGCGACATTTTCGCGGGCGGCACGAAAAATTATGGAACCTTTTCCGATTTCGCGTAAGTCTAGGCGCCTCGGGTGATTTTTCACCCCGTTTGGGGAAACTCTCGCATCGGCAAGCGTCAGGCCAGTGCGGTTTGTTGAAAGGCAAACCATGCTCGTACGCGTGTCCGAAGTGGCCAGTGTCCTGGCGCTCGTCGTACTCCTGCTGATCGGCAAGCATGTTCCGGTGCTGAACGCGCTGCCGCTGACCAACATCACCGGGATCGTCTGCTTCGCCTTCGCGATCTTCTTGTCGCTCCGAATCTTCCAGTTCGAGCTGGCCCGCATTCGCGCCGAGGAATAGGCGCGGGCGCCACTGGTTCGGCGCCGCACGCTGCAGTAGACAGCGGGCATGAACAAGCCCGTGGTCGCCCGCACCGCCCGATCGGTCTGTCCGCATGACTGCCCGTCCACCTGTGCGCTCGATGTCGACATCATCGACGAGCGCACCATCGGGCGCGTTCACGGCGCCAAGGATGATCCGTATACCGCCGGCGTGATCTGCGAGAAGGTCGCGCGCTACGCCGAACGCATCCACCATCCTGAGCGGCTGCTGCATCCGTTGCGCCGCGCCGGCAGGAAGGGTGAAGGGCACTGGCAGCAGATCTCGTGGGACGAGGCGTTCGCCGAGATCGTTCAGCGCTGGCTAGAGATCGAGCGCGACTGGGGCCCGGAAGCGATCTGGCCGTATTTCTATGCCGGCACCATGGGCCACGTGCAGCGCGACGGCATCGACCGGCTGCGGCACGCGCGAGGCTATTCCGACCAGTACGACACCATCTGCACCGGCTCGGCCTGGCCCGGCTTCATTGCCGGCACCGGACTGCTCGGTGGTCCGAACCCGGAGCAGATGGCGGAGGCCGACTGCGTCGTGATCTGGGGCACCAATGCGGTCGCGACGCAGGTCAATGTCATGACCCACGTCACCCGGGCCCGCCGCGAGCGGGGCGCCAAGCTCGCGGTGGTCGACATTTACCGCAACGCCACCATGGAGCAGGCGGATATGCCGATCCTGCTCCGGCCTGGCTCGGACGGCGCCTTTGCCTGCGCGGTGATGCATGTGCTGTTGCGCGACGACCTGGCCGACCGGCAGTACCTCACGCAGTTCACGGACTTCGACGCCGAGGTCGAGGCGCACCTGATGACGCGCACGCCGGACTGGGCGTCGCCGATCACCGGCCTGTCGGTGGCGGAGATCGAGGCCTTCGCGCACCTCGTCGGCCGCACGCCGCGGACCTACTTCCGGCTCGGCTTCGGCTTCAGCCGGCAGCGCAACGGCTCGACGAACATGCATGCGGCGCTGTGCATCCCCGCAATCACCGGCGCGTGGCGGCATCGCGGTGGAGGCGCGTTCCACTCGAACTCCGGCACGTGGAAGCTCGACAAGTCGCTGATCACCGGCACGGCCATGGGCAAGCCGGGCCGGCGGCTCGACATGAGCGAGATCGGCAAGGTGCTGACCGGCGACGAAAGAGCGCTGCAAGGGGGCGGGCCGGTCAAGGCGCTCTTCATCCAGAACACCAACCCGATGAACGTGTCGCCCGAGCAGGGGCTGACCCGCGCCGGCTTCCAGCGCGAGGACCTGTTCACGGTGGTGCACGAGCAGTTCATGACCGACACGGCCAGGATGGCCGATATCGTGCTCCCCGCCACCATGTTCCTCGAGCACAACGACTACTACACGCGGGGCGGGCACACGCGGGTCCTGCTGGGGCCCAAGCTGGTCGAAGCGCCGGGCGAATGCCGCTCCAATTTTGTGGTGGTCAACGAGCTGCTGCGGCGCCTCGGGGTCGACGATCCGTCGCTGCATCTGAGCGATCGCGAGATGGTGGCCGAGACGTTCCGTCGGTCGCGCTATCCGGTCCTCGAGGAGGTCGAGAGGACCGGCTTCTTCGTCGACCGCGAGCGGCCGGACGACGAGGCGCGCTTCGCCAACGGCTTCGGCTGGGCCGACAAGAAATTCCGCTTCCGGCCCAACTGGCAGGGCGCCGCCGACCGCAAGGGCTACCAGTGGGTGATGAATCCGGCCGATGCCCCCAAAATGGTCGACTGGTGGGACATCAACGAAAAGACCAGCGCGGCGGCGCCGTACCGGCTGGCGACCAGCCCGTCGCGGTCGTTCCTCAACTCCACCTTCTCGGAAACGCCGGGCAGCCGGAAGAAACAGCCGGGACCGACGGTGTTCATCCGCACCGATGACGCCACGGCCGAGGGCATCGGCGATGGCGACACGGTTCGCCTCGGCAACCACCGCGGCGCGGTCGAGCTGAAGGCCAGAATCTTCGACGGCATGCAGCGCGGCGTGCTGATCGCCGAAGGCGTGCATCCGAACTCGGCGCACGGCACGGGGCAGGGGATCAACACGCTGATCGGCTCCGACCAGGTCCCGCCCTTCGGCGGCGTCGCCTTTCACGATACTGCCGTGTGGATCGCGCGGGTGGGAGCGGCGCCCGGTTGACATCGCGCTCGTCCACCATCATATCCCGCTCGGCTGCTGGCGCCGGCCGCTCGCCGGGGAAACCCGATGGTGAAGCCAGCCCCGTATGACGCGGGACTCATTTTTCATGGCCGCATCCTCATCGAGGCGATCATGGCAAAGCGGGCTCCCATGAGCTGACGCCTCGATCCGAAGGATCGACCCATGAGCTATTCGCTCGATACCCCATCCATCCAGAGTCTCAAATCCGAGGCCAAAGCCTTGCGTGAAGAACGCGCCAAGGCCGGCACGCCGCTCGCGCACGGCGCTGCGCTCGAGGAAGTCGCACGCCAGCACGGCTATCGCGACTGGAACACCGCAAGCGCGGCGCTCCCCGATCGCATCGCCCTCCCCGTGCAGGTCGGTCAGCGCGTCGAGGGCACCTATCTCGGCCGCCCCTTCGCCGGTCTCGTGGTGGCGATGAAACTCCTCGCCGACATGCGGCACTACGAGGTGACCGTCGCCTTCGACAAGCCGGTCAACGTCAGCCGCTTCGACTGGCCCATCGAGCGCCGCAGGGTGACCGCGACAGTCGGGCTCGACGGCGTTTCGCCTGCGCACACCTCCGATGGCGAACCGCATATGCGCCTCCGCCGGAAATAGCGAAAAGTTGATCTCCGTCTGAGGGTTGTCCTCTATCGTTCTTTGCCGATAGAGTTACTGCGACCTCCTTGGCGGCGCGTTCGCTTCTGTGACGCGCCGCCTGCTTTTTTGCGGTTCCCCACGAGATGCAGCAGACCCGACCCATCGACCTCTACTATGCCGCCACGCCCAATGGGCGGAAGATCACGATCATGCTCGAAGAGCTCGGAAACGTACCGTACACGGTGCACCCGATCTCGATTTCGCGTGGCGACCAGTTCAAGCCGGACTTCCTGGCGATTTCCCCCAACAACAAGATCCCCGCGATCGTCGATCCGGAAGGCCCGGACAGCACGCCGATCTCGATCTTCGAATCAGGCGCCATCCTCAAATATCTCGCCGAGAAGTTCGGCCGTTTCTACGGCAGGACGTGGAGCGAGCGGGTGAAGATCGACGAGTGGCTGTTCTGGCAGGTCGGCGGCTTCGGCCCGATGCTCGGTCAGGCCAATCACTTCGCGCGCTACGCCAAACAGAAGATTCCCTACGCCATCGAGCGCTACATCAACGAAACGCACCGGCTCTATCGCGTGCTGAACACGCAGCTCGAAAAGCAGGCCCAGGCCGGCCGGCAGTATGTGGCCGGCGAGGATGTGTCCATCGCCGACTTCGCCATCCTCGATTGGTCGAACGGCTATGCCAACTACGCCATCGACGAAGCCGAGTTTCCGTACTGGCTGGAGTGGCGGGCGCGCATGAAGGCACGTCCGGGCGTGGCCAGGGCGCTGGCGTTTACGCTGCCCGAAAAACCGGTCGACCTCACCCAGGATGAGGACGCGCACAAGGTGCTGTTCGGCCAGCGCTGACGGTTTACTGGCCGCCCTCGCAGGTGAAATCCGGCGCGTCCGGGCGATCCGGCACGCGCGGCCAGTCTTCCGACTTGACGCACATGCTGCCGATGCAGCCGCCGCCGATCCGCAGCGTGCTGCCGCCATTCAGGATGAACAGCTGCGCGTCGTTGGTGCTACCGTCCTCGGGATTGTAGACGCGCACGTTGAACGAGTTGGGATCGCCGGTCGGCTTCAGCGTCAGCATGGTCATGCCGAGGAGCGAGCGTGTCTGCAGCGCCTTGTCGGGGTTGTTGTAGTCGAGGATCAGCGAGGCGAACGACTGCTTATCGGTCGTGCGGCACTGCTCCGCGTTCTTTTTTGGAATGACAATCCAGCTCAGCGTGCCGCACAACCCCTGCGCACAGGGCCCGATGGTGACCTCGGTGCCGTTGGAGGTGCGCCAGGTGCCCTCGGCCGGGGACGCAGGGGAAGCGAGCGAACTCAGCGGCACCGGCGCCGCGGCGGCTCCCGCGCCCGTCAGCAGGATAATGCTCGCAGCAGCAACGGCCGCCCGGCGATTTGCACCGAAACGCTCAAGCCACACGACATCACCTCTCGCCGAAATTCCTCGACCGCTACGGCGTCGGAATCAGGTCAATCACCGCACGAGGATTCGCGCGAATATATGGCGCATCAAACGGCGGTAGTTCGTCCCGGCCGCGATGAAAAGGCAAGTGATTTTAGGGGGCTGCACAGAGGGCACGGCAGTTCTGCGGCGGTCAGCGGCAGTTCTGCATCACCTGATGTAAAACAAAGCGGAGGCCCCGGGGGACCTCCGCTCGTACCGGTCGAGGAACCGGCGAAAAAATCAGGCCGCGGCGGCGACGATGGCCGAGGCCATGTCCTTCTTGCCCTTGGCAGTCCAGGTGATGGTGACCTTCTCGCCGACCTTCAGCGCCGAGAAATCGCACTTGGCGGCGAAGTAGTAGGTGGTCTTCTTGTCGAGGGTGACCGTGCAGGCCTTGGCATTGAGCTTGCTGATCGTGCCGGTGGTCGGCGACGTGGCGACGACTTTGGTCGTCGTGGTTGCCGGCTTCGTGGTGGTGGTCGTCGTCGTCGTTGCGGCCATCGCCGAGGTGGCGCCGAGAGCGGCGACGATCAGAAGGGGAAGAGCAAGTTTGCGCATTGGCAATCTCCGGTTGGGCTTCGGCCGGCCGCATCGGCGCGGGGCCGCTCGTCGGTGCGTGCGCATCGACTGCCCAAGCACTAGGTGGAGGCCTTTGCCTGCCGCTGTCGTGAGCCTTACTTCGCCGTAAAGTTTGTGGCGGCTTCGCGGAGAGGTTGTGGCAGCGTCGACTCGCCGGGCGGTCGCGACGACGCCGCAGCGCGCTCCGCCCCGAGGCTGGCCCCGGCGGGCAGCGGCGGAAAGTAAACGGTCACCCTGAGTCCCGGATGGTTGTCGCCGAGCGTCACCCGCGCGTGGTGCCGCGTCGCCACCGCCTTGACCAGCGCGAGTCCCAGGCCCGAGCCGGGCGTCCCACGCGACTCGCTGAGCCGGCGGAAGGGCTCGAACACCTCCTCGCGTTTGTCGGCGGGAATCCCCGGCCCGCTATCGGCGACGGTGACGATCGTGCCGCCTTCGTCGGCGCGGATGCTGAGCTCGATGACCGCACCCGCGCCCGCATAGCGGCTGGCATTCTCGATCAGGTTCACCAGCATCTGCTGCACCATCTTGCGGTCGCCGAAGACATCCGCCCCGCTCTCGGGCACCGCCGCCCAGCGCAGCGTCTGGCCCGCGGCTTCGATCACCGGCTCGAAGGTCTGCGCCAGATCCTGGACAAGCACCGCCGCCGAAAACCTCGTGAAGGTCGAGCTGTCGTTCGAGGTTCCGATGCGGGAAATGCGCAGCACCGTGTCCAGCACGCCGCCGAGCGTCTCGAGTTCGCCGGTGGCGCGCGTCAGCTTGCTCGATGCAGCCAAGGGCGCGGATTCGTCGGCGGCCTCCTGGAGCAGCATGTAGGCCCGGTGCAGCGGCGACTTCAGGTCGTGCGCGATGGCCACGATGGTGTTGCGCATGTTGGCCAACAGCTCGCTGAGCCGGTCGAGATGGGCATTGATCTGCCGCGACACGTGGTCGATCTGGTCGTTGCTGCGCCCTACCGGCAGCCGCGCTTCGGAATTGCCGTGCGACACTTCCGCGAGCGTCCGGTCGATCACCGCCAGCTTCTGCGACACGCCGCGGTTGAGGAAATAGCCGATGCCGAGCGCCGCGAGGCAGATCACCAGCCCCGACAGGATCAGCGAATTGAGGATCACGCCGCTCTCGGTTTCGACGAAGCGCTGCGAGCGCCCGGCGACCACCATGTTGTCGTCGAGCATCTCGACATAGCCCAGGAACCGGTTATCGGCCGTCTGGCCCGGCTCCAGCGGCAGCAACCCCCAACCGCGAAAGGTCGGCGCGACTGTCACGTTGCCGGCGATCCTGCGCCCCGAAAGCTTGAACAGCCCGAACTCCGACTGCTTGTCCGAACGCGTCGCCACCGCCGCCTTGATAAACTTGACGAGCTCCGTCTCGCCGCCAGTGACATTGGCGTCGCGCAGAAGGTCGAAGTCCTCGGTGATCGATGACCGCAGCTGGTCCGTCATCGAGCCTTCGGTGGTACGCAGGATGGCGATCCCGGCAACCGTCAGCACCACCGCAAAGACCAAGAGGAAGAGCAGGGCGGAGCGGAACGCAACGCCCGAAAACAGGCTAGCGGGGCGCATGGATGGAATAGCCCGAGTTGCGCGTCGTGTGGATCAGCGGCACCTCGAAGGGCTTGTCCACCTTGGCGCGCAACCGGCTCATATGGGTTTCGACCACGGTGGTCTTGGGGTCGAAATTGAAGTCCCACACCTGCTCGAGCAGCATCGTCTTGGTGATGATGCGGCCGGTGTTGCGCATCAGCACTTCGAGCAGCGTGAACTCTTTGGCCTGGAGATCGATCACCGTGCCGGCGCGCCTGGCGGTGTGGCTCAGCAGATCCAGCTCGAGATCGTGCACCACGAGTCGCGTCGGCTGTTCATTGCCGGCAGGCCGCCGCGCCAGCGACGTGACGCGCGCGAGGAGCTCGGAGAAATGGTAGGGCTTGACCAGGTAGTCGTCGCCTCCGGCGAGCAGGCCTTCGACGCGATCGTCGACGTCGCCCATCGATGTCAGGAACAGCACGGGCACCTTGCGCCCGGCGGCCCGCAGGGTCTTGAGCACGGTGAGCCCGTCCATGCCCGGCAGCATGCGGTCGAGGATCACCATGTCGGGCGCGTTGTAGAGGCAGTAGCTCAGCGCATCGCGGCCGTCGAACACACATTCGACGCTGTGGCCCTCCTGGACCAGCCCCTTGCGCAGGAATTCAGCCGACTGCGTGTCGTCTTCGGCGACCAGGATCTTCAACGGTTACCCCCGTCTAAGGCGGAGCGCTGTTTCCCTCACGATTTAGCACGAAGTGAGGCAGCGGCCAGCGGCGTCTTCAGCCCCGTCCGCCACGGTGATCTGCTGCAAGTCCAGCGCGGAGGCCTACTTGGAGCGCCGGGCGGCCTTCATCGCAGCGACGATGCAGGGTGCGCGGTCGCCCAGCGCGGCTTTGCCGGGGGCGCGGGTCAGGCCAAAGCAGGCGGCGTTGGCCCGGTCGAACACGATCGCCGAATCCGGCCCCGGCGCCATTTCCTGGAACGCCATCATCGCCCGGCCGGAGATGCCTTCCTGTTCGGCCCGGGCCGAAATGAGGGCGTCGCAATCGTCGATCTTCCGGCCGTTGCGTTCGTCGAAGCAGGAGTGGATGGCGAGCTGCCCGCCTTTCTCGATGGTGCGGTACTTGCCGGCGACGAACACCACGCTGGCACAGGCCGACGCACAGAGCGAGCCGGCCGGCACGATCGTCGTGACGCCGACCTCACCGATGACGTCGGCCATCGCCCAGGCCTCGGCGACCACGCCGCCGATCGAGGAAATCAGCAGCTCCTTGGTCCCATGCCGGTCGCGCGGCACGTGCTGCAGCGCCGCCGCCAGCCGGCCGGCATCACCGGGGACGATCTCGCCGGTCGCGAGCACGGCGACCTGCCCGTCCGACTTGACGAGCCGGAACTGCATGGCCTCGGCGGGGAGGGGGGCGAGGAGGACGGCGAGCGCAACGAGCAACCGAAGCATCGAAAGGTCTCCGAATGTCGGCAGATGATGCTGCCGCGCCATTCCGGCGGCAAGGTGGCGCCGGTGTTCAGTTCGAATCGCGCTCGATGACGGGACGGTGACCGACCGGGCCGGATGCCGGTTCCAACCGTGGCGGATTGAGCGCTTGCCTTGTCGGCACAAACCAGATTTAAGGCCGCTCGGTAGGAGAGGTGGCCGAGTGGTCGAAGGCACGCCCCTGCTAAGGGCGCAGACCTCTAAAGGGTCTCGAGGGTTCGAATCCCTTCCTCTCCGCCAGTTTTCGGCTTTCCTGCTGATTTTCCTGACTGATTTGCCGGCCGCACGTCGCGGAAGGTGCAGCAGCCGAGTGGTTCTGTCGCGCACCGAGCCAAAGGCCGGATCGGGCGCCCGCGTCAGGACCGATTGTCGCCCGCTGCCAGTTGATGCACCGCCGCCACCAGCTCTTCTTCAGTGAACGGCTTGCCGAGATAGAGATCGAATTGCTGCCGCAGCTCGGGCGTGAAGTCGTCCTCCGGGACCGCAGTCGTCACGATCACCGGGACGTGGATGCCGGCGTCGCGCAGCGCCCGGATCATGGTCAGGCCGTCGATCCGCGGCATCATGTAGTCGGTGACGATGACCTGCGGCTGGAAATCGCGTCCCTGGGCAATGCCGTCGTCCCCGTCATGCGCGAGCTGAACGTCGAAGCCATGATCCAACATGGCGCCTTCCATGGCGATGGCGAGGATGGCTTCGTCTTCCACATAGAGGACCCGCGTCTTCAAGTCGTCTCCTTCTGGCCGCCTCCGGTTGGCGCAGTATCGGTCGGCCAGCGCCGGCCCGGTTGACGAGGCCCGAGCCCACAGGCTCTTCTGCACCCCGGCGGTGGCGTGGCACTGGCGGCCCACGTTATGGTCAAGGGAAACGGCGAGTTCAATGGCTGATCGGTCGAACGCTGAACGTACCGCGCCGGACGCGGCTGCATCCGCTGGGCGCCGCCGTATCCTGAGCCGCTTTACGCTGCGGCATCGGTTGCTGCTGCTGACTGCGGTGGCCCTGCTGCCGGCGTTTGTGATCGTCGTCGCCAACAGCCTCTCGTCGCGAGCCCTGCGCTCGGCCGAGGTCGACACCTATGCCGTCAAGATGACCGAGGTGGTGCAGAACGAGGTCGTGCGCGGCTTGACCGCTGCCGCCACCATGATGATCGCGATGGGGCGCTCCGAGATCGTCGGGCACCACGATGCCGCAACGTGCCAGAGCTACACCGATGCCATTCGGCGCGACCTCGTCACGATCATGGACATCGCGGTCGCCGATGAGGCCGGACACGTCTACTGCCATTCGGGCAGCTCTTCGGACCAGGCGCTCGATGCCGGACTGGCGGACCTCAAGGCCGCCAAGCCCGGGCAACTGGTCGTCGGCGGCTACGCCCAGAGCGCCGGTGGCCCGGCGCTGCCGATCGGCCTCGCGCAGACCGGCCCGGACGGCAAGGTCGAGGGCTATATCCTGCTCGAGGTCGGCATGGCGGAACTGGTCGACCAGGTGACAGCCGCCACCAAGGGCCTCAAGGGCACGCGCACGACCGTCACCGACCGGTCGGGCATCGTGCTCCTCAGGCTGCCCGCAGGAGGGGCGCAGCCGGGGCAGGCTGCGCCAGACTATATCCAGCGTTTCATCCATGCTGATAGCCCCGGCACCACACGGATGAACAATCCGCAGGGAGTTCCCCAGGTGATCGGCTATCGGCCGGTCTCCGCAGGGTTGCCGATCGCGACGGTCTTCGAGCTGCCTGAGGGGCCGGTGATGGCCCCGATCGACCAGGCAGTGCTCATCAACTCGCTGATCGCGCTGGCGGGAGCAGGAGTCGCGTTCCTCCTCGCCTGGGTCATCGGTGGAGTGTTCATCCAGCGTCCGGTGGACCTGCTCCACCGCGCCATCTCGGCGCGCCGCTCGGGCAACCGGCTGGCGCGAACCGGGCTCGCGGCCGACGCATCCGAGTTCGGGGTCATCGGCGGGTCGGTCGACGACCTTTTCGACGATCTCGACCGGCGTGAGGCGCTCCAGAAGCAGGCCGAGGAACAGCGGGACCTCTATGCCCGCGAAGTCCAACACCGGGTCAAGAACCTGCTGGCGATCATCCAGGTGATTGCGCGCCAGACGCTGGCGAGGCCCGATGCCTCGCCGGAGGTCCGCACCTTCGAAAGCCGGATCGGCTCGATCATCCGCGTCCATACCAAGTCGCTCGCACACGAGGATTTGGCCGGCGACGTCGCCGGCCTGGTCCGCGACAGCATCGCTCCGTTTGTCGGCACGGCGGCAGACCGCATCGATGCGGCAGGACCACCGGTCCGGCTGCGCAGCAAGGCCGCCTCGGCGTTGGCGATGGCGCTGCACGAGCTCGCTACCAACGCCGTGAAGTATGGTGGCCTCAGCACCGAGGAGGGGCGGATCGAGGTGCGATGGGCCCTCGAGGACGGCAGGTTCCAGTTCAGTTGGCTGGAAAAAGGCGGTCCACCGGTGACGGCGCCGTCGCAGACCGGCTTCGGTACAGTCCTCATTTCCCGGGTGCTCCAGGCGGAGACGCGCGGACAGGTTTCGACCGAGTTCCGGCCGGAGGGGCTCGCGTTCGACCTGACCGCGGCCGCCGCCGATCTGGTGGTGGGCGACCCTACGACACAGGCCTGACGCCACACGCAGGGCCGGGGATCCCGATCTCAGCGATTATTTAGTAAATTTCCTTGCCCCGATACCGGGACGGGCTTATTCGAAACGCTTCCGGGCTCATCCAGATGGTCACTCTCAAGGAAATTGCGCAAGCGGTAGGCGTCTCGACCGCCACGGTCTCACGTGTGCTGAACTTCGACCAGACGCTGTCGGTGACGCCGCAGAAGCGGCAGGCGATCATCGAGACCGCAGAGGCGATGAACTACGCCACGCCGCGGGCCCGAAACCGTGCCGCCCAGCAGGGCCTGAGCAAGGTGGCGCTGGTGCACTTCCTGCGGCCGGAGCAGGAGTTCATCGATCCATACTATGTGGCATTGCGGCTTGGCATCGAAAGCCGTTGCCAGGCCCTGAAGATCGAGACGGTGAAAGTCTACCACACCGACTCCATGCCGGATGCGGCCATGCTGCAGGGCGCCTCGGGCGTCATCGCCATCGGCAATCACAGCGACAGCGAGATCGCCTGGCTCACCCGGCACAACCGCAATGTCGTGTTTGCCGATTTCGCGCCGCCGACCGACGAATATGACAGCATCAACGCCGATCTCGGCCTCGCCATGCGCAAGCTGCTCGAGGCGTTGTACGCGGCGGGCTATCGGCGGATCGGCTTCGCCGGCTGGACCGAGGAGGGCTGCGAGGATCGATATTCCGAGGTCCGCTGCCGCGCCTATATCGGCTGGGTCAGGGAACATGGCGGGTTCGATCCGGCGATCTGCGCCACCGGCCGGCCGATCGAGCGCAATACCGAGCAGACCGGCTACAACGTGGCGCAGCCGTTGCTCTCGGCAAAGCACCGTCCCGACGCGATCGTGACCTGCAACGACAACATGGCCGTCGGGGTCTATCGGGCGGCTCACGAGCGCGGTCTCAGTATCCCGGACGATGTGGCGATTGCGAGCTTCAACGACATCTCGGTCGCGCAGTTTCTCAATCCGCCGCTGACCACCATCCACCTGCCGGCCGAAGAGATCGGCGAGGCGGCCGTCGAACTGTTGCTCGAGCGCATGAGCGGCCGCGAGCTGGCCAAGCGCATGACGCTCGCCACCCGGATTATCTGGCGTGGCAGCACCCGGGCACCGAATGCGTCTGAAACACTGACATAAATATTTACTGAAAATATTGCGCGGCGGCGGAGCGCCCGCTAACACTACCGCACGAGGCAGGGAGGACCTGCGCCTCGACAGGGAGGACTACATGAAAAGCTTCGCCGGTTGGCGCAGCGCGCTCGGCATTGCCGTGGCGGGCAT
>Ga0068852_100002174_pt1 | contig 13434 bp, 14 predicted proteins | sample KBSCornC22_FD_66594 | JGI IMG/M metagenome (GOLD analysis project Ga0068852, IMG submission 66594) | Corn rhizosphere microbial communities from Kellogg Biological Station, Michigan, USA - KBS Corn C2-2 | ecosystem: Host-associated > Plants > Roots > Rhizosphere > Soil ... | reverse complement strand
ATGCTGGCGGCCCGCCGCTAACGTGGCCTGCCAAACTTCAGGCAGGGCCCTGGCGGGCTCAGGATCAGGACATGGCAAGCAAGCTCGACGCGTTGAACCGATGGGTGGATGAAGTCGCTCGTCTGACTCAACCGGATCGCATTCACTGGTGCGACGGCTCGGAAGCGGAGTATCAGGCGCTGGTCGAGCTGATGCTCGACACCGGCGATCTGACCGAGCTGAATCCCGCAACGCACCCGAACTGCTACCTGCACCGTTCCAATCCGAGTGACGTCGCTCGCGTCGAGCACCTGACCTTCGTCTGTTCGCGCGACGCCGACGACGCTGGCCCCAACAATCACTGGATGGAACCGGCCGAGGCGCACCAGAAGATCGATGCGCTGTTCGCCGGCTGCATGAAGGGACGCACGCTGTACGTGATTCCCTACTGCATGGGACCGATCGATTCGCCGCTCGCGCGCTGCGGCGTGGAAATCAGCGACAGTCCGTACGTCGTCGCCAACATGCGCATCATGACGCGCATGGGCGCGGCGGCGCTGGCCCGCATCGAGCGCGAAGGCAATTTCGTCAAGGGCCTGCACTCGACCGGTGACCTCGATCCGGCCAAGCGCTTCATCATGCATTTCCCGGAAGAGCTGACGATCAAGTCGATCGGTTCGGGCTACGGCGGCAACGCGCTGCTTGGCAAGAAATGCCATGCGCTGCGGATCGCCTCCTGGCAGGCGCGGCAGGAAGGCTGGCTCGCCGAGCACATGCTGATCCTTGGCCTCGAAAGCCCGCAGGGCGAAACCCATTACGTCGCGGCGGCGTTTCCGTCGGCCTGCGGCAAGACCAATCTGGCGATGCTGATCCCGCCGGCCGCGTACCCCGGCTGGAAGGTCTGGACCATCGGCGACGACATCTGCTGGATGCAGCCCGGTCCGGACGGCCGCCTCTGGGCGATCAATCCGGAGGCCGGCTTCTTCGGCGTGGCTCCCGGAACCAGCCGCAATACGAATCCGAACGCGCTGGCCATGCTCGACCGCGATGCGATCTTCACCAACGTCGCCGAGACCGCCGACCAGCAGCCGTGGTGGGAAGGCCTCCCCGACGGCAAGCCGGCACGCGACTGGCAAGGCCGCGACTACGATCCGGCCAACGGGCCGGCGGCGCATCCGAATTCCCGCTTCACCGTCAGCGCAAAGCAGTGCGCGAGCTGGTCGCCGCGCGCGGAAGATCCGCAGGGCGTGCCGATCTCCGCGATCATCTTCGGCGGCCGGCGCGAGTCGCTGGTGCCGCTGGTGTTCGAATCCCGCGACTGGAAGCATGGCGTACTCGTCGGCGCCGCGATGGGCTCGGAAACCACGGCGGCGGCGACCGGTGCGGTCGGCGTGCTGCGACGCGATTCGATGGCCATGAAGCCGTTCTGCGGCTACAACTTCGCCGATTACTTCGCGCACTGGCTCAGCTTCGACAAGGCCAACGCGAAGCTGCCGAAGATCTTCCACGTCAACTGGTTCCGCAAATCCAACGGCAAGTTCGTGTGGCCCGGTTTCGGCGACAACATGCGCGTGCTGGAATGGATCGTCGGCCGCTGCAAGGAAACGGCCGGCGCGGTCGAAACGCCGATCGGCAACGTACCCCGGCGCGAAGACCTGAATCTGGCCGGCCTCAACCTCGCCGATGCCGATGTCGAGCTGCTGCTGCAGGTCGACAACGAAGGCTGGGCGCGGGAATACGCCAGCATCGCCGAATACCTCGATTCCTTCGGCCCGCGTACGCCCGACGCGCTGAAGCGCGAACACGCCCGCGTGCGTGACGAACTGGCCGGCCCGGCTCTCCAACCCAAGGTCGCCGTCGGCTGAGCAGTCAGAAAACGGAACAGCGGTCGGAAACCGGCGAACAAGCGCCAGCTAGTTTCTAACCGCTCCTCCCTAGTTCCAAGCTAATGCGCGCCTACTACTGCCACCGCTTCGTCCTGCCGTTGCCGCCCGAGCATCGCTTTCCGATGGCCAAGTACGCGCTGCTGCATGAGCGCGTCGCGGCATCGGCGGACGAAGCCGGCATCGAACTCATCGAGCCGGGCCCGGCGAGCGACACCGACCTGTGCCGCGCGCACACGCCCGACTATGTACGGCGGGCGAGTCACGGCGAACTCGACGCGGCGGAGCAGCGCAAGATCGGCTTTCCCTGGTCGCCGGCCATGATTGAACGCTCGCGCCGTTCCAGCGGCGCGACGATGGCCGCGCTGGAGCATGCGCTGCGCGGTGGCCGCATCGCGGTCAATCTCGCCGGCGGCACGCATCACGCGTTTGCGGATCATGGCGCGGGCTACTGCGTGTTCAACGACTCCATCGTCGCTGCGCGGCATGTGCAGGCGCTCGGGCTCGCGCGACGGGTGCTCGTCGTCGATCTGGACGTGCACCAGGGCAACGGCACCGCAGCCATCGCGCGCGACGACGCGAGCATTTACACGTTCTCGCTGCACGGCGAACGCAACTATCCGGCCGTCAAGGAACATGGCGACCTCGACGTCGAGCTGCCCGATGGCTGCGACGATGCGCACTATCTTCAGGCGCTAGCGCTGCACCTGCCGCGGGCACTCGCGGCGGCCGACGCCGATGCGGCGATCTACCTCGCCGGCGCCGATCCCTACGCCGGTGACCGGCTCGGCCGGCTCGGGCTGAGCAAGGCGGGCCTCGCCGCGCGCGACCAGATGGTGCTCGATGCCTGCGTACGGCATGATCTTCCGCTCGCGATCAGCATGGCAGGCGGCTATGCGGCGGATGTCGCCGACATCGTGGATATCCACTACGCCACCGTACTGGCCGCCGCGGCCTGCGCACGGCGTGTGGCAGCGGTTTAAACCCCGCGTCCGGTTCCGGCATCCAAGCCGGCACCATGAATACAGCCTGCCTACCCATGAGTCATGCGATGCCTGAGCCGGCGACCGACCCAGCCGACGACGGCGCCCTGGTGCGGCGATCGATGGGCGGGGATATCCGCGCGTTCGAACTGCTCTATCGCAAGCATGTCGGCCGCGTGCACGGTGCCATCCTGCGCATCGTCGGCATGAACCACGCCCGCGCCGAGGAACTGACCCAGGACGCTTTCGTGCGCGCCTGGCAGAAACTCGCCGGATTCCGCTTCGAAAGTGCATTCTCGACCTGGCTGTACCGGCTCGGCGTCAACGTGGCGCTGATGGACCTGCGCGGCGGCGGCAAGGAACAGAACGTCGAGGACGACGTGCTTGAGCTGGCCGCTGGCGGCGACGTGCCGTTCTGCGCCGGCGAGCGCGCCGACCTCGAACAGGCCGTGGCCAAACTGCCGCCGCGCGCCCGCGCCGTGCTGGTACTGCACGATGTGGAAGGTTGGAAACATGAAGAAATTGCACGCGAGCTCGGCATGGCCGTGGGCTCGAGCAAGGCGCAACTGCACCGGGCCCGCGGGCTGGTGCGCAAACTCCTCGGAGCAGCCGCATGAGCGAACATGACTTCCAGTGGCGCCGCCAGTTGCGCGACCTTTCCGGTCCGGTGCGGCCGCAGCGCGACCTGTGGCTCGACATCGCCGGCCGCATCGCCGCCGATGCGCAGCAGCCGGCACCCGCCGCGCCGCGCTCGCGGCGCTGGATCATCAGTTTCGCTGCGGCAGCCAGCGTCGCGCTCGCGGTACTCGTCGCCGGACTGATGCAGGAGCCGTCGGCACCGCAGTCGCCGGGCATGGCGCAGTCGACCCACAAAGTCGATCCGGCCACAGCCATCGCCAATGTCGAAACCCAGTTGAAGCAGGTGCGCTCGCAGGATCCGCGCCTGGCCGCAGCGACCGTCGAACTGGACGCCGCCGCGGACGAGATCCGTCAGATGCTGCAACAACAACCCGACGCGGTATTTCTCGTCGGTCTGCTCAACCGTACCAACGAACGACGGCTGAAACTTGCGCGCATGGGGCAAGCGTCGAGCTGATCCCGTCCCCGGAGACGACATGAAAACGAAACTGCTGCTCCTGAGCGTGCTGCTTGCCCCCGGCCTCGTACTGGCCGGCACGCCCATCAATGAAACCCGCCAGGTCGACGCGCGCGTGCGCATCGACGTCAGCAACGTCAAAGGCGCGGTCAACGTCAGCGCCTGGGACAAGAACGAGGTCGGCATCACCGGCACGCTCGGCGAAGGCGCGAAGCGTCTGGCCATCGACGGCGGCGGCAGTGCGCTGACCGTGCGCGTCGAAGGCCCCGACAAGTCCGGCGGCTGGCTCGGCTGGGGCTCGGATTCCTCGATGCAGGAGTCCATCCTCAATCTCAAGGTGCCGCGTGCGGCGTCGCTCGAGGTCGGTGTCGTCAGTGCCGAAGTCGCGGTTGCCGATCTTTCCGGCGGCGAGCTGCAGGTCGACTCGGTATCGGGGCGTATCCGGCTGTCGGCAGTGCAGAGTCCACGCCTGCGGCTGGAAAGCGTCAGCGGCGACGTGGAGTTCGACGGCAAGGCCGACGACGCGTCGATAGAAACCGTCAGCGGCGACGTGATCGCCCGCGGCGTCGGTGGCCGCATGCGCATGGAAACCGTCTCCGGCAACCTGCGCGCCGCCGCCAACACGCCACTGAAGCAGACCGAAGCCAGCAGCGTCTCGGGTGACATCGAGATCAGCGGCGGCCTCGAAAAAGGCGGCCGCATCGAGATCGAGACCATGAGCGGCGACGTGCGCCTGAATCTTCCGGCGAGCGTCTCGGCCAAGATCGAAGCCGAGAGTTTCAGCGGCACGCTGCGCTCGGATTTCGGCACGGTGCAGAAGCCCGAACACGGCCCAGGCTCGCACCTCAACGCGAAAGCCGGCGACGGCGAAGGCGATATCTCGGTCGACAGTTTCAGCGGCGACGTGACGATACGTCGCGAGTGATACCTGCGCAGATCGTCTCCCGCTCCCCCAGAGCGTTCACTTGCCCGGGGGAGAGGACCTGCCGCAGTTCAGACGTAAACGCTTTCACTGGAACAAGAGATAAGTCGACAAAATATATTTGTCGCCGGAGCGCGGCGGCGGCGCCTCGTGCTGGTACATCCAGTACGGCGGAAACATCAGCAGGCGTCCGGCGCGCGGCTGTACGCGGACACCAAGGTCCGGGAAGCAGGTCTCGCCGCCGTCGGCCACGTCGTTGAGATACCACAGGAACACCAGATACCGGTTCGCGACGGCGTCGATCGAATCGAAGTGCAGCTGGAAGCGCTCTGCACCGCCGGGCCGGTAGCGCTTGATCACGAGTTCGCTGATGCGACGGGCCGGCGGGATCGCTATTCGCAGGCCGATATCGCGGTTGTAGCGCGCAAGGTTCGCGTCGATATGCGCGAGCAGGAAGCCGCGGAACGCCTGGTCGGACAGTGGCGACAGGTCGAGTTCGGTCCAGGCGCTGTCCTCGAGTCCGGCACGCTGTTGGCCGCCATTGCCGCGCTGGAAGCGTGCAAGGCCGTTGAACGAATCGACGAGCCGCGCGCAGGTGGCGGCATCGAGATCGTCGTCGTAGCAGCGCAGATAGTGCTGCAGCCTGCCGCGGTCCTCGATCACCAGCGATAGCCCCAGCGCTGCACGAAGGGATCGAATACGTGCCGCAGCGGCTCGAACCATTCGGCATAGGCGCGCCAGCGATCGATCGCCCGCGTGTTCACGGGTTCGGCGACCTGGGCGTAGCTCGGCGTGGAGATGTAGCCGCGCTCGCGCGCCTGCGCTTCGGGCCGCAGCAGTGCGTCGTTCCAGGGCAGCTGCAGGAAATCGGTCAGCGCGCGTGCGCGATGCGGCAGATCCGCAACCAGATCCTCGTAGCGCGACATGAAGACGTTCCCGCCAAGTGCAGCGTGCTGATCGAGCCAGAAATCCATCGCCGTTGCATAGCCGCGCGCGGTGGACTCCAGGGTTTCGCACAGCGCCACGAACACCGGCGAACGGAAGTTCTGCATGTAATTGCTGAGCACGACGTCAGCCGGATGGCGCAGCGCAAGCACGATGCGCGCATGCGGATAGATGCGGCGCAGCAGCGGCAGCTTCAGCAGGTTCAGCGGGTTCTTGTCGACGAGTTGCGTCGTCGCGTTCCAGTTCACGTGGCGTGCGACGCGCTCGCGATAGATCGCGCGCATCGCCGCGCATTGACCGGCGCTGAGCCGGCCGAGGTCGTCGGGATAGCGCAGACCGCTGCTCTGCATGTAGTCGATGAGGTCCTGCAGATACGGACGCTCGTCCATGCAGGCCAGGGCCGGGTGCGCGTCGAGCATGGTTTCCAGCAGCGTCGTGCCCGAGCGCGGAAAGCCGACGACGAAGATCGGGCTCGCCGCCGCGTCCGGCGCCGCCGGATCGGGTGGCCATGCGGAATACTCGCGCGCATCGATCCGGTATCGCGTAATCGTGAACGGTCCGCCGGCGTTGTCGAACAGGCCCGGCGCGCGCGCGCGGGCCTGGGTACAGCGGATGCGATGAGCCTGTTCCAGCGCGCGCATCGCGGCGGCGGGATCGCCATCACGATCGCAGGCGTGTGCGAGAGAAAAGTATATATGTGAATTGTCTATCGCGGCGCCGCCTTCGCGCAGCAGCGCCTCGTGCTGCGCGCGTGCGGCGTTCGCGTCCTTTCCGCGCGAGGCCAGCGCTGCACGCAGCAGGGAAAGGTCCTCCGCGAGCGCCGGTCCGAGATCGTTGCGCGCGGCGAGCGCCGAGGCAATCGCCGCGGCTTCAGGCAGACGATTGCAGCGCTCGTGCATCGCAGCGGCACGCAGCAGCACGCGTGGATGCTGCGCGTCTCGCGCATAGGCCAGTTGCAGCAGGTTCTGCGCCGCGGTGGCCGCGTCGAGCCGGAACAGCAGCCAGGCCGCCTCGGCGAGCAGCGCGGCGTCGGCTTCGTGCCAGCGCAGATCGTGATTCAGCAGCTCGCGCGCTTGGAGCGGCGCGCCGCTTTCGAATGCAGCGACGGCAGCGTAGGTACGGATCTCCGCATCCTGCGGTGCGAGCACGAGTGCGCGCTCCAGCCACTGCTTCGCCGAGTCTGCGTCGGATGCATCGAGCGCATTGAGGCCGAGATTCAGCAGCACGCCGGCGCGCTCGCCACCGCGCCGCAGCGCTTCGCGCAATGCTGCGTCGGCTTCGTCGTTGCGGCCGGCGTCGCGCAATGCGTTGCCGAGGTTGTTGCAGGCTTCGAAGCCTGCGCCGGGCAGTGCGGCCTGCGCGCTCAACAGCGGTATCGCTTCGTCGAAACGCTGCTGCGCCTGCAGGCTCAGTGCGAGCACGGTGTTGGCTGCCGCGTCGGCCGCATCGGCCGCGAGCAGGTGCAGGCAGACCTGCTCGGCTTCGCGATAGCGGCCGTTTTCGATATGAGTGAGCGCGTCTGTGAGCATGCGAAAACCGGCGTGGCGGGACAGCCGCAGTATCCGTGCCGCCGTTCCAGGACGGCAATCGATGCAGCGCCGCTGCGGGTCATTCGCGCAGTTGCGGCAACGCGCCGCGTGCGTCCTCGACGCGCCGCCCGCTATGCGACAATCGCGATTTCCTGCGGGCGCCTGCGCCGCGTCGCGACGAGCCATCTGCCGTGATCATTTCGCACAAGTACCGCTACATCTTTTTTGCCGTGCCCAAGACCGGCACGCATTCGATCCGCCAGGCACTGCGGCCCTACATGGACGAGGCCGATCAGGAACAGGTCGGGCTGTTCGTGCAGAAGCGCTTCCCGATGCCGGAACTCGGCGCCATCGGCCACGGACATCTGAGCGTACGTCAGGTCGAACCGGTACTCGGCGATCAGTTCCGCGACTATTTCAAGTTCGCGTTCGTGCGCAATCCCTACGACCGCTTCGTTTCCTACTGCGCATTCATGAGCCGCCAGAGCGGCCAGTTCGACCAGAATCCGCGCGCCGTGATGCGTCATCTGATCCGTGATCGTCCGCCGCTGGAGCACATCCTGTTCCGGCCGCAGTACGAAATGCTCGTCGATGCGCAGGATCGCCTTGCGATGGATTTCGTCGGCAAGAGCGAGCGTGCTCAGGCTGACTACGATCAGATCTGCGCGCGCCTGGGTTTTCCGGCGGAAACGCTGGGCCAGGCCAACAGCTCGAAGCATCGCCCCTACACCGAGTATTACGACGACGAGCTGCGTGCGCTCGTCGGCCATTTCTATCGGCGTGATCTCGAACTGTTCGGCTACGAGTTCACCGGCCCGGTGGACTGAATCGCGCGACGCGGTCCGCGGCCCAGCCCGGCGGCCAGCGCCGCGACGATGCTGCCGGCCGTGATGGCAGCGATATCCAACGCATCGAGGCGCGCCCAGGCGATCGCGCCGGCCAGTTCAAAGCCGATCTTGCCGAGGATGTCGGTCAGGCGCATGCCGAGCAGCATCGCAACACGGCCGCTCGCGATCATCCACAGCGCATAGCCCGACGCGAGCAGCGCGAACAGCGCGGCGCACAGCGCAGCCAGTGCGACATTGCGCGGTCCGTTGCCGGCGAGTACGCGGCCGATGAACAGACCCAGCGGTAGCGCGAGGAAACTCAGCTCGTCCTGCCGCCACAGCGCCGCGAGCGCCCACACCGCGCCGCCAGCCAGCGCGACCATCAGCGCGGTAGCGAGGCCGAACAGGTTCAGCGTGGGCGTCCGCCGCTCAGCGCGCATCGTGGCGATCGCAAGTGCGCGGAAGGTTCGGCATCGGCATGAGCGTTTTCGGCGGCGAAGGGCCGCGCATCATAGCCGTGCCGCTGTGCGGGCGTCTGCCAGCTGCTAGGCATCCGGATCCAGCAGCCACGCCTGAGGATGGTGACGAAAGCCAATGTGCGGGTAGTAGTCGACTGCAGCAGGCGCGGCGAGCAGCACGATCTTGGCCTGCGGCGCCGCGAGTCGCGTGCGTTGGATGAGTTCAAGGCCGATGCCGCGACGTTGGTACGCATCGCGCACCGCGAGGTCGGCCAGGTACGTCGTGAAGCCAAAGTCGCTGAGGCTGCGCGCGATGCCGACGAGCTGCGCGCCGTCCCAGGCCGTGATGGTCAGGTTGGCCTGCGTCAGCATCGCGCTGAAACGTGCGTCGTCGTCGATCGGCCGGCGCGCGCCGAGCGAACAGTCCGCATACAGCGCGCGCGCCGTTGCGATATCGGGTACGCAGTCGTTGCGATAGTCGATCATGTTCCGGCTCCGTCATTGCCGATCACGCGGCGCACCGATGCAGGCAGCGGTAACGCGCAGTCGTCGGCGGCGATCGGTGCGGCATAGCGCGTCTGCAGCGGTACCACGCCGGCCCAGTAGGCGAGTTCGCGGTCGGCGGGATCGTCGCGCGGGCCGCCTTCGCGCACTTTTGCGCTCGCATCCTCGATGGTGAAACGCAGCAGCAGGGTCGCGGCGAGCTCGTTGCGATCCGACGGCCGCGACTCCGCCGCGCGTCCCGGCAGGATTGCATCGACGAAGCGCGCGAGCGCTTCCGCTTTCTGCGCCGCGTCGTCGACGACGCGCGCGGTACCGAAGCAGACGACCGAGCGATAGTTGGCCGAATGGTGGAAATGCGAGCGCGCCAGCACGAGGGCATCGACATGGCTGACGCTGACACACGCCGCAATGCCGTCGGCGAGGCCGCGCATGATCCGGCTTGCGATCGAACCGTGCAGCAGCACGTCGTCGCCGTCACGCGCATACATCATCGGGATGACGAAGGGCTGGCCGTCGACGCAGAACCCCACATGGGCGAGAAAGCCGGCGTCGAGCACCGCATGCACGTCGGCCTTTTCGTAGCGTGCCCGTTCCTTGGTACGGCGGACCTGATGGCGGGCGATAGGACGCATACGGACTCCAGGGCTTGACGTGGCCAGTATCTGGTCCAGAATTGGCTCTACCAAGAACCGCAATCGCTGCGTGCGAAAGGGCCAATCGTGTACCTGGAACTGGACGGCAACGGCGCGCTCTACGCGCAACTCACGCGGGCATTGAAAGCGGCCATCCTGGCCGGACGCGTCGCCGCCGGCGCGCGGCTGCCGGCAACGCGTGTACTTTCGAGAGAAATGGATCTTTCCCGAAATACCGTATTGGCCGCATACGAGCAGCTGCATGCGGAAGGATTTCTCGTCGGCAAGGTCGGGTCCGGCAGCTACGTCGCCGAGATCGAGGCGGCGCGCCAGCCGCGTACGGCGCCGCGCGTCGTGCCGACCAGTCCGGTGGCGCGCTACGCCAAGCGGGCGCGCGAAGTGTTCGACGACATCATTCCCGGACGCCAGTACAAGGGCCTGCGCTACAACCTGCAATACGGACTGCCGCTGACCAATCCGACCCTGACCAGCGCCTGGCGCCGTGCGCTGGCGCAGGCTTCCGCGCATGCCGAACTGGACTATCCCGATCCGCAGGGGCTGCAATCGCTGCGCGAACAGATCTGCGACTACCTTGCGCGCCGCCGTGGCATCGTCTGCTCGCCGGAGGACCTGCTCGTCGTCTCGGGTACGCAGCAGGCGTTCTTCCTGGCCGCGACCGTGCTGGTAGAGGCGGCCGACGGCGTCATTCTCGAAGACCCGCACTACCGCGGCGCGCGCCAGGTGTTCCAGGCGCACGGCGCGCGCGTCGAAGCGGTGCCCGTGGATGCCGACGGCCTGCGCACCGATGCGCTGCCCGAGCGCGGTGCGCGCCTGATCGTCGTCACGCCGTCGCACCAGTTTCCGGCTGGGGCGGTGATGTCGCTCGCGCGGCGGCTGGAACTCATCGAATACGCCGCACGGCAGCGCGCGTGGGTCATCGAGGACGACTACGACGGCGAGTTCCGCTACGACGCGCATCCGCTCGCGGCGATGCAGTCGCTCGACCGCCACGGCCGCGTGATCTATATCGGCAGCTTTTCGAAGACATTGTTTCCAAGCCTGCGCCTGGGTTACATGGTGCTTCCGCCCGGTTTGCGCAAAGCGTTCGTTGCGGCGAAATGGTTCTGCGACCGCGGTTGTCCGGCGATCGAGCAGGGCGCGCTCGCGCGTTTCATGGCCGACGGCAGCTTCGAGCGTCACCTGCGCGACGCGGCCAAGACCCTCAAGCAGCGCCGCACCGCCATGCTCAACGGCCTGCGCCGGCATGCGCCCGCGGTCGAGGTCGCCGATACGCACGCGGGCATGCATCTGGTCGCCTGGCTGCCGGGCATCAGCCGCAGCCAATGCGAGAAGCTGATTGCGCTGGCCGCCGACCGGGGCCTTGGACTTTACGCGATCGAACCCTATTTCCTCGGCCAGCCTTCTCGCAACGGACTGCTGCTCGGCTATGCGAGCCTGCCGCCGGCCGATATCGAGGCGGCCATGAAACTCTTCGGCAGCTGTCTCGCCGAACTGGGCCTGGGGCGGCGTCAGGCCGCATAATCCGCTTTTTGCCGGCCGTGCCGGACAGGAATCGAACCGTCACATGTCCGGCTATAGCCATTCTTCCGAACCGATCAAGCTCGAGCGCGACTGCGCCGCCGTGATGGTGCCGCAAGGCGAAGTCGTCACGTTGCCGGCCGGCCAGATCGGTTACATCACGCAGGCGCTCGGCGGCAGCTTCACGGTCTACGTCGAAGGCAACCTGTTCCGCATCAAGGGCGAAGACGCCGACGCGATCGGCAAAGAACCGCCGGCCACGATTGAACTCGACGAAGGCGCGAGCGACGAGGAAGTCGAGAAGCTGGTCTGGCAGCAACTGCGCACCTGCTTCGATCCGGAGATCCCGGTCAACATCGTCGACCTCGGACTCGTCTACGAATGCGACCTCGTGCGCGACGAAAGCGGCGAGCGCGAAGTGCGCGTCCGCATGACCCTGACCGCACCGGGCTGCGGCATGGGTGACATCCTCGTCGATGATGTGCGTGCGAAGGTCGAAGCAATTCCGACGATTGCCGCTGCCGATGTCGAGCTGACCTTCGATCCGCCGTGGACGCACGCGATGATGTCGGATGTGGCGAAGCTCGAGACGGGGATGCTGTAGCGGCTTTGCTGAGATGGTCTCAGTCGGTTTGCGGCGAGCGTGCGGGTCTGTGCCAGATGGATCGTGAGAGGAAGGCGTAGCGCGCGAGCGCCCAGAACAGCGGCAGGTTCAGCAGCACGAATGCGGCTGCTACGTATACGAACGGATTATTGTACGAAGAGACGTCTGCCGCGTTCAGGGCCGTGATCAGGCCTTTGATGCCGCTGCTGATCAGCGCCAGGCCCGCTGCGAGGCAGGCGATCCAGACTGCCGGGTGGAGCAACGCGCGTCGCAAACGCCAGGCGGTCAGGCCGACGGCGCCGACAGCGTAAATCACCGCATGGACGACATTGAAGGCCGGTAACGTGCCGCGCATGGATGCTTGCAACAGAGCGGCAAGAACCATGAGACAGAGGTATCCCAGGTAGATCCACCACAGCACATTCCCTACGCGGCCTCGTTGGGGCGCGTGAGCTGATGCGGAGAGCACGCCGTTCGGCGTGCGAGGAGCCTGATACGGATTGCGTTCGAATTCGTCCGGAGAAAACTCGAGATGCTCGTCGACGGTTGGCGCTGAACTGGCGCTGCTGATCGCGTCTTGTGTGATGCCGCGCTGCGCGAGCTCTTCCAGCGCGACGTCGTGCGCCAGCTCTGTCAGAGCGCCGGAACGCGCGCGGCGCAGGAGTTCCGCATCGGTGAGGTCAGAGTAGCGCTGCTGCAGGGATTCGCGGGTGATTTCCAAGTCGGCATCCGCCATGTTTGTGCGGAGCGTAGCGCTGTGTTGTGGCGAGTTGCCAGACGCGAATTGCGTAGAGCGCGGGCGCGGGATTGGGTTAGGGGTGTGGCGCGCTGTGCTTAGGGGATATGGAATGCGGCGCTTCGCGCCGCGTGGTCTGTTTTTCCGGTCGGCGCTGTGCGCCATTCCGGGGGGGCGGGTTCTTTGGGTGGCGTCGCGTGGTGTGCTTAGAGGATCTGGAACGCAGCGCTTGGCGTCGCGTGATGTGTTTTTCCGGTCGGCGCTGTGCGCCCTTCCGGAGAGCGGGTTCTTTGGATGGCGTCGCGCGCCGTGCTTAGAGGATCTGGAACGCGGCGCTTCGCGCCGCGTGGTGTGTTTTTCCAGTCGGCGCTGCGCGCCATTCCGGAGAGCGGGTTCTTTGGATGGCGTCGCGCGCTGTGCTTAGAGGATCTGGAACGCGGCGCTTCGCGCCGCGTGGTGAGTTTTTCCGGTCGGCGCTGCGCGCCATTCCGGAGAGCGGGTTCTTTAGATGGCGTCGCGCGCCGTGCTTAGAGGATCTGGAACGCGGCGCCGTTGGCGCCGCGTGGCGTTATTTGCCGCCAGTCGGCGCCGCGGGCGCCTCCTCGAAAATTGTCCGCACGCGATGCCCCCGGCATCGCGTAAGCGCGGTCAATTTTCACCACAGAGGTCTATTGAAATCGAATTCCGGGGTGGCGGTCGGGCGGGCGAAGGCGGGGCCTACGCCGTAGTCGACGCCGAGGCGCAGCAGCAGGTGGGCGCGGTTGATCGAATCGACTTCGGGAGCGATGACGGCGCAG
>Ga0068852_100002167_pt1 | contig 13472 bp, 13 predicted proteins | sample KBSCornC22_FD_66594 | JGI IMG/M metagenome (GOLD analysis project Ga0068852, IMG submission 66594) | Corn rhizosphere microbial communities from Kellogg Biological Station, Michigan, USA - KBS Corn C2-2 | ecosystem: Host-associated > Plants > Roots > Rhizosphere > Soil ... | reverse complement strand
CGTCACGCTCAGCCGCACGCGCTTCCCGCGAAAGGGAGCGGGATCGATCATTTGTGCGACCGATCCGATCGCGGCGGAACCGCCGCTTACGCGTAACCGGCCGCCCTTGCCGTGCCGGCCCTCAGCGCTGGTGAAGCTTCGGGTTCCGGGGCCTGGGGGTAGCCACCAGGAGGCCGGCGTTCCGTCCGGCAGCAGTTGCTCGAAGCCTGGATTGGCAACTCCCGGCGTTTCGGCGTGCGTAGCCACGGTGATCAAAACCGCGACTGCAATCACCCCAATGCGCTTCATGCTCTCCCCTTCCTATCGCCCGCCAAAGCGGTTCGGAAATCATATGACGAATACCGCAAACCCCAATACATTTGCTGATCGCGAGCGCCGACCGCCATTCGCCAGAAGAGTCCAGACGGACCGCGTGTGCCTTGGATCATCGAGGGGAGAGCAAATATGGGCCTGAGGCTGATCACCGCCCTGGCAGCACAATGTGCGGTTGCGATGGCGGCTATTGCCTCCGCCGCGCCGCCGGTCGCGGCGACCGAAAGCGGCCTCGTCCGCGGGACGATCAGCGACGGCGTCGCATCGTGGAGGGGAATTCCCTTCGCGGCGACGACCGCCGGCGCCAACCGCTGGCGGCCGCCTCAGCCCGTGGCCAAATGGCCCGGCATCCGCGACGCGACACAATATGGGCATGATTGCATGCAGCTGCCCTTCGGGGGCGATGCCGCGCCGCTCGGCACCGAGCCATCCGAGGACTGCCTCGTCCTCAACATCTGGACGCCGGAAAAGGCGACGAAGGGCACCAAGCTGCCGGTGGTCGCCTGGATCTATGGCGGCGGCTTCGTCAATGGCGGATCGTCGCCACCCACTTATTCGGGCGCGAACCTGGCGCGCCAGGGCGTGCTGTTCGTCAGCTTCAACTATCGCCTGGGCCGCTTCGGTGCCTTCCTGCTTCCGCAGCTTGTCGCGGAGGATCCCGGCAATCGCGCGGCCGGCAATTACGCCTTCATGGATCAGCTCGCCGCGCTCAAGTGGATCAAGCGCAACATCGCCGCGTTCGGCGGCGATCCCGACAATGTCACCTTGATCGGTGAAAGCGCCGGCGGCGCTTCGGTCAACACCATGCTCACCTCGCCGATGGCGCAAGGCCTCTTCCACCGCGCGGTCGTGATGTCGGGCGGAAACGGAGAGGCTGGCGGTGACGACAGCCGTAAGCAAGCGCAAGCAGCGAGCCTCGCCTTCGCGGCCGCCAAGGGCATCCCCGCCGACGATCCCCAGGCACTGGCGAAGCTCCGCGCGCTGCCCGGCGATGCGGTGGTGGACAAATGGAACCTCGCCTGTGGCTGGAGCCCGTGCCCGGGCGCCCTGCCCCCACCCGGGCCTTTCGTCGACGGCCAGCTCGCGGTCGATCCGGCCGCGGCCTTTGCGGGCGGCCGGTTCGCGCACGTACCGGTGATGATCGGCGCCACCAGCGACGATGTCGGCGGCCCCACGGGCTTCATGGTCGCGGGTGCGCACGATCTGGCCGGCACGCTCAGCGCGGCGGGCGTTCCCGTCTTCGAATATCGCTTTTCCTACGTCGCCAGCTCGATCGGCAAGCCCGGCGCGCAGCATGCCAGCGACATCCCCTTCTTCTTCGTCACCCAGGCGATCAAATATGGCGACAAGACCAGCGACCGCGATCGGGCAATGGGGCGGATGATCAGCGCCTATATCGTGAACTTCGCCAGGACCGGAGATCCGAATGGGAAAGGGCTTCCCGCCTGGCCGCATTACAGCCGCGCGGCGGACCCGATCATGACCTTTGCCGAAGATGGTAGCGCGCTGGCGAGCAAGGATCCGCTGAGCGGCAAGTTGGCGGTGACTATCCCCGCGGCAGCCGTCGACCCGAACGGTGCCGACATGGTCGCGGCCAAAGCCTGGCTGAGCCTGGTCGATGCCGGTAATTGGGATCAAAGCTGGGGCAGCGCCGGAACGATCTTCAAAGGCCAGATGCCGATGTCCGCCTGGGCGGCCGCCAATCAGAAATTTCGCATACCGTTAGGTGCCGTCTCGTCACGCGTGCTGAAGCAGGTCACCAGGACGAACTCGATCCAGGGCTTGCCCGATGGCGACTATGAGGTGCTGCAGTTCCAGACGAGCTTTGCGAACAAGAGCGGGGCGACCGAGATCGTCTTTCTCGCGCACGAAACGGCGGGCTGGAAGGTGGCCCTTTACGGCATCCAGTAGCCGAGTGAGCATGCCGATGCTCGTTCCGGCCGGTGCCGCCCTGTCGCGAGGCTGATCCGCACCGCGCACCGGCCTGGCACGCCCTCTGCGCCGCTAGCCGCGCCTCCGAAACGACAACGAAATCAGGCACAAGCAAGAAGCACTCCACGCGCCAGACAAAAATGGCCATTTCGGAGCAATATGTTCCGCGGACGCACCCCGCCCATGCTATAGGCTGAGCTCAAGATTGCAGCGCCACTTTAATACCCGGCCCGATCGCATCGATGCTTGGGGATATGGCGTGCGACGTCAGCTGTGGATCCGCCAAGGACGCAGAGAAATACCTGACATGACAAGTTGGTGATTTCAGGAGACAATATTCGGCAATCATCAATTTCATTTCTCGATATGCTGTACTCACAATGAGATAAGGGGGATGACCATGAAGCCGACCAGTCTGGGATTGAGTGGCCTTGTGCTTGCGGCACTGTGCGCGGTCGGGGCCGGCGCTCAAGGTCCGAACGAGCGGGTCAGGCTCCCCGCGTCGACGCACGCGATCGCGCGGCTTGCCCAGCTCCGGCAACAGGCCGTGGCCATGAAGCTGACCTTCACGCCGCGCATCACCGGCGTGTCGGACACGCCCCTGGCAAAGCTGACCGGCGACCAGCAACCGTCGAGGCAGCTGATGGCGGCCGCACCGCGCATCACGGCGCAGGCGCTGCGGGTGGTGGCGGCCTACAACAAGCTTCCGGGCGTCGTCCTGGCGACGCACTGCACGGCGAACGCGGCCACATGCGACTATCGGAACCTGGGCATGGTCACGCCGATCAAGCGCCAGAGCTGTGGGGATTGCTGGGCCTTCGCGAGCGCCGCGCAGGTCGAGAGTTCATTGCTGATGGCGGGGTGGAGCCAGAAGGATCTCGCCGAGCAGCATATCCTCGACTGTTCGGGTGCGGGCAGTTGCGGGGGCGGCACCCGGCTGACCGCCTTGACTTGGGTCGTCGGCAGCAAGGGCGTCAGCGACGAAGCCGGCTACCCTTATGCCGGCGGCGTGCAGCATGCCTGCAAACCGATCGCCAGCGGACCGGGCAAGCTCATCGCCACGGGCTTCGTGAACGGGGAATGGCCGTCGGTCGCCAACATCAAGACCGCGCTTGCCACCTATGGCCCGGTCTCGGTCAGCATCTATGCGACCCCGCTGCTGCAATCCTTTGGAGGCCCCAATGGCGATCCCAACGAGGTGTTCAACGAACAGAATAACGGCAACGGCACCAACCATGCGATCCTGATCATCGGGTGGAGCGATGCGAAACAGGCCTGGCTGATCAAGAATAGCTGGGGCACCGATTGGGGCACGAAGGGTTTTGGCTGGGTACATTATGGATCGAACAATATCGGTCGCAACGCGGTCTGGTCGACCGCGCCCAAGTTCAAGCTGACACTGTCCCCCGCCGTGTTGCAGGAGATTGGCAAATTACAGGTCATCACCAAGCCCTTCCTGAAGGCCGCCGTCCTGCCCCGCTGAGCGGTGCGCGGCGCGCTTTCTTCATGGCCGTCCTCGGGGCGCTGCTCGGCTGCTCGGCCGGCCCCGCGGTGACTGCGTCTTCACCGGACGGGTCGGTCACGCTCGGCGACAGTCCGGCCGTCGCGCAAATCGAGGTCGGCGGCACGGTGGAAGTCCGGCTGCCGGCGCAATTCGGCACCGGATTTCGCTGGATTGCGGTCGGGATCCCCGCCGGGATGACGCTGGCCGGCGAGAGCATCGCTCCCAACAGCTCGACACTCGATGGGCGCCGCGACATTCAGGTGATCCGCCTGCGCGGCGAAAAGCCCGGCGATTATGAGGTGCGGTTCGTCTACCGGCGGCCATTCGAACCCGACGCTGCGCCCGTGCGAACGGTCACCCACCGGATCGAGGTCAGACGCGGCCCGTAGGAAAGGCGGAATTCACTTTACGATTGCCCTTGTCACGGATCGATGCCGCGATCGGGCTCCAGGACATTATCGGCACAGCAAGGCGAGCGCTTCGACCTGTCGCTGATTGAAGCCCACCTGCATCAAATCCGATCTCGGACCGCGGCTCGGCCCACGTCGGCGCACTTGGATGACAAAGCTGCGGATCGCCTCCAGTCGCGGGTCCGCCAGTCGATTGGCGGCGCGGTTGCCGGTGAAGGCGCCGTAAAGCCTGGCGAGAAGACCGCTGCGGCTGCAAGCATGCCCCTCGCCCGCATCGCGGAGTGCGATCGCCACGGCATGCCATTCCTCACGCGTCAGGCTGAGCTGTGGATCGTCAGACATGACAAGCCAACTCCGAAAAGGCTTCGGCGCGCCGCCGCTTGGGGGATTATGACGGCGCGCCGAAGGATCAGGCGAAGCGTACCGTCGCCTTGCGGCGATTGCGCGCGCTCCACCCGATGGCGCCAAAGCCCATCACCGCCATCGCCCAGCTTGCCGGCTCCGGTGCAGGCGAACTCAAGGCATAGGTGATGTTGTCCAGGCCGACATTGTAACTGTCCGGGCCCCAACGGATCACCACGCCGGACAGATATTGGGTGGCGGGTGTGAGCGTCCGATGCGACGGATAGCCGGTCGCATATCGGCCGCCCATGAGCAGGTTGCCGTTCAAGTCCAGGATGCTGATCGGAACCGTGGACGACCAGCCATTATAGGTCGCGAAATCGAGGCTCTGGAGTGACAGCAGCCGCCCGGTCTTCGCGGTGAGCGTGATCTCGCCCACGAATTGGCTGGCATTGGTGCCGCCATAGACGACTTTGGAAAGGTCGCCATATTGGCCATATTCGAACAGGCCCGCGCCGGTCTGCTTGCCCGTCGCGGCGTTAAGCGTCCGGTATGACACGTCGACATCGGCTGTGTCGCCGTAGCTCTGCGGGATCAGGCAATAGACCCCGCTGGCGGTGCAGCCCGTATTCGTGAAATCGATCACCACGGCTTCCGCCGCCGGGGCCATCAGGCCCGCAAATAATGCGCCACCGGCGCAAAGCATCATCTTCATCGGTCGTCCTTCTTCTCTGGTGGAAATGTCAGCGCGTGCCGTTGGCGAGCCAGGCGGCGCATTCGGGGCCGAGCTCCGCGATCGCGCGCGTTTCATATTCGGCGCAGTCCGCGGGCGTCAGCGTGTCACGCCAGCGCCCGTTGGTGCCGCGATTGATGAAGGTGCCCGCGCCGCCGTCCCACAGTACGCCGCCGAGCGGCGCCGCGCGCGACGCATTCGCCTTCATCCAGTCGAACGAACAATGGCGCAGCACCGCATCATGCTGCCCGGGCTCCAGGCGGACGTTGAGGAAGCGTGCGATGCGATCCAGTTCGCCGGGCAGATTCCGCTTCAGATCGGCGAAATGAACCAGCAGTACGTTGGGCAAATGCCGCACCGCCCACCAGCTTCGGACATTCTCCCACATCGACCAGAAGGGGAAACCGTCGCGATCGAGCCAGGCGCGCCAATAATCGCGGATATCCGCCGGCGGCGGCTCGATCGGCGGCCCGACGCGCCCCGGCGTGTCGTTGAGCAGCGAATAAAAGAGGGCATTGGCGTTGGCGTGGTGGTTGTAGAGACTCCAGACCACGTCCCGGCCGTCGCGCGCCACATAGATGTAGCGGGCCTCGGGGCTGAACACGAGCGCATCCACCGGCAGGTGGGTCTTCATGAAGCGGCGATGCGTCTGCGCCTCGAGCATCGCCAATTTGTCCGCCTTGGCCGGCACGCGCAGATCGACCCAGGGCGAGATGTCCGCGACGTCGAGCTCTTCCGCGCCGCCGGACAGCAATTGCCCGACGATCTGCTGCATCCAGGTCGTACCCGACTTGGCATAGGTCGCGATCACCACGTCGTCGTCGCGAAACCGCAGGTCATTCCAGACCGTGGAATCGAAATGATGCGAGTGCATCTCGCGTGTCTTGACCGGCCAGTCGATCGGGCCGTTGGCGCCATCCGGCACCGGATTGATCCTGTAGGCCACAGCCTCGCTCCCATTGCTGGGAAGCCGGTTAGCCGCGGCGGCGGGCGGGCGGTTCCTAAATGATTGCTAAGTGCCCGGCCCCGATCCTAAAACTATCCTAAGCGGGTCGCTGGGAGGGTGGACGCGGCCGCTTTTGGGGATAGTTCGGCCAATATGATTACGCCCGAAGTGGCCGCGCATCTGGATGGCGCGGTGATGATCATCATGAGCAGCGAGACCGAAGGCGATTGGCCGACGATCGGGCGGGGAATAGGTGCGCGCTCGCGCGACCCGGGACATCTAGAACTGATCTTTTCGTCGCACTGCTTCCCGCAGATCACCCAGGACCTGAGCAGAGGCTGCCGCCTTGCCGTCACCCTGTCGCGGCTCCAGGATTATGTCACCTATCAGATAAAGGGCCGTGCGACCTTGGCCGACGCGGATGACGACGATGTCGCGCTCGCGGATCTGTATCGCGCGCGCATCAGGGCCGGTTTCGAGGTGATTGGGGTGCCGACGCAGATGGTGCACGAATGGATCGGCGGCACGGACCTGGTTCGCGCGATCGTCGAGGTGAGCGAAGTCTATCATCAGACGCCGGGCCCGCGCGCCGGCACGATCGTGGCGCGCGCATCATGACGCCACGGCTTGCAGATCTCGCCAGTTGCTTCGAGGGCGTGATCCCGTCCGTCGTCGCCACGCGCGCCGCCGACGGCATGCCCAACATCTCCTATCTGTCGCACGTGGCGATGGTCGATGACGAGCATGTCGCGCTCTCCAACCAATTCTTCGCCAAGACGGCCGCCAACATCCGGTCCGATCCTCGCGCGAGCGTGCTGGTGGTCTGCCCGCGCACCGGACGTCAGTATCAGCTTGCGCTTACGTGGCAGCGATCGGCCGAGCATGGCGTGCTGTTCGATCATATGGCGGCACACCTGCGCGCGAGCAGCGCCCAGATCGGGATGGCCGATGTGATGCGGCTTCGTGCAACCGACATCTTTCGGGTCGAGGCGATCCTGCCATTTGCCGCTCCGTCCGAGCAGCAAACGACGAATGCGCATCCGGCGCCGACACTGAACGAGCTCGCCCCCGCGCTGCGTGATCTGTCCGCTCAGACCGACCCGGCGGGAGTCATGGATCTGCTGCTCTCGCTGATCCGCGACAGGTTCGGCTACAGCCACGCGATGGTGCTGCTGAACGAGGCCGATCGGGCGGTGGTCACCACCGCTTTGTCGATCGGCTACGGCCAGTCGGGTGTCGGCGCGGAAGTGCCGCATGGCGTGGGCCTGATCGGGGCCGCGGCGGCATCGGCGCGATCGATGCGGATCAACGATGTCAGCCGGGTTCGTCGAATGGGCGGCGCGGTCGCGGCGACGAGCCGCGAGGATGAGGTCGTGTCGCGCCGCGTGACGCTTCCCGGCCTGGCCGAGGCCATGAGCCAGATCGCGGTGCCGATGAGCGTCCAGGGTCAGGTTCGCGGCGTGCTCTTCGTCGAGAGCCCCGACCGGCTGGCGTTCGACAACCAGGCGGCGGCCGCGCTCGAGATGATCGCGCAGCAGGCGGCCTCTGCGCTCGCGCTCAATGAGAGGCTGGCCGACGAGGCGGACGAACCGATTGCCGCGGAACCGCCGCCCGCGCTGGATGACCGGCCGACCGTCCGCGTGCTTCACCACCCGTTCGATCACAGCGTCTTCATCGACCATGTCTATGTGATCAAGGGCGTGGCGGGACAAATCCTGATGCACATGCTCGACCAGCACCGGCAAAGCGGCCGCGCGGATTTCAGCAATCGCGAGCTTCGCGTCTCGATGGGCAGCACCCTGCCCGACTTCAAGGACAATCTGGAAACGCGCCTGCTGCTGCTGCGGCGTCGGCTCGACGAGCTCAAGCTGCCGGTTCGATTGCTTCATGTCGGGCGCGGACGCCTTCGGCTGGAGCTGCACGGCGAGATCGTCGCCAGGAGCACCTGACGCGAGGGTGTCCCAGTCGCTTCCGGCGAGGATCCGACCTTCAGATGAGGCCTATGATGGTCGCCCGCCAAAGCAGCGTGCCAAGCAGGACAGCCATGCTGAGCCCAAGCGCGACGATGGCGATCGTTCCGCGCCCGCGTGCATAGAGCGCCACGATCCCCATCTTCAGCGCCATGTTGGCGACGATCGTGCCGCCAAGGGCGAGTGCCGCCAGGTCGCGGCCAATCGCGGCGAGGGGCAGTCCGGACAGGGTGACGATCGCTGCGTCGACGTCGAAGCTGCCGGTCAGGAACAGCGAGGTGGCGACGCCCGACTGGCCGAACTGAAGCTGCGCCCACCGCGCGAACACCGCCGCCGCCGCGACGATCGTCGCGAAACCCAGCGCGGGCAGGATCTCGATCGGATTGCGCGGCGCCTGCAGCTCTTGGCGCCCGGCGGGTGGCGCGCGCAGCCAGAGAATGAGCGCGGCCAATGCCGCGACCGCCGCCGCTGGTGCGGTTGCCATGGCGAAGGCGGGCAACACCGATGGCGTCAGCACTGCGACGAGCAGGATGACGCGCAGATACATGACCGCGGTCGCGATACCGATGCCCGCGCTCAAGGGCCCCGCTCCGCCCTTGCCAAGAGTCTGCGAGAGCGACGCGGTCACCGCGGTCGACGAGTAAGCGCCGCCGATCAAGGCCGTGACGAGGATGCCCCTACGCGCCCCAAAAGCGCGGCTTGCGACATATCCCACGAAGGAAAAGCCCGTGACCAGCACCACCACCAGCCACAGGTTGAAGGGGTTCCAGGCGTGCAAGGGGCCGACCTGCCGGTGGGGCAGGAACGGAAGCACGGCCAGCACGATGACCGAATAACGCGCGAAGGCGCGCACATCCTCACGGTTGAGCCGCTCGATGAAGGCGTGGCTTTCCCTGCGGGTCGCGAGCAGGAGGGTCGTGATCGCGGCACTCGCCACGGCGAGCGAAGCCTCGCCGGCGCCGGCAAGCAGCCCGAGAGCGAGCGCGACGATCGCCGCCACCGGGGTGGTGGAATCCCTCCGCCCGGCGTCCCGGGCGTAGCCGATGACGATCACGCCGGCGAGCGCCAGGGCCAGGAGCGCGGTCACGGCCGGCGACACGATGGCAGCAAGCAGCCCCGCCAGGCCGCCGCCCGCGCCCAACAAGGCGAAGGTTCTGAGCCCTGCCACGCGCGTGCCCGGCGCCTCGTCGCGCAGACGCCAGCCTCGTTCGATTCCGATCATCAGGCCGCAGGCCAATGCCGCACCCAGCAACAGCGCGGATTGACCTTCATTCATCGGGATACTCGCTTACGGGGGCACGAAGCCGGACCATGGGTCATCACCGGTCGAGCCGGAGCCATCCGGCGATAGTCAGGCGCAGCCTATACATCGCGTCGCGGTCGGCAGCACCCGCAGGCGCTCCGTCGCAATCCTCTGGCCGCAGCCTTCGCAAAGTCCGTAGCGCCCCTGCTCGACGCGCGTCAAAGCCGCGCGCGTCTCGGCAATCTCCCGCCGCAGCACGTCGCTCACCCCAACGAGCGCCTCGTCGTCGGCCAGGTCCACCGCCTGTTCGATCGAGTCCGCCTCCAGCGGGTGGCGCAGATCGTCCTCGACCTCCTCGGCGCGGCCTTCGAGCTCGGCAAGCCGAGCGCGAAGCGTCTCGGCCATCGGTTGGTACCGGTCCAAACGCTTTCTCCTTCCAGCCTCGATCCATTCGCCATCAGCACGGGGCATCGGCATCATGATCGGGAGGAGAAGGACGAAGCCATCCGCAAAGCTACTTAGAGGCGGGACTTGGAGGCTGTCCTTGGCGATCGGGACTATCGCTCCCCGCGAGCGGCCGCACTTTCTCCACCAGAGTCAGCAGGAATTTGCCAGGCTCCTCGACCATGATCTCGTGCGCCGAATTCTCGAACCAGACGAACTGTTTGGCCGGCGCGCGGATATGGTCGAACCACTCCCTCGCCACCGTTGAATTCACGGTGCGGTCGTGGCGGCCGGCGAAGATGACAAGCGGGCAATCCAGCCTGGTCACGCCATCGAAATCCACGCTCAGGATTGGGCTCAGGAAGAAGCCTTCGGAGAAGCCGTTGCCATCATAGACATGGGCCGCTTCCTCGTCCGAATAATCGGGCGACAGCCGCACGGCGACGCTATCCATCTGGTGCTGACGATAGGCCATGATCCCGCCGAAATAGTCGGACCATTTACGCTCCAGCTGGATCGATTTGAGCGGAACGGGTTTGCCGGGTGCCGCATAAGGCGCGATCGATTCCAGGTCCGCGATGGCCTGGGCGTTGCCGGCCTTGCGTGCGGCGGCGAGCGCATAGGCATAGCCGCGGCGTTCGCTCTCGGGGCTGTTGGCGAGCTGGCCCATGCCGATATAAGCGTGCAGCCATTCGGGCCGCCGGCGCGCGAATTCCAGCCCGACATAGCTGCCCCACGACGTGCCGAGCACGAAGACCTTGTCCTTGCCGAGCTGGCTGCGCAGCCAGCCGACCAATTCCTCTGTGTCGTCGACGAAGCGCTTCATCGTCATGGTCGGCGCGACCGCCTTGGGATCGTTGAGCCGATAGGTCTTGCCCGCGCCGCGCTGATCCCAGTGTACGACGGTGAAATATTCCTCCAATCCGTGCGTGCCCCACCAGGCGAGCGGCATGGTCGGGAAGCCTGGCCCGCCATGGATGATCAGCAGCACCGGGTTGCGGCGGTCGGACCCGCGAATGCTGACATATTGGTCGATCCCGCCGATGCGCACCGCTTCGCTGCGCTCGATCCCGTTGGGTGCGACGATGTGGCGAAGCTCGCGGACGACCTCGACCGCTTCCTGGCGGTTCGCGGGTTTGGCCTCCTGCGCCTCGGCCCCCTGTTGGATCGCCATCGTCAGGCATGCCGCCGTCAGCGTGCGCGCAAATCCTCTCTTCATCGGATCTCCTGTCCCCATTCCGTTCGGCATTATCTGTTGCGCCGGTCCCGCCGGCCGACTTACCTCCGCTTATCCTATAGGATGCCAGAAAACCAAATCTGTGGCCTGCCTCGCGCTTTTGCCGCCGCCCCTCCCGATCGGCAGCGGCTCACACCGGATCACAAGGCTTAACGGGCTTTCGCCGCACTTCGGCGCTAGCACCACCCAAGCGAAGTGAAAGGAGCAAGCCATGTCGAACCTGCCATTCGAAGCCCGAACGGATCGCCGCCTTTTCGTGCGCGGCATGGGATTGGCCGCCGTCTCGCTGATGAGCGGCGCGGTGGCGGCACAAACCGCCATGCCGGGCAAGCCATCCGGCGGACGGCCTTCGCCCGCCTTCGGCCCGATCAAGCAGGTCGACGCCGGGGTGCTGAACATCGGCTATGTCGAGATGGGGCCAATATCGGGCCCGGCCGTCCTGCTCTTCCACGGCTGGCCCTACGACATCCACGCCTTCGCCGAGGTGGCCCCCGCGCTCGCCGCGAAGGGGTATCGCGTGATCGTCCCCCATCTGCGGGGCTATGGCACCACCATGTTCCGGTCGGCCGGGACGCCGCGCAATGCGCAGCAGGCGGCGCTGGCGGCGGACGGGATTGCCTTGATGGATGCGCTGGGGATCAAACAGGCGATCGTCGCCGGGTTCGACTGGGGGGCGCGCACCGCCGACATCATGGCGGTGCTCTGGCCCGGGCGCTGCCGGGCCCTGGTCTCGGTCAGCGGCTATCTGATCGGCAGCCAGGCCGCCAATGCCAAGCCGCTGCCGCCGGGCGCGGAATATCAATGGTGGTATCAATTCTATTTCGCGACCGATCGCGGCCAGGCCGGCTATGCCGCGAACACGCGCGACTTCAACCGGCTCATCTGGCAGCTCGCCTCCCCCAAATGGGCCTTCGACGATGCGACCTACGCCCGCTCCGCCGCGTCGTTCGTCAATCCCGATCATGTCGCAATCGTGATCCACAATTATCGCTGGCGGCTGGGCCTGGCGCAGGGCGAGGCCCAATATGACGCGGCCGAGGCGAAGCTCGCCGCTTCCCCGCCCGTGATCGTGCCGGCGATCACGATGGAAGGCGATGCCAATGGCGCGCCGCATCCGGATCCGTCGCAATATCGCAGCCGCTTCACCGGACCCTACGACTTCCGGCTGATCAGCGGCGGGATCGGCCACAATCTGCCCCAGGAGGCGCCCGCTGCCTTCACCCAGGCGGTGCTGGACGTGGCCAGGATGGCCGGCTGAGGCCCATCGGGCGCGTCGGTGCGGCGCGCCCGACCGCAAGGAGTATCGACATGAACCGAGTTGCTCTGGGTGGGGTCGCGCTGGGCGGACTGGTCCTGACCCTCTCCGCCGTGGCCGTGGCGCGGCAGCCGAACCAGGACGCGTCACCCATCTTTGGCGTGAGGCTGCCCCATGGCTATCGCGACTGGACGCTGATCAGTGTCGCGCACGAGGCCGGCAGCAACAACGACATCCGCGCGATCCTCGGCAACAAAATCGCGGTGCGGGCCTTTCGGGAAGGCAGACGCCCCTTTCCCGATGGGGCGATCATCGCCAGGCTGGCGTGGCGTTATCAATCCTCGCCGCGCAACGATGCGGTCTTCCCCGCCCCGCAATCCTTCGTTGCCGGGCTTCCGACCAACGTGCAGGTCAGCGTCAAGGACAGCCGGCGTTACGCGACGACCGGAGGCTGGGGATATGGCCAGTTCGAGAAGGGCAAGGCCAATATGGATCGCATCTTGATCCAGAGCTGCGTCGCCTGCCACGCCAAGCTCGACAGCAAGTCAGACCGCGTCTTCACCGATTATGCGCCCTGACCGCTTGTCGACCGGCACGCCCACCGCCCCCACTCCCACACGAAGCGACCGGCCCCGCTTTGAAGCGGAGCCGGTCGCGACGGCAGGGCGACGCCCACGCTTAACGGCTGAGCGCGGCCTGTTCGATCAGCCCCGCGACCACGGGCGCATTCGACACCATCACCACGTGCGATGCGCCCTTCACCACGATCGTCTGACGCGAATGCGCGCGCTTGGCCATGAAGCCCAGGGCAGCGGGCGGGATATTCTTGTCGCCGCTGCCATAGACGAACCAGGACGGGACATGCTTCCAGGCCGGCGCGGTCGAGGCTTCGGTCAGCGCGGCCTGCGCGATCGGGCGCTGGCCCGCCGCCATCAGCCGCGCCTGCGCCGCCGGCACGTCGGCCGCGAACTGATCATGGAAGCGCCCCTGCTGGATGTAGAGATCCTTGCCGCCGCCGGTCAGCGCCACGGCCGGCGCGAGCGTCGGGCCGAGCGTGCTGCCGGCGAATTTGCCCGTCAGCCCTAATGCGGTTTCGCCCGCGTCGGGCGCGAAGGCCGCAACATAGACCAGCGCCTTCACGTTC
>Ga0068852_100002164_pt1 | contig 13491 bp, 10 predicted proteins | sample KBSCornC22_FD_66594 | JGI IMG/M metagenome (GOLD analysis project Ga0068852, IMG submission 66594) | Corn rhizosphere microbial communities from Kellogg Biological Station, Michigan, USA - KBS Corn C2-2 | ecosystem: Host-associated > Plants > Roots > Rhizosphere > Soil ... | reverse complement strand
GATCACGCCGAGGATCGCCGGCTTGATGTGGCTCCACTCGGTCGAATCCTTGCTCACCGAGACGAAATCGGAGCCGAGGAACACGCCGGTCACGCCCGGGATCGAGAACAGCCCCGCGGCGAGCGGCGAAACGCCCGCGGCATCGGCGGTGCGGAAATCGCGCGGCTCGCCGGCCAGCACTTCGCGGCCGGGCAGGAATTTCAGCGTCGCCGGATTGGGCGTGGCTTCGGTCTGGATGAACATGGTGATACCGTTTTGGAATGGTTCTAAAACTAATGTCTGGCGACCCGAAAGGCAAGCCGTCCGGTTTCAGGCGACCGCCACGATTTCCTCGTCCGTCATCGCACCGGGGACGACCGTGACGAGGATGTGGAGCTTGTTGTGGCCGACAAAGTGCAGCACCAGAGGCCCGGGGCCCTTGTCGTTCTGGCCGGCGGCCAGCACCAGAATGCCGATGCCGGGGTCCTCGGCGACCACCTGCTCGATGGCTTCGACCGGCGTGCCCTCGCGGATCACCGTCTCGGTGCGGATGTTGCCGATCTGGCCGATCCGGGCGATGCGCGCGTCGAGCGTGCGCTCAGCCTCCTGCCGCGCTTCGGCCCGCATCGTATCGGCGACACCGATGAACTGGCCGAAATCGGCGGTGTCGATCACCGACATCAGGACCAGCGTGCCACCCGTGCGCCGGACGCGGTGGGCGGCAAAGCTGACCGCGCGATCGCATTCGGGCGAATCGTCGACAACGACGAGAAATTTCCGGGAATAGCCAAGGTCCGCCATGGGCGCATTGTCCCATCCGGAGCGAGAATGGACAAGCTGCGCCTGCGGCCTCCCCCTCATCCGCCCATCGGGCACCTTCTCCCACAAGGGGAGAAGGGCCGACTGAGGCTTTCGGCTCAATTGCCTTCTCCCTTGATGGGAGAAGGTGGCGAAGCCGGATGAGGGTGGTGCCTAGCGCACGAACCCCACGACGCGGCGAACTTCGCCCATGGTCTTTTCGGCGATGACGCCCGCCCGCGCGGCGCCGTCGGCCATGAAGGCATCGACGGTGGCCGGATCGGCGACGAGGCGGCGGGTTTCGGCGGCGATGGGGGCCAGCTTTGCGACAGCGAGGTCGGCGAGCGCCGGCTTGAAGGCGCCCCAGCCCTGGCCGCCGAACAGGCGGAGGACATCGGCCTTAGTCGTATCGCTCAGCGCCGCATAGATGCCGACGAGATTGTCGGCTTCGAGCCGGCCCGCGAGCCCCTTTTCTTCGGACGGGAGCGGCTCCGGGTCGGTGGTGGCGCGCTTGATCTTTTTGGCGATGGCGTCGGCATCGTCCATCAGGAGGATGCGCGCACCCTCGGATGGATCGGACTTGCTCATCTTCTTGCTCGCGTCCTTGAGCGACATGACGCGCGTCGCCGGTCCTGCGATCACCGGCTCGGTGATGGGGAAGAAATCGGCATCGAGCTTCTGTTCCTTCAGTGAGGCCGCGTAATCATTGTTGAACTTCGCCGCGATATCGCGCGTGAGCTCGAGGTGCTGCTTCTGGTCGTCGCCGACCGGCACGTGCGTCGCCTTATAGAGCAGGATGTCGGCGGCCATGAGCGAGGGATAGGCGAAGAGGCCAAGCGATTCCGCTTCGGCATTCTTGCCGGCGGTCTTGTCCTTCCACTGCGTCATGCGATTCATCCAGCCCATGCGGGCGACGCAGTTGAACACCCAGGCGAGCTCGGCGTGCTGGTGCACGCGCGACTGGTTGAAGACGATGTTCCTTTTGGGATCGACGCCGGCCGCGACATAGGCCGCAGCGACCTCGCGCGTGGCGCGGCGCAGATCATCCGGCTCCTGCCACACGGTGATCGCGTGCATGTCGACGACGCAATAGATGCACTCGTGCGTCTTCTGCATTTCGACATAGCGCTTGATGGCACCGAGGTAATTGCCCAGGTGCAGGTCGCCTGAGGGCTGGGTGCCGGAGAAGACGCGCGGGGTGAAGGGCATGGCGAGGATGCGTTGCTTTCGTTGACTGCGCTTTGCCCCAAAGCACAGATCAGCGCAAGCGGCCTCCCCCTCATCCGCCCTTCGGGCACCTTCTCCCACAAGGGGAGAAGGCGAGGGTGGGGCAACCGCGGCTGGCCCGGTGGTAACCTTTGCATTTAACGATCCGGCGTGGCGGCATTTGGCCGATGGCCGATTTGTTCGTATGCCAAGGGCGCGGCATGACGATCCAGGAGACTTCTGGTGCGCCTCGCGCTTGCCGCTCTCGGGCTGCTGCTCGTAGCCCCATCATTGGCAGGCGGCACCGCGGCCATCCATGTTGGGCTCGTGGTGACGGGCGATCCCTCTGCCCCAATGCAGGGCGCCTGGACGGCGACAAGTCCGGTGCAAAGCGGGACCTATCATTTCGAAATCCAAGACGACCGCCTCAGTTATCAGGTAATCGTTCCGCCCACCGCCGTGGGTTCGGCGCCGCAGGCATGCGATATCCGCGTTACGGCGAAGGTGAACCGGATGCGGGCGGGGCCGAATGGAATCGCTATCGCGTATTCCGTCACCTCCGCGGTGGCGACGGCCGATCTCTCCGGCAAATGCGATCCTGTCGCGACGGCCTATGCGAGCCGGCTATCGGCGGGTGCGCAGGATTTGACGCTGATACGCGGGGCGCAGGGTCGCTTGCTTGACAGCACGGGAACAATCTTCGCGCGTGCCTTATCGGACTAGCGTTCTAGCTGGCCGGGGAAGCCGGTGTTGCGCAGGCACGCTGCAGTTGAGCCGCATCGGCCTGGAAATCATCCGGCGTCAGTGACGTAAACAGGTAGCCCAGAGGCAGGCTCGGCTTGATGAAGTCCCGGCTGGTGGCCGAAAACTTCACCCAGACGACGTTGAGGTCGACCTTCTTGCCGATCTCGGCACCGGAGCCCGTATCGGCCTGCACGACAATCTGGCTGACCTTGGTGAAGTCCGTGCTGATCGTGACGCCCGGCGGATGGGCCGTCTGACTGCTCATCTGCATGACGGTCTCGACGTGGCAGGGCGATGGCTCGCTGAGCTTGTAAGTGACCTTGCCGTACTGCATGTCGAACTCATAGGTCGAGGCATCGAGCTGATGCACCTGACCGATCCCCATGCCGTAGATCATCAGCTTCTGGCCATCGACCAGACCCCAGAGGAGCTTTGCGGCGATCGAGACAGTGCTGCCGGCGGGAGCAGACGAGCACGACGCCAGCATTGTAGCGATGAGGGCGAAACCAAGAAAAAGAACGAGCTTAAACATGCGGCGGAGTTTACCGCAGAGGCGGACAATGGCGCGGAGCATTCGGCGGCGAGCGTAACCGCCGGGCTAACGCGAGAGCGAAAAGCCGCGGTCGCGGGTTAAGACCACTCGAGGACGATCTTGCCCTTCTCGCCGCCCGCCGCCAGCTTGAACGCCTCCGCATAGTCATCGGCTTTCATGCGCCTGGTGATCACCTTGCGGACGTCGAGGCCGCTTTCGAGCATCGCCAGCATCTTGTGCCAGGTCTCGAACATTTCGCGCCCATAAATGCCGCGCAGCGTGATCATGCGGAAGACGATCTTGCCGAGATCGAAATTGAAGCTTTGAGCGGGCACGCCCAGCAGCGCGACGCGGCCACCCATCACCAGATGATCGATCATCTGGTCGAGCGCGGCGGGTGCGCCGCTCATTTCGAGGCCGACATCGAACCCCTCCTTCATGCCGAGCTTTTCCATCACCTCGCGGAGGTTCTGCTCCTTGATGTTGACAGGAACGACATCCGCTACTTCTGACGCGAGCTTCAGCCGCTCGGGGTTCATGTCGGTGATGACCACATGGCGCGCGCCAACATGGCGGGCGACGGCGGCGCCCATGATGCCGATGGGGCCGGCGCCGGTGATCAACACATCCTCGCCCACGATGTTGAACGCGAGCGCCGTGTGCACGGCATTGCCGAGCGGATCGAGGATTGCGCCGAGCTCGTCGTCGATCGCATCCGGCAGGGCCACGATGTTGAAGGCCGGAATGCGGACATATTCGGCGAAGGCGCCGGGCAGGTTGACGCCGATGCCCTTGGTATCGGGGTCTAGGTGAAACTTGCCGGCGCGGGACGCGCGGCTCTTCTTGCCAACCACATGTCCCTCGCCCGAAACGCGCTGTCCGACGCGCAGGGTCTCGACGTCCTCGCCGAGCTTGACGATTTCGCCCGAATATTCGTGGCCGGTGACGAGGCCCACCGGCACGGTCTTTTTCGCCCACTCGTCCCATTTGTAGATGTGGATGTCGGTGCCGCAGATGCCGGTCTTGTGCACCTTCACCAGCACATCTTCGGGCCCGATCTCGGGGATGGGCCGCTCTTCCATCCAGATGCCCGGCTCGGACTTGGCTTTGACGAGGGCCTTCATCTGATCACTCCCAATTCTCTACCCGCATCGGCGAAGGCTTCGACGGCGAGCGTCACGGCCTCGAAGTTCAACGCTGCCGACATTTGCGTCCGGATGCGCGCCTTGCCCTTGGCGACGACCGGATAGAAGAAGCCGGCGACATAGACGCCGCGCTTATCGAGTGCTGCCGCCATGTCCTGCGCGAGCTTGGCGTCGCCCAGCATCACGGGGATGATCGGGGTTTCGCCCGGCAGCAGATCGAAACCCAGCTGCGTCATGGCTTCACGGAAGCGCTTGGCGTGGCCCATCAGCTTCTTGCGGCGGTCGTCGGCAGCGGCCGCGATCTCCAGCGCCTTGAGCGAGCCCGCGACAACCGCCGGCGCGAGCGCATTGGAAAAGAGATAAGGTCGGGCGCGCTGTCGCAGCACGTCGATGATGGGCTGGCTTGTGGCGATGAAGCCGCCCATCGCCCCGCCCAGCGTCTTGCCGAATGTGCCGGTGATGACATCGACGCGATCGCCGGCGCCGGTGAGCTCGGGCGTGCCGCGGCCGGTGGCGCCGAGATGGCCTGTGGCGTGGCAGTCGTCGACCATCACCAGCGCGCCGTATTTTTCGGCGAGTGCGCAGATTTCTGGAAGCTTGGCGATAGAGCCGTCCATCGAAAACACACCGTCGGTCGCGACAAGCCGGAATCGCGTTCCATCGGCGACGGCCTGCTTCAGCTGCGCCTCGAGATCGTTCATGTCGCTGGTGGCGAAACGGTAGCGCTTGGCCTTGCTCAGGCGCACGCCGTCGATGATCGATGCATGATTGAGCGCGTCGGAGATGATCGCATCGTCCTCGCCGAGCAGCGTTTCGAACAAGCCGCCATTGGCGTCAAAGCAGGCGGCAAAAAGGATGGCGTCGTCCTTGCCCAGGAACTTCGCAGTGGCCCGCTCGAGTTCGCGGTGAATGTCCTGCGTGCCGCAGATGAAACGCACCGAGGCCATGCCGAAGCCGTGGCTGTCGAGCCCGGCATGGGCAGCGGCGACGATCTCGGGATGATTGGCCAAGCCGAGATAATTGTTGGCGCAGAGATTGATCATCTCGCGCCCGTCCGTCAGCCGGATTTTGCCGGCCTGGGGCGAGGCGATTTCGCGCTCGCGCTTCAGCAGGCCGTCGGCGGTGAGCTGGCTGAGGGTGGTGGTGAGGTGGTCGAGAAAGCCCGGTTGCATGGCATCTCCTTCGGCTTGGAGATAGCCCCACCGCGCGGATGAGTCGACGCGGCGTATGGACTATTTGTTGGGGCAGATGGCGTGGAGCGCGGCGGCGGCCTGGTTGAGCTGGTCGACATTCAGCGACGTCAGGATCGAGGTCTCCGGCTGCGCGATCTGTGGATTGCCGTCGGCGTCGATGAAATCGACGATCTCGCCATCGCCGTCGAACTTGATCGCGATGAGGTTGAGATTGCCCTGCTTGCCTTGATCGGCAAATTCCATGCCGGTGACGAGGTTCATGTTGAACTGCACCGTGAGCGGCACCTGGCCCTTCATCTGGCTGGTCTGGGTGAAGACGCAGGGCTGTGGCTGATCGTAGAGGAAGCCCGCCTGCCCCGTGGGCAGATTCGCCAGAAAAGCCTTCGGACCCGAACGCGCCACCTTGCCGACGCCCGACTGGCCAACGGCGACCTGGCCGCCGTCGCTGAGGCCGGCGGTGATCATCGCGAGGAGACCGTAGGGGTCAGGCGCCGCGAGCGATGGCAGCGCCCAAAGCGATGCAAGCGCAGCGATGATGATGCCCGTTCGGCGCATGTTTCCCCCGTCTGATCGTCGTTGCGACGCCCGGCGAAATGGGCGGCCCAACGCGGCTTTTTTAAGTCTTTTGCGGATCGCGGCGCAGCCGGCGCAAGAGAAGATCGAGCCGTTGCGCGCCGGTCACGTGGACGAGGGCAAAGTAGATGACGACGCCCACGCACACGGTGAAACCGAGGGCGATGATCTGGATCGCCAGATGCGCCGACGGCAGCATGGCGGAGGCAAGCACACGGCCGACGCCCCAGACCGCGAGCGCCATGGCGATCGAGGCGGCGATGATGAGCCCGTGGCGGCGCCAATCTTCAGCGCTGAGCCTGAAATGGCCGCGGCGGCCAAGCCAGACGCCGAGCAGTACCGCATTGGCCCAGGCCGCGGCAGACGTCGCAATCGCGATGCCGACATGCTTCAGCATCGGGAACAGCAGCAACGACAGCGCGATATTGATGACGACCGAGATGCCCGCAAAGATGGTGGGCGTGCGGGTGTCCTCGCGGGCGAAAAAGCCCGGCTGCAGCACGCGGATCAGGACATAGGCCGGCAGGCCGACCGAGAACCAGATCATGGTCTGCGCCGTCTCGTAGCTGTCCGTAGCGGTGAAGGCGCCGCGCTGGAACAGCACCACGACGATCGGCTCGGCGAGGGCGATGAGCGCGGTCGCCGCCGGCATCGACAGCAGCATCGAGATCAGCAGCGCCTGGTTCTGGCTCGCGTCGGCTTCCTTGTCGCGGCCGCCCTTCAGATGCCGGCTGAGCTCGGGCAGCAAAACCGTGCCGATGGCGATACCGATGATACCGAGCGGCAGCTGATAGAGCCGGTCGGCATAGTAGAGATAAGCGATGGCGCTGTCGGCGGAGGACGCGATGATGGTGCCGACAAAGATGTTCACCTGCGTGATGCCGCCCGCGATGATCGCGGGGATCGCGAGAATCCAGAAGCGCTGCACATCGGCATCGAATTTCGGCCAGCGGATATGCGGCACGAAGCCGGCGCGGCGGATCGCGATGTAAACCATGGCGAGCTGCGCGATGCCGCCGGCGATGGTGCCGATTGCGATCCAGATCGCGGTTTGGACATCGGTGTTCCGCCACAAGACCAGCGGCGCCATGAAGGCGATCATCACGATGTTCAAGAGGATCGGCGCGAAGCTCGACGCCGTGAAGCGGTTGAGGCCGTTGAGGATCGCCGCATAGGCCGCCATCAGTGACATGCACATGAGGTAGGGGAAGCAGATGCGCGTCAGCAGCACGGTGAGATCGTATTTGGCCGCATCGTCGAGGAAGCCCGGCACGAAGATCGGCAGGATCCACGGCATGAAGATTTCGACGAGGATGGTGACGATAGTCACCACCGCAAAGAGCCAGCTCATGATGCGCGCGGCCCAGAGGCGCGCGGGCTCCATGCCGTCCTGCTCGAGATGCTTGGCGAACAACGGGATGAAGGCCGTGTTGAACGCGCCCTCGGCAAAGAGCCGGCGGAAGAGATTGGGGAAGCGGAACGCAGCGAGATAGGCGTCGGCCGCGGGACCCGTGCCGAGCACGGCCGCGACCAGTGCATCGCGGACGAAGCCGAGCACGCGGCTGCCCGTCGTCATCAGCCCGACATTGAGGAAATTTCGGTGAAGCGAGCCGCTCGCGACGGGGCCGCTCGGCGGCGATGTCTCAGCCATTGACCACTTTCGCGACCTGCTCCTGCCCGTGCGGCTCGAGCGGCTGGAACACGGCCAGCAGCGTGTCGCGGATCTGGCGCTGGCGCGCCTTGGCCTCGATCTTATGGCCGGTGAGGTCGGTCACGTAGAAAACGTCCACGGCCTTTTCGCCATAGGTGCCGATATGGGCCGAGCCGATGGTGAGATTGAGGTCCGAGATGGCGCGCGTCAGCTGATGCAAGAGGCCGGTGCGGTCGAGGCCCGAGACCTCGATGACGGTGAATTTTTCGGACAACGTGTTCGAGACTTCGACCGATGCGGGGAGCGTGAAGGGCTTGAGGCGGCGGTTGTGGCGGCTCTCCTTGCCGAGATCGATCAGGATCTGCCGCTTGCCCTGGAGCAGCTGCTTGACGGTCTCGATGATGCGGGTGGCGCGGACCTTCTCGTCCTCGTCGGACGTGAAGGCGCGGCGCAGCCGGAAGGTATCGAGCGCGTGGCCGTCACGCGTCGAAAAGATCTGCGCGCCGATGATCGAGGCCTCGCACATGGTGCAGGCGCCGGCGATCAGCGAGAGCAGCCGCGGATGGTCTGGCGTATAGAAAGAGACTTCGGTGATGCCCTCGAAGGCCTGCACTCGAATGGCGCCGGCGAAGGGCTGGTGCGCATGATCGGCGGTACGGATCATCTTGGCATGTTCGAGCTGAAGCTCGAGCTCGGCGCGCAGCCAGTAATGATTATAGTGGCGCGCCATGTAGGTCTCGAGCTCGTCTCTCGGCCAGGCGCTGAGCGCCTTTTCGAGATCGGTCTTGGCGGCGGCAATGCGATCGGATTGCGTGACGCGCGAATGGCCGCCCGAGAGCAGCGGCTCCGTCGCGTAGTAGAGCGAGCGCAGCAGCGAGCCCTTCCAGCCTGTCCACACGCCGGGTCCTACTGCGCGGATATCGCAGGCGGTGAGGATCATCAGCAAGGCCAGACGCTGCGGCGATTGCACGATGTCGGCGAAGGATTTCGCGGTTTCGGGGTCCTGGAGGTCGCGGGCCTGGGCGATCTCGCTCATCACCAGGTGATATTGGATCAGCCAGGCGACGGTGTCGGTCTCCGCCGCATCTAGCCCCAGCCGCGGGCAGAATTTGCGCGCGACACGGGCGCCGGCGATTGAATGATCCTCGGGGCGGCCCTTGGCGATGTCGTGGAGGAACAGCGCGACATAGAGCAGCCGCGTGTCGTTCAGCGAGGGCAGCAGCTCGTGAGTGAGCGGCAGTTCCTGGCGCAGTCCGCCATTGGCAATATCGGCCATGACACCGACCGAGCGGATCAGATGCTCGTCCACCGTATAGTGGTGGTACATGTTGAACTGCATCAGTGCGACGATCTTGCCGAATTCCGGCACGAACTTGCCTAGAACGCCGCTCTCGTTCATTTGCCGCAATATGCGCTCGACCGTGCGCGGGCTGGTGAGGATTTCGAGGAACCACTCATTGGCGCGCGGATCGTTCTGCACGTCGCGCTTGATCAGGTGCAGCGAGCGGGTGATCTGCTTCAGCGCATCTGGATGAAACAGCAGATCGTTGCGGCCGGCGACGAGGAAGCTGCGGATGATCGCCAGCGGATCCTTCTCGAACGTATCGGGCCGCGTGGCGTTGAGCCGCCCGGAATCAATGACGAAATCCGGCTCGCCTTTGATCGCGACCTTGCCGCGTTTGAAGATGCCGGTGACGCGCCCCATCATGTCGAGCGGCTTGGCGTGATCGAATTCGAGGCTGGTGCAGAAGATGCGGGTCAGGTCCCCGATATCCTTGGCGACGAGGAAATAGCGCTTCATCATGCGCTCGACGCCGAGCATGCCCGGTCGGTCGGCAAAGCGGAGGCGCGCTGCGAGCTCGGGCTGCACCTCGAAGGTCAGCTTTTCCTCGGCACGTCCGGTGAGGAAATGCAGATTGCAGCGCATGGCCCAGAGGAAATTCTCGGCGCGCTCGAACAGATGATATTCGTCCTCGCTGAGCACCCCCTTTTCGACGAGCTCGGCGCTGGTCTTGACGCGGTAGAAGTATTTTCCAATCCAGAACAGGGTGTGGAGGTCGCGGAGGCCACCCTTGCCGTCCTTGATGTTGGGCTCGACGACATAGCGGGTGTTGCCGGTCTGCTTGTGGCGCTCTTCGCGCTCGGCCATCTTGGCCTGGATGAACTCCGGCCCGGTCTTGGGCATCACCTCGGTTTCGAAACGCTTCTGCAGCTGATCGAACAGCGTCTTTTCGCCGGTGAGGTACCGCGCTTCGAGCGTCGCGGTGCGCACGGTCATGTCGGCGCGGGCCATGCGGATGCAATCGTCGACCGAGCGAACGGCGTGGCCGACCTTCTGGCCCAGGTCCCAGAGCATGTAGAGGACGTATTCGGTGACCTGCTCGCCCCAAGGGGTCTGCTTGTAGGGCAGGATGAAGAGCAGATCGATGTCGGAGCCCGGCGCGAGCGTGCCGCGGCCATAGCCGCCGACCGCCGACAGCGCGATCGACTCGGCACCCGAGGGGTTGTCGACCGGATAGACGAATTTGGTGGCGAACAAATGGATAGCGCGGATGATCTCGTCTTCGGCCGCGCTCAAGTTTTGCGCGCAACGCGTGCCCTTGCCCGACGCCATCAGCTCCGCTTCGGCGGATTTGCGCGCCTCGGCGAGCGTCTTGCGCATGATCGCAAGGACGGCAGCACGCGCCTGGGCCGATTTGGGCGAATCCTGCCCCAGCGTCCGGGAAATCTCTTCGAGGATCGCGGCAGCGGATTTCAGATGGAACTGCGCCTTTTTGGGGCGGAGTTCAGCTTCGGCGACCGGCATTACGTGCCTTCTTGAGCTCGTAGATCAGGTCCAGCGCCTGTTTCGGCGAGAGTTCGTCGGGGCGGACCGTATCGAGCATCGCATCCAGAGGATTAATTTCCGGCTTTTTCGGCTCCTCGGAAGCCCGGAAAAGCGGCAAATCGTCTAGCATGGGTGCCGCAGCGCCGGAAGAGCGGCTTTCGAGCACACCCAGCACCTGCCGGGCCCGCGCCAGCACGGTTTCGGGCAGGCCCGCGAGGCGGGCGACCTGGATGCCATAAGAGCGGTCGGCGGCGCCGGGGGCGACCTCGTGGAGGAACACCACCTCGCCCTCCCATTCGCGCACCGACATGGTGACGTTCCTGACCCGCGGCAGGATTTTGGCGAGCGCGGTCATTTCGTGGAAGTGCGTCGCGAAGAGCGCCCGACAGCCGGTGTCGTTGTGCAGCGCTTCGGCCGCTGCCCAGGCGATCGAGAGCCCATCGAAGGTCGCGGTGCCGCGCCCGATTTCGTCGAGAATCACCAGCGAGCGCTGCGTGGCGCGATTGAGAATGGCCGCGGTCTCGACCATCTCGACCATGAAGGTCGACCGGCCGCGCGCGATATCGTCGCTCGCCCCGACGCGGGAGAACAGCCGATCGACGATGCCGATGCGGGCCGAGCTCGCCGGCACGAAGCTGCCCATCTGGGCGAGGATCGCGATCAGTGCGTTCTGGCGGAGGAAGGTCGACTTGCCGCCCATGTTGGGGCCGGTCACCAGCCACAGCGCGCCGCCCGACAACTCGGTGTCGTTGGCGATGAAGGGTTGACCCTCGGCCCGCACGGTCTGTTCGACCACCGGGTGGCGGCCACCGGTGATGGCGAAATCGAGCGAGGTGTCGACGATGGGCCGGCAATAATCGCGCTCGGCGGCGAGCCGTGCCAGACCGGCGGTGACGTCGAGTTCGGCCAGCGCATCGGCGATAGCGCGGAGCCTGTCGGTTTCGCTCAGGACCGCGGCGACGAGCCGCGCAAAGATCGCGGTCTCGATCTCCAAAGATTTCTCATGCGCGCGGGCGATGCGGCCTTCGAGCTCGGCCAACTCGGGCGTGGTGAAGCGCATGGCCGAGGCCAGCGTCTGGCGATGGATGAAAGTCTGGCGGTGCGGCTCCTGCAGAAGCTTGTCGCCCTGCCCCACCGGCACTTCGACAAAATAGCCCAGCACGCCATTGTGCTTGATCTTGAGCGATTTGAGGTCGGCCTCAATGGCCAGTCGGGCCTGCAGTGCCGCCACGACCGCGCGCGTCTCCGAGGCGAGCGCGCGTTCGGCATCGAGGGCTGAGTCATAGCCCTTGAGCACGAAGCCCCCATCGCGCGCCAACAGGGGCGCGTCGGAATCGATGGCACGTTCGAGCTCGGCGCCAAGCGGCGCAGGGGCATTGTCGAGCGCAGAGCGGACCGCGGCGAGATCGGCCGGTAGCTCATTGGTATTAGCAAGCGCGAGCGCCAGTTCCTGGGCGGCGGTGATCGCACGGGCGATGGCCAGCAGGTCGCGTGGACCCCCGCGGGTCAGCGCGAGCCGTGTCAGCGCACGCGTCAGGTCGGGCGCGGATTTGAGCGTTGCGCGGAGGCGCGTCGCAAGCATGCTGTCATCGCGTAGCACCTCGACCGCGTCGAGCCTCGCATTGATCGCTGTCGCATCGCAAAGCGGGGCGCTGAGACGTCGCGCGAGGAGGCGGGAGCCGGCGGTGGTCTCGCAGAAATCGATCTCGTGAAGAAGCGATCCCTTGGCGGTGCCGCGCTGGGTCTCGAGCAGTTCGAGCGAAGCCCGCGTGGCGGCGTCAATCGCCATATGCGCGTCGGTTCGTTCCGCGGATGGCGGTCGGAGCGCAACGGCAACGCCCTTCTGCGAGTCTGCGACGTAGAAGACGAGGGCCGCCAGCGCCGACCGCTCGACCCGCGACAGCGTCGAGGGGTCGAAACTTTCCGCATGGAACGCCCGAGAAATCGCTTCGGCCGCTGACGCCGAGTCAAAGCGCTCGGTCGGCAGGTTGACCAGCGCCGCGTCGGGCAAACCGATCCTGCCCGCCTGGAGCGCTGTTCTTGTTGCGTCGCTCAGCAGCAGTTCCACGGGAGCGAGGCGCGCCAGCTCGTCGCCGAGTGCTCCAGCCGCGACAGGCAGCACCCCCGTCTCGCCCGTCGACACGTCGGCGAAGGCGACCGCGAACTCGTCGCCCTGCCCGAGCATCGCCAGCGCCGCGAGATAATTGCTGGTGCGCGCCGGCAGCAGATCATCCTCGGTGATGGTGCCGGCGGTCACCAGCCGCACCACGTCGCGACGTACCACCGATTTGTTGCCGCGTTTCTTGGCCTCGGCCGGATTTTCAAGCTGCTCGCAGATGGCAACGCGATGGCCGAGCGCGATCAGCTTCTTGAGATAATCCTGCGCGGCGTGGACCGGCACGCCGCAGAGCGGAATATCCTGGCCGTGATGACGCCCGCGCTTGGTGAGGACGATGCCGAGCGCCCGGGACGCGATCTCGGCGTCCTCGAAGAACATCTCGTAGAAATCGCCCATCCGGTAGAAGAGCAGATAGCCGGGATTGACGGCCTTGATCTCGAGATATTGCGCCATTGCGGGCGTCGAGATGGGCGGCCCGCCGGCCGCGCTCCCCTCCTCCGCATCATATGGCGCCTGGTCCATCTGTCCTCCGAGCGCCGGGACTTTATGGACCGGGGGCGATGATGCCAAGCCGCTATGGCAGGAAGGGAATTACCTGCTTGCGAGCCCCGCGAACGTACTCGTGCCAGGCCTTCTGTGCCGCGATGACAATGTCCCTGTTGATCCATTCGGCGATCGCGTGCGGCCGGCGGCGCCAGAAATATTGCCGCTCGAGCCGCATCCC
>Ga0068852_100002163_pt1 | contig 13492 bp, 6 predicted proteins | sample KBSCornC22_FD_66594 | JGI IMG/M metagenome (GOLD analysis project Ga0068852, IMG submission 66594) | Corn rhizosphere microbial communities from Kellogg Biological Station, Michigan, USA - KBS Corn C2-2 | ecosystem: Host-associated > Plants > Roots > Rhizosphere > Soil ... | reverse complement strand
CATTATATTGGCTACTTTAGCGGCTTCAACCCATTCACCTATTTCATTCCAACATTCTTTGTCGTCGTGAAGCATTCCTGTTACCTGGTGAAATTTTATGCCAGCTCTTTTGAAAACATTTGCTATTTCAGGCACGGGACAAGCAGAACAATACGCTAGCCATTCACCCGTCATCTTTGTGCGGTCATCCATTTTATTGAACTGCTCATAATTGATGGTTACTTCGGGCGAAAGATTTAAAATGATTACAGGAACTTTTGCCCGTTGTACTACGGGCAAAACGGTTGACGATAATGCATAAGTCGTTACGTAAAGAAATATAAGACCTACATCTTCCTGCCGGAAACGATGGCCTGCTTCCATTGCTTTCTCAGCCGTATCAATCAACCCAAGATTAACTATTTCAATGTTGTAACACTTGATTTTATCAGATACAATTGAAAGATAAGATTCCAATCTTTCCCTTAGATCTGCAAACTGCTTCCAATAGGCTTCCAGGCCGATTCCAAAGAGGCCAATTTTTAATGGGAATTCTCTATTTGTCATTTAACTTAATTTCTTTTCATCCAATTGAAACCTGAGAGAGAAAGATTTTGCCGGTAGAATCTTTCATTAACTACTTGCATTCGATTTGGAATAAATCAGAGGATTTTGGTTATCATCGTTCAGCAAGTCTCCAATCTTTAATTTAGCCACCTGTTCATCAGTTAATATATTTTTGATGCCATTAAACACAGCTCCATCGGGCATGTAAGCGCACGTCATGGCACGCCTGAATCCATTAGTCATATTAGCGCCGGCGCCATGAATCGTTAGCCCGTTATGAAATGAACAACTTCCGGCTTTCATTGGCACCGATGCAGATTTTGATTGGATAAATTGAGGATAGAATTCAAAAACTGCATCCATGTTTTTTCCAATTCCCGGGTTGTCGAAAGTGGTAGTATGATAAGAACCCGGTATAAAATACAGGCATCCATTTTCCAATGTAGCATCGTCTAAAGCAACCCAGATGGACAACGCTCTTCTATCACTGAAAGACCAGAAAGGAGTATCTAAATGCCATGAAGTGGGATTGGCCCATGGGCGCTTAATTAAAGCCTGGTCATGCCAGATTCTTGTGCCTTCCCATCCGGCCAGGTCTGCTACTACTTTACCCAGTTTTTTATCTAACATCAGTTGTTTTACTTTGTCGTTTGTTTGCCAAAGATTAAGCATTTGGACAAATACTTTACCGTAGTAATCTGCATCTTCATTAATGCCATCATCTTCACCAACTTTAATATTGCTGCCCGGCATTTTTTGGCCGTTTCTTTCCTGAACGGCTTCTGTAACGGCTTCACGCCAAAATTCCAATTCTTCTTTATTTAAAAAATCTTCAACAAGCAGAAAACCATTTTGCTGGTAAAGAAGAATTTGTTGCTGTGTGAGTTCTGTTTTCATTTTGGTTGATCTAAATGATGTTTAAAAATCCTTATTCATTTTTCCTTAAGGTTTCATTTATACCATAATAGTGGTAAGGAACGTCCTAAATGCCAGCATTAGTATGCGTGTAAAAGTAGTCTTGTAGTTGCTGATACAGAGTTCACGTTTCATATTCAATTAATAAGCTTTTTAATAAAAAATTAAAATTCCGATTGCAGAATAGTAACCGGGCCAATAAGCCCAGATTTAAATAATGGATCATCTTTTTTATAAGGATTAAATGTAGTAAAAGTATATCTGCCACTTGTACGCTTTTGACCTTTTAAAAGCCATTCAGGCCATTTTCCATCTTTGACGCCATCGCCAGGCATTTGCTGATCTCCGATCAACCTGTTTGGCCATAGGTTTGCTACCTCTATTTCTAAATGATTTCCTTTTTGTTTTATTATTCCTGTTACTTCTGTTTCAAATGGAGCCGTCCAGACTACTCCAAGGTTATGCCCATTAAGCTTTACACGTGCAAGGTTTTTAACTTCCCCGAGATCAAGATAATAACGATTACGCCTACCCGAAGTTTGTGAAGCAGGGAAATCAAAATTCTTAGAATAGGATGCAATTCCTGAATAGTATTTAATTCCTTTTTCCGGCCGGCTTGTCCAATCGGTAAGATGATGAAAGGTTATATTTGAAGGCCCTCCCCATTTTGGATCAAAAGAAATAGACCAGGGACCATTTAGGGCTGCCACTTCTTTTCTTGCAGGAAAATTTTTTTGTTCAGAAGGTAATTCAGCCTTGTCTTTTGAAAAAACAATAAAGAAACTTTGATAAGAATCAAATTGTAAAGGGATGGTAGTGCGGCCATCATTAAAGGAAAATTCCGGCAGTGGCCTTGTATTGCCTGTTAGCGGATCCCAAAGTTCCGGCGCTCCTTTTTTTATTCTGAAATTACAAATTGCTTTTACAGGTTTATTAGTACGATTACTTACAAAATAAATATCCCAATTGTCTGCGGTTCTATGTGTATATCGAATGGAGCCTGAAGATTCAAAATCTTTCGGTACGCCCATTTCCTTTATTATTTTGGCAGTAAGATTATAATCAGGATATAAAATATTACCCTGCCTGATACCTATATTTCCGCCCCATATTATTTTTCCTTTACCATAGGCATGCGTAGTTTGTAAAGCAGGTGATTTTGTGCTGCCCCAAACCAATTTTGCAATTGACTGAACTTCCTGATCACATTGAGGAAAGTTTGATAAGCTTGGGGACTTCGATGGTGGAGTGCCAACAATAGTAGCACCATCATTTATTAATGATTGTATTTTCTTTAATAGAGCCGGCGTCATAGTTTTAAAAGAAGGCAATACAAGAAGCATGTAAGCAGCGCCGCCGGGGAAAACAATCTGGCCATCTTTTACAATGGCCTTGTATAATTGGCTGGGTGAGCATCCATCAAAATTATATCCTCGTCTGTCCGGGATTGTATCGTTACTCGTTAAAGCCGATGGCGGTGGAGTAAAAACCATTGGCGCTCCTTCGGGAGTTAAATATAAAATATCAGCGATAGCCTTTCCCTGCTGCAAAATATATTGACATCTCGAGATATATCGATGATAATCTGGCACCATTGACCACCATGTTTGTTTCCTGTCCCAATGAACGCCATAAGGTCCCATGGTCATTCCAGGCATTAATGAATCATCTAATGGCTTATGCTCGAAAGTATGATAGAAGAAACGGTTGATGCCCGCGGCAAATGCCCAATCGCCCTGGTTTTTTATGGATCCAGGATATTGCCTCCATGCTTCCGTTGATTCTGCTGTAAAAGCTTCAGCCTGTACAACTGGCTCCCCTGAGATATGGGCAATAGAGGTAGCTTCTATACAGCTAAATGAACTGTTGAATCCAAAACCTTTACTCCAAAATTCACACATCGGAATATCTGCCACCGCACCGAGTTCGAGATCGGCAGTGGGATTCATATCATAAGGCTCAATGGATAATCCTAAATTATTCCGATGACTGTATTTCTTCACTTGCCCAGCATGGTAATCTAATACCAACTCCTGGCTTGTTTGGCGCAGATCCCATAAAAACCTTTCGCTAATTTCTTTGCTGCCTACTATATTTCCGGCATAGACAGGATAAAATGGCAATGGATCGTAGCCTCTTCTCTTAATAAATTCCTGCCTGAAATAAGCTGTCCAGTTTTGTGAGCCCATCTCCCAACTATCCATGTGTAAAAATTTCAGTCCACCGGGCGAATTTTTATCACTGGCTCCAATCTTTTCAATAATCTTTCCCACGTATTTATCCAAGTGTTTATTTAAAGCGACCGTATCAAACTTATCTGATTCAAAGCCAAGGCCCTGCACAGGCGCTGGCCTCGTAACAGCGCCATTGTTACGTGTTCCAAACCGCATGATAGTCCAGTTTCCTTTAGGTACATTCCAATTCAATGTTCCATCCGGCTGAAGTTTGCTTGTGAGATCAACTACCTGGCTTTTTGAAATTACAGCAGTGCCTGGTATTTCTTCAACATTAGCAACATCAGGTAAAAAAGGTTTTACACCGTAAACAGAAGAATATGGCGCTCTGTAATAAAGCGCTTTCTCATCAATATCATCAATCTTCTTACCCGCAGCAGGCGTTGGGAAAGCCAGAACAGCAACATCTTTGTAAAAATCCTCCCATTGTTTTTTTAATTCAGGGCTAAAAGAGCCTTCACCAAAATAAGGTCTTTTAGGAAGCGGAACAGAGAGTTTGATCTGATGAGTTCCAGATCCGGATACCTGAACGCTGGATGATACCAGGTGTTGCATTGACTCCGAAGGCGATACCCACGGGCCTCCACTTCCTGTCCAGCCAGGACCTATGCCCAACGTCATGGATATACCTAACCTTTTGCATTCATCGATTCCATGTTTAAATAAATCATACCATTCATCAGAAAGAAAATCAACTTTGCCTTGAGGAACACCAACATTTACTTCAAGAAATACCACATTACCAATACCTGCTTTTTTCATTGATTCTAAATCCTCCGTCATTCCCTGCTTTGACATATTTCCATCCATAAAATACCAGTAAACGCCAGGTAACGCAGAGGAGGGTGGATTCATAAAACCCTGCTTAAGTTGGGAGATTTCAGAGGTATCTATATTTTTAAAACTTATATTTTTCTTTCTAAAACCATAAAAAAATATTATGCTGATTAAAAGAAGAATAACTGGTATCAATACTTTTTTGGATAGAAGCATAATAATTTTGCTGGTTTTAAACGATCTTCCAAAAACAGGTATCTGCACTTTAACAAAGAGAGTTTTAATAATATTTATTTTACAAAATCAATTACTGCCACTGAAAATCCCCCAAGCTTAACCATGTTGCCAGTCAATTTCTTCTTTGCAGGCGGATTTTCCCCAGTTGACGCATCAACATAGGTAATAGAGACAACTTCTGCATTTTTGGGTAACTGAAACTGAACGTCATTTAGTTCTTTGTTGATCAACAAAAGCTTATTTCCATCAGTAGTTATAAATCCTTGGGTAACCACGCCAGGTATATTGGAATGAGTAGCTGCTAATTTATCCCCTGGGCCAAAATTATCCTTAAGCAATTTCAAAACCCAAAAACGTGAATTTGGTTTTCCATTTTTCCAGTTCATCATACTTACTGATGGAAACTGTGTAGGATAACCTACCAATTGGGACTCGCCGGCAACGTCAACTCCCATTTTGGTTAACTCCAGGTAAATATAAGCGTACATAGCACCGGATAAATTCCAATATGTATTTGGTATCTGTTCATTCGTTCCATCTCTGGATAAAATATTACCGATCTCATTGATTGTTGTGAAAACCTGTGGTGATAACCTTTTACGAATATTTTCTATATAACGCACTCTATCCAGGAAGCCATTCGCCTGGTTGAAAAATGAATATTGATAAACGCTTATTGGCTGATTATTATTATCAGGTGTACCATAAAAATGATACGAGATGCCTTCCAAGGTAACTCCTGGTTTATGATTTGCAGGATTAAGGAAATATTCAAACCATTCGGGATTTGTTTCATAAGCCAGCGATAGCCCAATGAATTTTGTTTCCGGTGACACTTCTTTTAATGCAAGAACAATTGCATCATATATTTTCGTATAAGATTGCGGAGTAAGATTGTGCTCAAGATCAGGCTCATTTAGTACTTCCCAGTAAGGTATTTTGTAGTTGTGACCTGATTTGTGAAATTTTCCTAACTCATCGGTAAAACCACCTTTAGTGTACCAACTCATTAATCTTATATAGTAATCTGTCAATTCTTTTAAAGATGAATCTCTTAGTTCTTTTCCTCCGTTGTACGACCAAAAAACCTGGTTAGGATCAGTGGGAACAATAACCGGCTTTTCAGTTTTAAACATCCACGCAGGAATCGTACTAAAATTAATAACTACGCTATGCCCACTGGTAGCGTTCATCAAATCTTCCACGATAGGATCAATATGACTAAAGTCCCAGAAAGTTTCAGTGTTTGTGGGCGGCTTCAATTCTGCAACAGCCATGTGCGGATAAGGAAACCACGGAACAAAGCGAACATAATTAGCTTTAATGTTCTTTAATGCATTGAAACTTCCTTCATGAATGGGTGAATTTCTGAGTAACATCGGATTGACCACTACCTGTAAAGTAGGTGTTGTTTTTGATTGCATGTAAGTATTAGCCCAATCAACAGAAACAGTATTTTGTGCACCAAGAAACTGACAAGGCAAGAGCATTAGAATAACGACAAGAATTTTTTTCGGAGATATAAAAAAGTAATTTTTTTTCATGATTTATGAGATTTTAATAACTTCTCAAATGCCCGCCTTTTGAGGCATCCGGGAAGTCTTCAGTTTAGAATATCTATTTTATATTGACTTATTTTCTTTCGCATCTCACATCCTCGTATCTCTATTGGTACCCATCGTTTTGAGTCAATTTAGCGTTTACAAGAATTTCATTGCTTGGAATGGGATACAAAACTTCATAAGACTGAAATACATAATCCCCGCTGGAATAAGGAGTGCCCTGCCTGGTTACGGTTGGATTCGCCTTTTCAACTGCGCCATAAGCATTTAGAAATTGCGTAAGCTGATCTGGAGTTTGAGTGCGTTTAAGATCAAACCAACGCCAGTTCTCAAAAGCCAGCTCTACTCTTCTTTCATGAAGTACTTTAGCACGAAATGCTTCTTTGCCCAGCCCGCTTATGTTTGCAAGCCCTGCTCTATTTCGTACCTGATTTAAATACCCCTCTGCTTCGGAAGTGGGGCCTGTTGCTTCATTTATCGCTTCTGCAAGCATTAGCAATACATCAGAATAACGTAATACGGGCCAATCGTCATCGGTGCGTCCATAAATAGAGTGGGGATGATCATATTTTTTTATATAAGGCACCACATCTCCTGTAATTGGACTTTTAAAGTCTAAGCCAATGGATGCATTCTTTCTTTTATCACCATCTTCATACGTGGAGATCATATCATTGGTAGGAATGTTCCATCCTCCCGGGTTACTTTGCGGCCACCCGGTAATTGCGCCTGCAGAAAGTCGGGGAGCGAAAGTATAAATAAAGCTGCTCCACTCGCCTAAATCATTTCCTCCCTGGTATTGAACTTCAAATATCGATTCAGGCCCATTCTTTTTTTGTGGGTCGAAAACATCGGCATAATTAGGTACTAGTGAATAACCCAGTGGAGGTACCTGTTGCAGGGTTGTGACGGCATCCGTGTACTTTTTTTCCGTAAGATATACTTTCCCTAACAGACTTAATGCAGCCCCTTTGGTGATACGACCAATATCTGCTGCGATGGTATATTTGGCTGGAAGCATTGAGGCCGCATCTTTGAGATCAGTTTCAATTTGGGCATAAACCTCCGCCTGTGGTGCTCTTTCGTAATCCCATGCCTTTGAAGGAACTTCTAATGGCTCTGTAATCAATATTACATCTCCAAAATACTGCGTTAATTCAAAATAATAGTAACCGCGTAAAAACTCAAGCTGGCCTTTAAACCCTGCCTTTGCAGAATCAGAAATTGTAGTAGCGTTATTAAGCTTGGCGAGCGTATTGTTAATATTATAAAGTGCATTATAATAGCTAACGTACATACTATTGATATTACCGGTTCCGGAGTTCACAGTCCAGAATTCGAAGGCTTCGATTGATGGTGCCTGTCCGCGGTCGCCAGGATTAAAATCAATTGTTGTATTATCAGATGGCAATTCATTATACAACCACTGATTATTAATGATACCCTGAAGTTGCCCATACACACCGTTTACAGCCTGCCCGAGTTCCGCCTCGTTTTTATAAAAGTCGTTAGCACCAACTCTCGTTGGATCTGTTTTTGAAAGAAAATCCTTTTTGCAGGAAAATTCTGTCAAACAGATAATTAAGCTCAGTATAAATAATATATTCTTTTTCATTTTCAATTTTTTAAAAGGTTACATTAGCGCCGATAGAAAAAGTTCTGCCAACAGGATAGGCTTCGTCATCAAACCCGGGATTTATACCTCCCCTGCTGTCAACATCAGGATTATTTCCGGGATACTTGGTAAACAGAAACAGGTTATCTGCACTAATATATACCCGTAAGTTATTTATCGGCAATTTTGATTTGGGAAGTGTATAACCAAGGCTTATATTTTTAACCCAGGTATGGGTTGCATCGTAAACATATCTTGAATTACTTTCACGTTCCCATTTCCATGTATTGGTAGTTGCAACCCATCCATTTCCAGGTTGAGCCTCTGATCGAAAACGGTCTTTGCTTACTTCCAGCACATTAAAAACTCCATCCATATTTAATGTTGATGCTTCTATATTTCTGAAGTTGTCGTAATGCGCTGCACCAACGAAAATTACACTCAAATCAAAATTTTTAAAGTCAGCCCCAACTGTTACTCCCCAGGTATATTTTGGCCAGGGATTTCCTATTTCTACCATGTCTTTGTTATCATAAGAAATCACGCCATTCCCATCTGCGTCCCAATATTTATAAACACCCGGGATGGCTCCATCCTGTGTGGGCCACTTATCAATCTCTGCCTGGTTTTGAAAAATGCCCATCATTTTAAACCCGTAGATCATACCGATAGGCCGGCCCACTTTAGAAACATTAAAATCTGAATAAAAGCTGCCGCTCCGTATCTCATCGTTAACTCCTCTAATAGCCAACACTTTATTCCGGTTAAATGAAATGTTCGCATTGCCCCACACGGTAAAAGCGTTAATCGTTTGCCTGTAACCAGCCGAGAATTCCAATCCTTTATTTTGCACTTTTCCCACATTACCGAAAGTGCTGGTAAACCCTGAAATAGCCGGCAATTGAATAGATAGCAGCATGTTGCTGGTTATGCGGTCATAATATTCAGCGGTGAAGGTTAGATGATTATCTAAGGCAGACAAGTCAATACCAACGTCTGTCTGTGTTGATTTTTCCCAACCTAATTCGGCATTGGCGAAAGAACTTACTACCCGGCCACTCACATAATTATTATCGAATACATAATTTGACGAATTCATAAATGATAAGCTGGAATAATTTCCTATATTATTATTGCCGGTCATACCCCAGCTACCTCTTATTTTAAGGTCATTTAACCATGAAAGTTTAGGCATGAAAGGCTCGTCTGAAATTCTCCAACCTGCAGACAGGGCGGGAAAATCCCCCCATTTATTCTTCGTTCCAAATCTCGAGCTACCTTCCCGCCGGAATGTACCTGAGAATAAATACCGGCCTTTGTAAGAATAGTTAAGCCTGCCAAAGAATGCTTGCATACTCCACCCATACTCATCAGAACCAGAAGACTTAATGATAGCGGAATTCAAATATGGAACCAGGTCATCCGGAAACTGATTACCGCTTCCTGAAAGATCTTTTGTAGTTTCTTCCTGGGCGGTATAACCGGCTAATACATCCAGGTGATGATCCCCAAAATCCTTATTAAACGTAAGCAGTTGATCAGTTGAAATATTTATCCGGTTAGAATAAGAGTCATTTTCAGAAGCATCTCTTGGCGCAGGAGCATTCTCACCGGAAATAGTGGAGGGAACAAACTGTTTGTATGAAGCATTATAAATGCCTGCGTTGACGGAAGGCTTGAATTTAAAGTTTTTTAAGAAAGTAAATTCCAAGAATGCATTAGCAATCGCATTGGTATTGGTATAATTTTTAGCGGCCTCTTTTAACATCTGCACCGGGTTGTAAAAACCAAAAACACCATCATGTCCTCCAATGTAGTTATTGTAAGTTCCATCCGCATTATAAACCGGCGCTCTTGGATCCATAATTAATGAAGCGCCTACTATTTGATCGCGGCCTTCAGTTGCGTTAGCCTGAGGTTGCGTAGAATAGGAACCATCTATGTTCAAGCCCATAGTAATAAATTTATTCACCTGGCCTCCGATATTAGCTCTCGCAGAATATAATTTATAACCAGTGTTGATAAGTGTGCCTTCCTGGTTTAAAAAGCCTGCAGATACTAAGGAATGAATGGCTCCCTTGCCACTTGCAAGCGCAAGATTATAATTTTGATAGGCAGCGTTTTGATTGAGAATTTCATTAAACCAATTAGTGGAATATTTGGTTTGCTCAGGATAACGGTAATCCAAGGGCACCTCATCAATAGTAGGTTCTCTATTCTCAAAATACCTAATCTTATCCATGAAAGCGTCCTTTTTAAATTGGGCGAACTCTACTCCATTCAGCACCTTTGTCTTCCTTGAATCAGGGACATTTTGAATGCCATAATCTGCTGTAGCAGTCAAAGTAACTTCTCCTTCCCTGGCAGATTTGGTCGTTATTAACACCACACCATTTGAGCCCCTGGCTCCATAAATTGCAGTAGACACGGCATCCTTTAATATGGTGATACTTTTAATATCATCCGGATTTAAATTCTGTCCGATTGAAGTACCCACCGGAAATCCATCTACTACATATAACGGCGCACTTCCTGCCCCAAGAGAACCTGTGCCCCTGATCGTTACCTGGAATTCACGTCCTGGTGATCCTGTGGTTTGCTTTACAGTAACGCCGGGCGCTTGTCCTACGAGCAGCCTGGTTACATTCGCAGAAGAAATATCTTTTAATTTTGAAACATCTACTGTAGAGATAGCACCTGTCAGATTTCTCTTTCTTTGCGTGCCATAACCTACAACGACTACTTCGCCTAAAGATGACGCGGTTGGAACCATTGAAATACTGGCTACATCTGATTCATTATTTACAACTACTTGTTTCGGCTGGTAATCAACAAATGAAAAAATAAGGGTAGCGCCTTTATTTACCTGAATTGTAAACCTGCCTTGTGCGTCCGTAGCAGTACCAGATGCAGACCCTTTTTCGTTCACCGACACACCAGCTAAAGGAGCATTTTTCTCAGTAATCACATTTCCACTTACAGTTATCTTTTGTTGCGCAAATGAAAATGAAGCCAAAAAGAAAGAAAGCATAAATAGGAATACTTTATTTTTCTGTTGTAAAAAATGGAATAATATTTTTGACATTGCGATTCAGTTTTAAGTTTGAAATGTAAAATTCAAGTATGAAATAATTAATCTGATCTTTATGATACAATTAGATGTTTTATTTAACCGCTTAGAAAAAACATAATAAAATATAGCATTAGGAGCTTCCTAAATATTTGAGAAGCTTTACTTATAGTTGCAGTGTTATAAAGTAAAAATTTGCTCATATCGCATTTATTTCGTTTGAGGGATTATTAGTGCAGTGTTTGGAAGTTTGATAATTTTTATTGATCAAATAATCAATGCCATTAATAAAATAGTTTTTTTATAAATCCTAAAAAACAGCTAACGGAACAGGAATTTTTGCTAAGCCACTAAGAAAAAGAAAGTAAGTTTTTAATTGCCTTCGAATTTAAAAACACTTACTTTTTTTGCCTGCCAACTAAATTTAATTTTGATAAATTGAATATAAATCATTCATCAAGCCAAGTCGTTTAATTAAAAACGAACCTACATTATTGTGCTGTCGCAAAGAATATGCAAATTGATATTTCGCATGCAGATTTTGAACTTGCAACTAAGGGAATATAGCTATTAAGCCATCAAGGATTACGCAGAATTTTATCTCAAAAAGAGTATCTGCACGATTCTTTAAATACAACATAAGATCGGTAACTTTAATATAGACACAGTTTGATTTCATTCATTTTTAAGACCATGGTTAATTTTTATAAATACCTGCCAACAAGTTCAGGAGATGAAAGATGGGGAATGCATGTTTTAAATGCTGGTTGTAACAGGATAGATGAGTACGTTGACTATCCGGCGGCAGGACATCCTGCTCATCACTATTTCAATTGGGATATGGGCCGGGTCCTGAATGAGTACCAGATAATTTATATACCAATGGGATCCGGTGTTTTTGAATCTGCCAATTGTCCGCAACGCCAAATAAAAGAAGGAACAATTATATTGCTATTTCCAGGTGAATGGCATCGTTTCAAACCTAATTTAGAAACAGGATGGGATGAATTCTGGGTGGGGTTTAGAGGGGCTGTTATCGAAAATATAGTTCAGCAGCATTTTTTATCGAAGAAAGACGCTGTTCAGGAAATTGGGCTGTCTGAAAAAGTAATACAATTGTTCACAGATATCATCGATATAACGAAAGAGGAGAGAACGGGATACCAACCTTTAGTGTCTGGTATAGTAATGCACTTGCTGGGGGAAATTTATTCTTTGGCCAGACAACGACTCTATACCGGAGAAGAAATGACCGAATCAATTATTAATAAAGCAAGGATTATTCTTAGAACCAATATTGAGCAGGATATAAACATCGAAAATGTTGCAAATGAATTATGCGTAAGCTATGCATGGTTTCGTAAGGCTTTTAAGGCCTATACTGGTATTGCACCCAATCAATACCTGATTCAATTAAGAATTGAAAAAGCCAAGATGCTTCTTACTAATCATTCAAGATCAATAAAAGAAATTGCTCTTAGTTTAAATTTTGAATCTGCTTTTTATTTTTCAAGATTATTTAAAGAAAAAACAGGTGTTTCTCCCGATGTGTATAGAAAGGGGCTAAGGCTTGATTATTATACAAAAGATATTTAAAAACTCAACCTCACTAAAAATCTTCTAAAGCTGCGTGTATAACTTACTTACCGTTAGGGTTACACCAAGTATAATTTAGATCTTCCGGAAACCGGTGTACACAGAAAAGCATAAATTAAATTTCGATCATTTATGGTTTATTGAAATCTGATTAAACGGTGTTAACCTTAAACTATTAATTTCTAACCGTCAACGTTTCTTTTAACCTTATATCTCTTGATGAAGCGCCAATCATTATTCTAAAATCGCCGGGTTCAATTACGGTTTTTAGATCTTTATCAAGCATGCTAAGCATTTCAGGCGTGATGGTAAAAGATATTTCCTTTGATTCACCTGCATTTAAATGAATTCGCTGGAAACCTTTCAATGCTATCACCGGTTGCGAAACGGAAGCGAGCATATCATGAATGTATAATTGTACCACTTCATCGCCGGCAAATTTCCATGTATTTTTTATAGTGCAACTAACCATCACTGAATCCTTTTGAGTAATATTATTTTGATGCAAGTACATATTGCTGTATTCAAAATTTGTATAGCTCAATCCAAAACCAAAAGGAAACAAAGGCAATCCGCTGAGATTATAATAATCATCTCCACGGCCGGTTGGCTTATGATTATACACAAGAGGGAGTTGCGATTCATCAAGAGGAAACGTAATGGGCAAGCGACCTGCAGGATTATAATCTCCAAATAAGACATCAGCAACCGCCTGCCCGCCTTCTTCGCCGGGATACCACACATCAACAACGCTATTTACTTTATCGAGCCAGTTGCGCATCGTAATAGCGCTGCCGCCAACCAATAAAACAACAACCGGTTTTCCTGTTGACTCAACCGCTTTTATCAATTCTTCCTGGTGGCCTGGCAATGATAACATTGCCCTGTCCTGGAACTCGCCTTCGTGTATGCCTGCCGTTATGATAACTACATCTGCTTT
>Ga0068852_100002159_pt1 | contig 13499 bp, 8 predicted proteins | sample KBSCornC22_FD_66594 | JGI IMG/M metagenome (GOLD analysis project Ga0068852, IMG submission 66594) | Corn rhizosphere microbial communities from Kellogg Biological Station, Michigan, USA - KBS Corn C2-2 | ecosystem: Host-associated > Plants > Roots > Rhizosphere > Soil ... | reverse complement strand
AGCGTCGCCGACATCAACGTCGATCTGCGCGAAGACTTCATGCACAACTTCGACCAGGACGAAGGCTGGGCGACGCTCGATTGCTTCCGCACGAACACACAGTACACCAACAGAAATTTCCTCGATCGCGCACAGCGGCTCGACCTGACGGGCCGTCTCTCGAAGATCGGATTCGGAGACCCGACCGATTTTTCGAAGACGAAGGACCTGTGTCGTCGCCACGTGCTCGAGAAAGACACCGCGAGCTCCGTGCTGAACTACTACGCCGGCGCGACGCTTCGACGGCCGACGTTGTTCGGAACGCACTGGGTTCCGAGCTACTCGGCGTACACCGAACGGCGCGGGGAGTATCAGGCCTATCTCCGCACGACGTACATCGGCGGTGAAGCGGCCGTGAATCGTGACCTGGGACGCGGCATTCCGTTCCGCGCCGCGTACACAATGGAATACGGACGAACGATCGCGCAGCCGGCGGTCTTTTGTGCCGTGTTCAGAATTTGTCGGACCCTCGATCTCGCGAACGTTCAGAAGACGAGGCGGCTCGCGATCACCAGCGGCTCGATTCAGTGGAACCGAACCGACGACGCTGTCGAACCGACGACCGGGTATTCGATCACGGCGGAGCTTCGCGGCAGCTCGCATTACTTCCTGTCGGACAACGCCCTGTCGTTCCTGAAGAGCACCGTCGACGCATCGTGGTTCACGACGCTCACTCGCGGAACCGTGTTCATGGCGCGAGTCCGCGGCGGCATGATCAGCCTCGGCAATTTGGTGCCGCCGCAGGAGCGTCTTTTCGCGGGCGGCGCGAACAGCGTCCGCGGATTTGGCGAGAACGAGCTCGGTCCGATCGTCTATCTCATCACCGACTCGACCCAGTTCACCAAACAGACGACGGTCGTCAATGGTGATTCGTCAGCGACGTTCGTCGCGAACAAGGGGCTCAACGCGAGCCGGAAAAGCCCGGGCGGCGGCAACTCGCTGTTGGTGATGAACGCGGAACTCCGTATCCGCGATCCGTTCTTTCCGCAGCTGTTCGAGTACGTGCCGTTCATCGACGCCGGTCAGGTGTGGACGCGCGAGGCCGGCTCGCAGCAGCTTAACTTGGCGCGAATGGCAGTGACACCGGGAATCGGCTTGCGCGTGTTCACGCCAGTCGGTCCGATTCAAGGGAATGTGGGGTACAACGGAGCCCAGCCGCGTCCGGGCCCGTTGTACTTCGCGCAGCCGGTCACTTCATCGGGGCAGGCGAACTTGGTTTGTGTCACGGCGCCGGGCGAACCGCTCGTTCCCGTTCCGTTCAAGAACGGCAGCTATGAGACGCCCGCGTGCCCGGCGACATTCATTCCAGCGCGCGGCTCGAGCTTCTTTAGCAAACTGACATTGACCTTGTCAGTCGGGACGTCGTTCTAGCATGACCCGCCGGAAGCTGGTCGCACTGGTCAGCATCGGCGTGTTGTTCACGCTGTTCCTGATCGTCGTCGGCTCGGCGTGGTTTCTCATTCGCACGGAGACGGGTCGGAACAGGGTCCGCTCGTTCGCTCAGTCGATCGTCGATCAGAGGCTCAAAGGCGGGAAGATCTACATCGGCCGGCTGAGCGGAAGCTTCCTCACCGGCATCACGATCGATACGGTCGCGATCCGCGACAAGCGCGGCGAGCTGTTCGCCAGCAGCGGACGCGTGGACGTCTCGTACGATCCGCGCGACCTGTTCGACAGCCGGTTGTTCATCCGTCGGACGCATGCGGAGCATCCGTATGTCCACATCATCCAGCACGCGGATGGTTCGTGGAATTTCAAAGAGATCTTCTCGTCGGGAAACAAGGCGCCGCAGCTTCCGCAGACCGAAGCGCGGCGCGGATGGGGCGACTACATCGTCTTCGACTCGACGACGACGAAGGACGCGTCGTTCGTCCTGACGATGTCGTGGGCGCCGGACGATTCTTTGAAAGGCGCGCGGCGCGATAGCTCGATCAAAGCGCACCTCAATAACGCGGCGCACACGGTCGTGCCGATGTTCGATGGCTACGGCCGCCAATATTCGTGGACGAACATTCACGGGCTCGTAACGCACGCCCGTCTCGCCGATCCGGACAGCGATCGAAAATTCGGTATGCAGTTCCGCGCTGATTCGATCTCGGCCGACGAGTACGAACCGACGTTCAAGTTCCGTAACGTCTCCGCAGACGTCCGAAAGCTCGGCGACTCCGTCTGGTTTCAGGTCGCGCACTTCGACATGCCGGCGTCGACCGGAAAGGGGACGGGCAAGGTGTCGTGGGGGAACGGGCCGGTGCGGTATGACATCACCGTGCACGGCGATTCCGTTTCGCTCGACGACGTGAACTGGGTCTACCCGACGCTGCCTCGCACCGGCGGCGGAAAGCTCGATCTCCTCATCCAGAACGACCCGAAGACGCCGCAGATCGTCGACTTCAAGCTCGTGAATATGGACGTGAAGACGACGAAATCGCGGCTCGTCGGGAACATGAGCTTCGGCATCGGCGCACCGGTGTTGCTCGTTCGTGACCTGAGCGTCCGCGCCGATCCGGTCGACTTCGATTTGATTCGCGCATTCGCTACGAAGCCGTTTCCCGATTGGCAGGGACAGATCATCGGAACGATGACCGGGAAGGGCGGCCCGCTCACGCATTTCGCCGTCGACGACGCGCGGGGCGTGTTCCGCGACGCGCACGTCAAAGGAGCCGAGTCACAGTTCTCCGGTAAGGGCGAGCTGGACATTCTCAATCCCGCGAACACGACGTTCCACGGCTTCAAGGTCGACATCGCGTCGCTCGATCTACGCACGATCGAATTTCTCTACCCTTCGTTCCCGAAGCTCGGCGGAACGATCTCCGGCATCGCGACGCTCGACTCGAGCTGGCTCGACGTCCGGTTCTCGAATGCAGATCTCTTCCATCACGACGGACCGGGGGAGCCTTCGCACATCTCCGGATTCGGCCGAGTGACGGACAACGAGAAGTTCATGGTGTACGACGTGACGCTGGATGCGCACCCGCTGTCGATGACGATGATCGCGCGTTCACCGGGCTACGTCTGGGTGCCGATTCGCGGTCTGTTCAACGGTCCGGTTCACGCGGCGGGCTCGACTCCCGATCTGCTCGTGACGACGTCGCTGCAAAGTGCGAGCGGCGCGATCAGCTTCGACGGTCGCGTCGATCTCGATTCGATCGGCGGCATGGGGTACCACGGTCGTGGCGACTTCAGTGGGCTGAACCTTACGAGTTTGCTCGAGCGTTCGACGATTCCAGCGAACACGCTGAACGGCCGCTACGAGATCGACATCGACTCCGTCTTCAGCCTCGACTACAGCAAAGTGCACGGGACGGCGAGCCTCGCACTCGACCGGTCGTTGTTCGATGGAATTCGAGTGAACCCGTCCCACGCGCGCGTTCATTTCGCCGACGGACAGATGCGCGTCGACACGCTGAACATCAAGTCGCCAGCGTTCTCGGCGGTTGCATCGACAGGTGGACTCGGGCTTCCCGGCGGTCGTCCCGACTCGCTCAAATTCTCGGTGAGCATCGACTCGCTCGGCGGCCTGCGTTTCTTGTCGCGCGTCGATACGTCGGTCGCGACAACCGCGCTGCCGGATTCGATCACCGGCAATTTGCGCATCGACGACGCCGTCGTATCGGGCCGTCTCGACAGTCTCGTCACGCACGGGACCGCGGATGCCGAAGATCTCTACTTCAATAAGACGCGCGCGTCGCATGCAAAGGTCGCCTTCGATCTGCGCGGAATGCCAAAAGCGCTGACGGGATCGGTAGGCTTTGGCGTCGACACCGCGGTCGTCGCCGGTGTTGCGCTCGATTCGCTCCGCGGTTCGTTGCGGTTCAGCGATTTCACACACGCGCAGTTCGACTTTCGGGCGGCGAGCCACAATGGTCCGTCGGCGAAAGCGGGTGGAACATGGACATCGCACAATGGCGGAAACGACATCCTGCTTTCGGATGCGCGCTTCTCGATCGGCGCCGGCGATTGGAATCTCGTCTCGCCGGCGATGATTCACGCGGACTCGAACGTCGTGTCGGTGGACTCGCTGATGCTTCGCCGCGACTCGGCGACGATTGCGCTTCGGGGATCGGTCCCTGACATCGGTGCGGCGTCGGGCGAGTTGCGTGCGATGCGCATTCCGCTTCGCGATCTCAGCGTTCTCGCACAGCTCGCGGATACGATCGACGGCGTCGGCGATATGACCATCACCGTCGGCGGGACGAAGGTCGCGCCGGTGGCCGAGGGGAGTGTCGCGCTGTCGTCGATCAAGTGGTCGGGACTCGATATCGCAGCGGTCCAAGCGACGGGCCAGTTCCGCGACAAGCGGCTGACCGCGACGGGCGACGCGATCATGAAAGGGCAGCCGGCGATCAAAGCGTACGCGTCCCTTCCGATCGACCTGTCGTTGTTCAAGGCGGCGTGGGGACACGATTCGCTGAATGCGGGGATCAGAGCGGACAGCGCTGATCTGTCGCTCGTTCAGGCACTCGTCGGAAAGGATGCTGTGCGGGATATCACGGGCCGGATCAACGCCGACGTTCAGGTTACCGGAACGCCGCAGGCGAAAGTCTTCAACGGCGCGCTGAACGTGACGAACGGAAGCGTGTTTGTCGTTGCGTCGGGCGTTACGCTCGCCAACATCTCCGGACGGATCGGCGGTGGAACGGACGCGGCTGGTGAAGACAGCATCAACGTCAAGCTTTCCGCGGTCACGCCAGGAAAGCCGGCGGGCTCGGTGAACGTCGATGGCGTCGTGAAGAACCTCATCGCGAACAGCCCGAGGTTCAGTCTGACCCTTGCGCTCAACCAGTTTCACGCGCTCAATCGAAAGTCGCTCGCTGATCTCTATATCACGTCCGACCAGCCGGTGAAGCTCGAGGGCGATCTCGATAACCCGACGCTGCGCGGGTCGCTCATTGTCGACCGTAGCTCGATCTTCCTTCCGGATCCAGTCATCGCGCGGAAGCAGCCGGTCGTTTTCGCGACCGACGACACGACTAGTCGCGTCGGTCGAATTCTCGGCGGGTCGGCGATGTTCTCGCAGCTCATGCTGAACCTCTCGTCAAGCCTTCCGATCACGCTCGGCAGTGACGTTCGTCTGCGCTCGAAAGAAGCGAACGTTCGCCTGTCGGGCGATCTGCACGTGACGACGTCGCGGTTGCGCGGGACGCGAACCTCCGCGGCGGGCGACGTGATCCCTGGGTTGGCGCTCGAGGGAGTCCTTCGAACCGAGGGCGGCACGTACAACCTCGACCTCGGTCTCGTCCAACGCGAGTTCCAAGTGCTCAGCGGTGGCACGGTGAACTTCACGCTCGCTGATTCGTGGAAGAATCCGACGCTCGACATCAAAGCAAAGCACACGATTCGGCAGGTTGGCGGCGACCTCGGCGTCATCGTCAACTTGCGCGGTCCGCTCATTCCGTATCCGGACCTGTCGTTTTCGTCGACGGGCGTCGACTACGACATTCCGACCTCTGATTTGATCAGCTACTTGCTGATTGGAAAGCCGGGCTTCGACTTCGTGCAGAACGCGCAAACGGCGCAAGTCGTCGCGTCCTTCCTCGGACCGACGGTCAGCGCGTTCGCGTCGAACGGACTTCGCTCGATCTTCGGCAACTCGTCGAGCTTCCTCCAACTGCAGCTCGGTGGAACGAACGGTAGTGCGGATCAGGGCGGCTTCTTCTCGGGCCGCGCGCTGCAGCAAGCGTTCTACGGCACGACAATCGGTGCCGAGCAGCAGTTTGGCGACAAGCTGTACCTCAGCGTGAACACGGGATTCTGCCAGTTCAGCGAACAGAATGGCGCGCGGCTCAACAACACGCTGACGAACCTTGGCGCGAAAATCGAGTATCGCGTTCGCGGTCCGGCGCTCGCGATGCAGCTCGCATACGACCCGGCGAGCGAAAAACGATCGTGCACGGGCGGTCAGAGCATTTTCGGTCTCGCGCACGCTCCGCCGAACTTCAGCTTCTCGTTCTCGCACTCGTGGCGCTTCTGATTCGTCGAGCGTTGGTGATCGCGAACCCGGCGTCGCGGCGGGGGAAAGAGCTCGCCGAGCGTGCGCGTCGCGCGCTGACGAGCCGATCAATCGACAATGAGATTCTGTTCACGGAACGGCCGGGTCATGCGGGCGAGCTCGCGACGGCGCACGCTTCGGGCTACGACGCCGTGTTCGCGCTCGGCGGCGACGGCACGGTGATGGAAGTCGCGGGCGCGCTCGCGGGAACGGACGTTCGGATCGGCGTTCTCGCGGGCGGGACCGGCAATCTGCTCGCGCGCGCTCTCGGCATTCCGTTGACGGTCGATCGTGCGGTGGCGTCGCTCGTCACTGGAGAAGAACAGTGGATCGACATCGGACGATTCGATTCGGGCCAGCGATTCGCGATTGCGGCAGGCGTCGGGATCGACGCCGCGATGGTCGCCGAGACGCCGAGCTGGTTGAAGCGGCGACTCGGCGTGTTGGCCTATGCGATCATCGCGATGCGAGCGGCGCTTCGCGCGGTTCTCAAGCGAGAATTCTTTGAAGCGCGGATCATTGTCGACGGAAAGACAGAAACCCGTCACGCTGCCGCCGTCATGATCGCGAATTTTGGAGCGGTGCTCGGCAATCGTATCACGCTTGGGCCCGCGATCAAAACCGATGACGGCTTTCTCGACGCCTGCGTGTTCTCGCCGTCAGGTTTTCCCGATGCGATCCGGATCATGACGCGGTTGCTGCGCGGTGATTTCCGCAGCGATCCCTGCATGCTGTACCGCCGCGGAAAAGACATCCGCGTCGAGACGACGCCGGTGCTCGCCTGGCAGGCGGATGGGGAGATGATGGGAACGACGCCGTTTCACGTCGTCGTCGAGCCGTTGGCGGTGCGTTTGCTCGTGCCCTCTCGAGGTTAGCGGACGTTATGTTATTGTTCCTCACTTCGGCGCTTCGCACCTTCGCTCGGAATTCCTGAACCAGACTTTCCCGCGTGGCGAATCTCCAAGAACGCGACATCATGGTTTGTCGGTCCTGTGGAAAAGAGGACCGCGCGTCGGAAGGTTACCCGTGCGTGCAGTGCGGGGCGTTCATCTGTCTCATGTGTGACATGCGCGGCATCACGCGATGCCGGAAGTGTCAGACGGAGCTCGAGACCTCATCTCGAAAGCCGGAAACCAAATGACGATGACCGTTGATCGGACCGCTGCATCGCGAAGCGCGACGCTCTATCGGGCGACGGTGCGGACGCCGATCGCGCCGATGCACGGCGAACCGCGAATCGCGAGCCCGATGATCTCGCAGCAAGTCGCGGGACATTCGGTCGACGTCGTCGACGAGGAAGGCGATTGGCTGTGCGTTCGCAGCGCGGACGGGTACGAGGGCTGGATGCACACGGGCTTTCTCGCTCGCGCTCCGCAATCGACGACGCGCCAGAGCCGTCGTCCGACGCAGGTCTCGCTCGGCTGCGTCACGAGGGCTTCGAACGGGAATCGGCGACTGCTGCCGCTGCGCGCGGTGCTCGCGCTCGATGAAATCGCCGAGAGCGGAGAGACGGTCGAGGCGCGTCGATTGGCGGAGCGATTCCCGCTCGAGCCGACGGCGATCACACACACCGCGCAGAAGTTCTTTTCGTCGACGAGCTATCTGTGGGGAGGCGTGACGCCCTGGGGGGCGGACTGCTCGGGGCTCACGCAGAGTGTGTTCGCGCTACACGGGGTCGTTCTTCCGCGCGACGCGTGGATGCAGGCGGAGGTTGGAAAAGACGCAGGGCGGGACGTCGGCGAGCTGTTGGCGGCGGACCTGCTCTTCTTCTCCGATCGCGACGACAAGCGGATCACGCACGTCGGCATCTCTCTCGGCGCGCGGAAGATGGTGCACCTGGCGCTGGGACGAGGGGGATATTCGGTCGAGAACTTAGAGGACCGGAATGATCCGTACGTGGAGAAGCTGCGTCAGAGATTCCTCATGGCGAGGAGGGTGGTCTGAACTACGTCACGACGGAACTACGGAATAGCGGAACAGCGAAACCCCACTTTTTGACGCGGAGGCGCGGAGGACACGCAGAGGCGCGGACGAAGGCGGACCGACGGCTTTTTTGAAAAGTCAAAAAAGAGGTCAGCTGTTCCGGCGTTCAGCTGTTCCGTAGTTCCGCCGTTCCGCCTGACCAGAACTAACTAACCATCCCACCACTGGCCGCGAATTGCGGCGCCGTTCTCACCTGGATTCCGACATCGACCGTGTGATCGCCGTCGATCGCGATCGCCATCGTGTACGCGCCGGCCGAGTCCATTGGGAGGTCGAGTTGGGCGATGAGCGGAAGATCCATCTCGGCCACGCCCGGAGGCGGGGCACCGACGTTCAAGTCGCCCGAGCTATTCCAGAGCTCTTGCCCGCTTGGGCTGAGCCAGCGGAAGCTCACGGTGTGCGCGCCGATGTCAACGCCCGTGCCCTTGAGATGCACGACGAGATGCGCGCGCGGATGAATCGCCGGCAACGACGCGACTTGCAGTGCGTCGAACACACCGAGGATGTTGAGCTTTCCTTCTTGCGAGAGATTCGCCGCGTCGGCGAAGAGCGCGAATGAGACGTGCATTCTGCAACATAGACAGGGTCGAGCCAGTGCGTCTACTTTGCATCCATGGCTTCGACCGTACGCGATGAATCGATGCCCGGTCCCGTGAGCACGAACACGCGGCCGGGCGTTTGGTTGACGGACGCATCGCTCGTCCTGATGGCGCTCATCTGGGGCGTCAATTTCTCCGTCGTCAAATACGGGACCTCGCTCGTCGACCCGCGCGCGTATAACGCCGCGCGAGTCGGGCTCGCCGCCGTTACCCTCGTCATCATCGTCGCGGTTGGCCGACTCGAGCTTCCATCCAGAAGCGACATCGTCGCTCTTCTCGGGCTCGGCTTCCTCGGCAACGGGATTTATCAATTCTTCTTCGTCGAAGGCATCGCACGAACGAGCGCGAGCAACACCGCGCTCGTCGTCGCGGCGTCGCCGGCGTTGATCGCAATGATCGGGCGGGCTCGCGGAGTAGAGCGTGTTTCACCCCGTGGGACGATCGGCATTCTGCTCAGCATCATCGGAATCGCGCTCGTCGTGCTCGGAAGCGCCAGCACCGCGAAAGGGAAATCATCCCTCACCGGCGACCTGCTCGTTCTCTGCGGATCGATGTGCTGGGCGATCTATACCGTGCTGCTCAAGCCGTACACGGCGCGCGTGAAAGGCTTTCAGTTGTCGGCCATCACGATGGTCGGCGGCGCGATTCCGCTCGCGCTCGTCGCGTCGCCGTCGATCGTCGCGGCGAATTGGTCGGGCGTGTCGTTGCTGGGATGGTCGGCGATCTTCTACAGCGGCGTCGGCTCCCTCGTCGTCGCATACTACTTCTGGTATCACGGCGTCCGCGTGCTCGGCCCGACGCGCACCGCGATGTACTCGAATCTTCAGCCCGTGATCGCGATCCTCGTCGCGTGGATGGTGCTCAGTGAGACGCCGACGGTGTGGCAGGCGATCGGCGCGACGTGCATCATGACTGGACTCGTACTGACGCGAATGTGAAGCTCGTCCTCTTCGATATCGACGGAACGATTCTGCTGACGGCAGGCGCGGGAAAGCGGGCGATTCATCGCGCGCTCATCGAGGTGTTCGGCGCGACTGGACCGGAAGACCATCGCTTCGATGGCAAAACCGATCCTCAGATCGTTCGTGAGCTGATGACCATCGTCGGGCATGAAGACGAGCACATCGACTCACGGATGGCCGAGCTGCTCGCACGATATGTCGGCTACTTGGACGAAGAGCTCAAAGCAAAACCAGATGGCATTCGCATCATGCCGGGCATTCACGAGCTGCTCGACGCGCTCGATGTCCGCGAAGACGTCACGCTCGGGCTGCTCACCGGGAATCTCGTGGACGGTGCGCGCGCGAAGCTGAATGCCGCCGGCATCGATCCGGAGCGATTTGCCGTCGGCGCGTATGGCTCGGACCACGAACGCCGGCGCGAGTTACCGGCCGTCGCGCTCGCGCGTGCGCGTCGCGATCTCGGACTCGATCTCGAAGGACGCGACGTCGTCGTCATCGGCGATACGCCGGCGGATATCGACTGCGGACGCGACATCGGCGCGCGGGCGATCGGCGTCGCGACAGGACACTACACGGTCGAAGATCTGGCATCGCATCAGCCCGCGGCCGTCTTTCAAGATCTCTCATCGACGTCGGAAGTCGTCGACGCGATCGTCGCGTATTCCGACATGGACATGCCGCGATGATGGACAGGCTGCTCGGACCACGGTTCGTCGTCGTCACGCGCGTCGGGAACACCGAGCTTGGCGATTCGATCGTCGTGATCGACGAGCATGCGGTCAACGTCAGCATCCCGGAGACCGGAAACGAGCAGCCACTCCGCGTGCCGCTTGCGACGATCGAGGTCGTGACGTCGACGGACGACGAGATCGACATCGTCCTGCGCGACGGGACCAAGATGACGTTCGTCGCCACCAGCACGCCGCCGCTTCGCGACGAGATTCTGGCGCGCTGCCGCGCGGTCCCCGAGCTCACATCGGCGCTTCGTGCGTTCGGATCGCGACGTGGTCATCGGAGCATTCGAAGGACCGCGGCGAAAGACCAGCAGCGTTTTTTCGCGCCGCTGCTCGATGCGCGACGACAGGCCGTGGCCGCGAAGACGCCGAGTGCGGCGATGTCGGCGTTCGACGCGACCGGACTGACGACGGCGTTCGACACGGCCCTTCGCGAGCTCGCCGCGAACCGGTACGGCGAGAATGCGCCAGCACGTCGTGCCCTGGAAGCCGAGTTGATCGATCTCGCCGAGCCTCTGCATCTCTCGCTCGACCATTTGAAGGAGGCGGCGGCGAGAGCATCGACGTCGGAGGACTTGGGCGTTTGGCGCGCATGGACGCGACAGCTCCGCGCGACCTTCGAGGCCGCGGATCGTGTATGGATCGCGATGGACGCCGCGCTCGACGCCAATCCCTGGAATCTGTGATCGTCGGCGTCGGCGTCGACGCGGTCGACATCGAGCGCATCGAGCGGATGTTCGCGAGCAAGAGCGACCGGATGTTGAATCGACTCTTCGTCGCGGCCGAGGTGGCGTTCTTGTCCAACAAGATTGCGCCGGCACAGCATCTCGCCGTTCGGCTCGCCGCGAAGGAAGCGGCCTACAAGGCGCTGTCGGGGAACGAGCTCGCGCGCGGAATTGGCTGGCGCGACGTCGAAGTGTTGTCGCGCGAAGATGGCGCTCCGGAATTGCGACTACATGGCCGAGCGGCGCAGCGGTTCGCGGAGCTCGGGGGGACGACGATTCATGTCTCGCTGACGCACAGCGCGACGACCGCGATAGCAGTGGTGATCGTCGAGCGGTAGTCGGCGGTTTTGCTGCTGTTTCGTCGGCGTTTCACCGGTACACGGTCAGGTTAATTCCGATATATTCCCTCGGAATGACGGACGTCCGCAAAGCAGGTATTCCGCTCGCCTCGCGAGCATCAGAATGAGGCGTGTAACAGTCGCGCGCACTATCTTCGCGGTGTTGGCGATATTCGGCCTCTCGCCGTCGCGTGTCGTGGCGCAGGACGCGAATCCGGTCCAGCGCGTCGCGAATATCGTCAGCGTCGCGGTCGAGGAGTACAAGAAAGGCATCGACGCGAAGGGCCGGCTCATCTCGGCCGATGAGTATCAGGAAGCTGTCGGATTTCTGACCGACGCTCGCGATGCGGCGGGACGACTGCCGGGCGACAAGCCGAATATCGCGCGCGTCGTTCTCGATTCGATCATCGCAGCGGTCAACGCGAAAAAGCCGCCCGAAATCCTCGACACGCTCAACGCTCACTTCGCCGCGTCGCTCGGCAGCGAGGCTGCGCTGGCACTTCCCGCCAAGCCGCTCAATGTGGCCGAGGGTGCGCGCGTCTACGCGGCGAACTGCGCGTCTTGTCATGGAACGCGAGGACTCGGCGACGGATCCGCTGGGCTCAAGCTCAGTCCGCGGCCGCCGGCGATTGGAACGGCGGAGATGGCGTCGGTCTCGCCGGCGACGATGTTCCGGAAGATTTCCGTCGGTGTGACGGGGACGGCGATGCCTGCGTTCTCGCCGGCGCTGTCGGATGATCAGCGATGGAACGTCGTCGCATATCTGTCGACGCTTCGCAGCACAGCGACGCAGGTCGCCGACGGAGAAGGGTTGTACGTCCAGGGCTGCGTGTCGTGCCATGGAATGAGTGGCGTCGCCGATGGAAGCATCGCGCGTGCGCTGAGCAAGCTTCCGCCGAATCTGGCGACGATCGCGTGGCAGGCGGAGCGCAGCGATTCACAGATCGCGATCGCGGTGAGCGCGGGAATGGCCGGGACGCCGATGCCTCCGTCGTCGCAGCTCAGCCAGGCGCAGGTGAAGTCGGTCGTCGCATATCTGCGATCGTTGCCGATGCAGACGAAGACCATCGCGTCGTCGAGTGCGCACGATAGCGCGGGAAATGCTCCGGCGGCTGCGCGACAGTCGATTCTGCTGCTCGAGCAGTCGCTCACGGCGATTCGCGCGGGGCGAACGAACGATGCAAGCGATCGCGCGTTCGATGCGTATCTCGCGTTCGAGCCGATCGAGTCGCGTGCGCGGGCGAGAGATCCGGGCGTCGTCGCGTCGATGGAGAAGCTGTACACGGACTTCAAGGGCGCGGTTCGCGCGAACGATCTGCGTAGTGCCGAGAAGTCGCTCGACGCGATCGAGTCGAACATGCCGAAGGTCGTCGAGCTCACGAGACCAACGGGCGGCGCGTCCGAGGCATTCCTTCAAAGTCTGCTCATCATCTTGCGAGAAGGCTTCGAGGCGATCCTCGTGATCGGCGCCGTCGTCGCCTTCTTGCTGAAGACCGGACATCGCGAACGCCTCAAGTCGATCTGGATCGGCATTGGGCTTGGACTGGCCGCCAGCGGCGTGACGGCCGTCATTCTGCGCACGGTGCTGCTCGCGATTCCGGCGAGCCAGGACATCATCGAGGGCATCACGATGCTCGTGGCGGTCGGCGTGCTCTTTTCGGTGAGCTACTGGCTCATCTCACGCGTCGAAGCGGCCAAGTGGCAGCAGTTCATCCGCGAGAAGGTGAACAACGCGCTCGAGCAGGGCGGTGGCCGCGCGCTGGCGTTCGTCGCCTTCCTCGCCGTGTATCGCGAGGGCGCGGAGACCGCGCTGTTCTACCAGGCGCTGTTCAACGAGGGGCCGCACGTGGCGCTGCCCATCACGCTCGGCATCCTCGTCGGCTTTGCGGCGCTCGCGGTGATCTTCACGCTCTTCTATCGCTTCGGCGTGCGCATTCCGCTGCGCCCCTTCTTCTCCGTGACGAGCGTCCTGCTGTACTACATGGCGTTCGTCTTCATGGGGAAGGGCATCCGCGAGCTGCAGGAGGGGGACATCATCCCGCTGTCGGCCATTCGCGGGTTCCCGCACGTGGAATGGCTCGGCCTCTACCCGAGCTGGGAAGGCGTGCTCGCGCAGCTCGCGCTGCTGCT
>Ga0068852_100002153_pt1 | contig 13525 bp, 8 predicted proteins | sample KBSCornC22_FD_66594 | JGI IMG/M metagenome (GOLD analysis project Ga0068852, IMG submission 66594) | Corn rhizosphere microbial communities from Kellogg Biological Station, Michigan, USA - KBS Corn C2-2 | ecosystem: Host-associated > Plants > Roots > Rhizosphere > Soil ... | reverse complement strand
TGGCCAGGCGCGGCGGAAGCGCACATGGAAATGATTGCATGCAATTCAGGGATTGCGTTCGGCTTTCAGCGCACTGAGTACGAGCACGGGTCAGGAGGCAATGAATTGAAAAGCAAGGTTCACAGCCAAAAGTTTCAGAGCGCACCAGAAGTGCAGCCGCTGCTTCACCAGCGCGCCTATCCCAATTCCCGCCAGGCGCAATGAAGTTTCAGCGAACCGTCAACAGTCTGTTGTCAAGCGCTGCCGGCCTGCTCTATCTCGCATGCGCTTTGGCGGCGTCAATTGCAAGACTCAACTCGCGTTCGGCGGCGCGCAGATGGTTCTCAGCCTTGAGCCCATGGCCCATCATGTCGTAGTGGTTGGCGGCGCGGGCGCGCTCCATGTCCTGGATCGACTGGATTACCCGGTTATGCACTTCCTGGAGATCGTGCCAATCGCGCACCTGAGCCGAAAGCGCCATGCCGGCGACAAATGCCAATACGAGAGCGAAAACGGAAATAATCTTCCTCATGGATTCCTCTTGTTCTCCCCAGCTGAATTGTATTTCGTTGGACTACCAGGGATTCTACATAGCCAATCTGCGGCGGTTGGCGAAGTTGCTCCAGCTGCTGAACGCAGGCTCCCGGCCAGCTGGTTCATTCTTCAAACCCTCTACTCATTAGAACGCAAGCCGCCGCACGCTGTTGCAAGCCTGAAAAAACTTAATTGCGTGTTCAGCGTGCGTTAATGTGGCCGGTCGATCCGGGGTATCCGGGTGCGCTGGCAGTGTGCGATAACTGCCTGAGCTTTCGCAAAGTTCAGGACCCCGTTGCGCGGTTTGCCGGACGCCATGAGACGGTTCTGGCATGCTTACGAAACAAACCGGCGCGGATCTAAACGCTGATCATTCGTTTCGCGGGCGCGACCAGGCTGAGCAGCCGCCGTGGTCGCGCCCATCATCGTTCTTTGCGTTGTGTCAGACGGATTCCGGAGAACCCAATATTCAGAACGAAAACTTCAGTTCGAACTGGACGTTACGGTTATCCGTTTTGCTGGTCACCATCATGAATGTCGAGCTCACCGGGCTGGAGTCTACGCCGCTCCAATTCGGATGGTTGATGAAATCGAATGCTTCGGCACGGAACTCGATGCGCGAGACCTCATTGATGGGTATCCGGAAATTCTTGAACAGGGCCAGATTCCACTGCCAGAAACCAGGATTCCGGAAGATGTTTCGCGTGTCCCCGGGCGCGAAAGTACCCTGGGCCGGAGCCGCAAAGGCGCTCTTGCAATAGACCGTTGCGCCGACGTTGGGCAGGAAGGGCGTCGTGCACCCATTGGCATTGCCATTGAGAATCCAGAACTGGTTGCCGCTGCCCGGTCCGATTCCCGCGTAGTCCACGTTCTGCCGTACTGAGAACGGGGTACCGGATGAGAACTGGTTCGCGCCGGAAAGCGTCCAGCCGCCGATAGTGTTGCGCATGAGCGCGTTCCTGCCCTTGAAAGGAAGCGCGTAAACGTAGCTGACCGTGAGAGCCTGTGGGATGTCGTAATCGGAGCGGCCCCAGTAATTTGTGTCGTTGTAGGCGTTGGGGAGGACGTCCGTAAGGCTCGACGAGTTATCACGCGATGCGGACCATGTATAGGACGCGCTTAACGTCAGCGGCCCGCTGACTTTCCTGACCGTCGCCTGGAACGAATCATACCAGGAAAGCCCCGAGTTTTCCGAGATATCGATAATACCGGCGCCGAGATAAGGCCTAAGGGCGTTCGGGTTTACTGATGGATTGGCGTAGGTGGTTCCCGGAGTGAGAAGTTGATTGATGTTTCGCTTGCGCTGAAGGTGCAGGCCACGGTTGCCGACGTACCCGGCTGAAACGCTTAGGCCGCCACCGAACTGATGCTCGCCGGTGACGTTGTAATCCCACGCGGTCGGCCAGACGTTATTCGGCCCGTAGATCGTCATCGTAAAGGGCGAAAGAGCCGCTGCAGCGCCCCCGATGTTGCCAACGTTGCCGTTTATGAGCGTCGTTTGAGGCATGAACGGGGGATTGCCTCCAAGGGCCGTGTCGCGGTTGATGGCTGTGCGATCGGCATAGTAGCCTCCTCCGACTCTCAGAACCGTGTTGCTTGTCATCTGCCACGCAACGCCAAGGCGGGGCTGAAACAGGTTGTACTGCGTTGGCGCAAAACCTCCCGGCAGGTTGTGGTACATGGAACTAAACGGTTGCTGACTGAGGAACGGAAAGCGCCGCAGCGCGTCTTTCGAAGGCCCGCTGCCGGGGAGAACGATGCCATTGTATGGCGATCCGCTCGTGATGAATCCGGTTTTCGGATCCACGGTCGCAGCTTGCGACTGATTATAGAAAGCCGGCTCGAATTGCGCGATGGTCCCGTTGGTGGTGTGCCAGGCAGGCCAGATGGAGTAACGCAAGCCGTAATGCAGGGTCACGGTCCTGCTTACCTGCCAGGTATCCTGAAGAAACATATCGACTGAATTCGCCACCCAGGGAGTTATCGGCTTGGCTCCGAATTCGGAGTAGTCGTTGAAGTTTCCGAGCAGAGCATTCGCGATGCCGAGGCCGCTGGTGCTGGCTGCTCCCGTATCGAGGAAGCGAAAGGCGCCGTTCTGATTGTTCGTCTGCGGCGCGCTCGCAGTGGTGAGCTGGATGTTATCGTTCTGCCCCGAGCGTTCAATCGTCACGCCGAATTTGATCGCGTGGTTTCCGATGACTTTGGTCACATTGTCGGTCAAATCGTATACAAACCCGGACCAGTAACCCGGATAGGGACCGTTATCGATAGTTGTAAGTCCGGTGACGCTTATGGATGGAATTTTCTGAGGAAAAAGCTTTGTGCCGGGGAACAAGTAGGGATACGTAATTCCGTATGTCGAGCGGTCGCAGAACGCGCCACAGCCCGGATCGTAGTTGATCGCGCCTTTTCCGTCCGAACTCGCGGATATCGAGAAGTCGTTTACCCACGTCGGAGACAGAGTCGATGTGAGATCGACAATGCCCGTCCGGTTCGGGCGGGACCAGAGCGCCTTGAACAGGCCAAAGGTGCCTTCGAGCGGGCTGTTGAAGGTCCACGGGATGAGAGTGCCACGAACATAGAGATGATTGTTCTCATTCAGCAGGTAATCGACCTTGAACGTTGTCTTGTTGAGGTCCGAATAGATGGGGAACGATTCGATCCAGTTTGCCGACCCCTGCTGGAATCCGGGCGTCGGCAAAGGATAGGCGTTCAGCAGCGCCGCGCCCTGCGCGCTGACGCGGCTCGCCGGGATGATATTGCCTGCGAAAGGAGCGCCGGTGTTCGGATCGGTTGCGGTTCTGGTCTTCCCGAAAAAGGAATTCTTCGGGTCAAGAAGATTGCTGAGGTCGCCCGTCCGCATCGCGGCGGTCGGCACTGTTCCTGTTTGCTCGTTCTCATACCGCCGCTTGATCCACTCTTCCGCGGCAAAAAAGAACAGCTTGTTTTTGTCTGTGTTGAATTTGTGGGGTATGAAAATGGGGCCGCCGATATCGAAGCCGAAATCGTTGTAGTTCTGTTTCGCGGGCTGGGAGTTCAGGTCCGTGCGAGGGCTATGATTCCTCGCCCAGGTGTTGGCGTCGAAAGCGGCATTGCGAATCGCTTCGTAAAGGTCACCATGAAACGCGCTCGTCCCACTCTTCGTGACGAAGCGGATCTGGCCGGCGGAGGAGCGGCCGTACTCGGCGTCGAAGTTGCCCGTCAGAACCTGAATCTCCTGAACGGAATTCATATCCTGGGCGCCCAGCATGGATCCGGATGAACGCGTGCGAGTCGCCATCGCGCCATCGACATATACGGTATACGAATCCGCGCGGCCGCCATTCATGGCGAACCCGCCGTTGCTCACACTGTCGGGGTCGAAAGTGCTGATCTTGTTTCCCACGACCCCAGGCTCGAGGAGCGCGAGGTAGACGGGATTTCGACCATTCACCTCGAGATTCTCCATCTGGGTCGCGGTGACCGTGCCACCGGTGGAGGGTTCAAGACTGAGCGCCTGAGCCGCCCCTCCGCTGACTTCAACGGTTTGCGTCATTTGTCCGAGCGTGAGGTGGATGGGCACACTCAGATGATCCGCGGCGTTCAGGTGAATCCCGCTCTGCACGTAACGCTGGAATCCAGTGGCTTCGGCCGTAATCGAATACTGGCCGACCGCGAGGCTCGGGAATGTGTAGTAGCCGGATGAATTTGAGACCGCCTGTTGAGAGACGTTGTTGGCCTCATTGCGCACCGTAATCTTCACGCCAGGCACAACGGCGCCTGTGGCATCTACGGCTGTTCCCGAGATACTGCCAATATCGACCTGACCGAATGCGGACAAAGCGCAAAGCAGCGCTGACGCGAGTATGCGTGCAGAAATCTTCATAGCCCCTCTCGAAAGATTCAACATCCGCGATGTCTTCGCGAATATCACAGCGAGTTGTTCGCTCGCGATTCTATCACCGGAAGGTACGATCCCGGCCAGCCGGAAAATGGAACGGCAATGCCGATTGCTCATGGCTGCCTTTGTTAGACTGGCGCGTGGTTGGCCCGATCAGAGGCGTCGCGCACCGAAAGGCGCAGCGAAGCGCCACGCGCCGGATCCACTACAGGAAGGTATGACGACAAGACGTGAATTCATTACCGCCGCTTCCGCCGCGGCCCTCGCAGCCGGAAATATAGCGAAAGCGGCAGAGGGCGAGCCGTGGTACCGGCGAACAGCACGCTGGGGCCAGACAAACATTACGGAAAAAGACCCGGTTCGCTACGACATTCCGTGGTGGCGCGAGTACTGGAAGCGCACTGAGACGCAGGGCGTGATTATCAATGCCGGCGGAATCGTCGCTTACTACCCGAGCAAGTTCCCGCTGCAGCATCGCGCCGAGTTTCTGGGGAATCGAGATCTATACGGCGAACTTGCGAAGGCCGCTCATGATGACGGGCTGGTGGTGGTGGCGCGCATGGATTCGAATCGCACCGCTGAAGATTTTTTCAAGGCTCATCCGGACTGGTTTACCCGGGACCACAACGGCGATCCATATAGAGCCGCCGACAAGTACATAACTTGCGTCAACAGCCCTTACTACGACGAATATCTTCCTTCCGTTCTTACGGAAATCATCCAGCGCAGCCATTGCGAAGGATTCGCCGATAACAGCTGGAGCGGCCTGCCGCGCACCAGTATCTGCTATTGCGGCAACTGCACGCGCAAATTCAAAGATAAGACGGGTAAAGCTCTCCCTGTAAAACACGACTGGAGCGACCCGGTGTACCGCCAATGGATCGAATGGAATTACGCGCGGCGTATCGAGATCTGGGATTTAAACAACCGGACGACTAAAGCCGCGGGCGGTCCGAATTGCCTCTGGTTCGGGATGAACAGCGGATCGGTAACGTCCCAGAGCCGGTCTTTCCGCGATTGCAAAGCGATTTTCGGACGCGCGGAGATGGTGTTCCTGGACCACCAGACACGCAGCGCGGCGGGATTCGAGGAGAACGCGGATACGGGCAAGCTGGTTCATGGGCTGCTCGGATGGGACAAACTGGCGCCGGAGAGCATGGCGATGTACCAGGCCGGGCGCAACTCGTTCCGGCTTGCGAGCAAACCAGCGGCGGAAGCGCGTATGTGGATGATAGAAGGTTTCGCCGGCGGGATACAACCGTGGTGGCATCACGTCGGCGCTTACCACGAGGATCGCCGCATGTACCACACTGCCGAACCTGAAATGAAGTGGTATGCGGCGAATCAGCAGTATATGTTGAATCGGCGTCCCATGGCGACAGTAGGGGTGGCATGGTCGCAGCAAAATACGGATTACTACGGGCAGGACCATGCGGCAGAGCTGGTGGATGCGCCTTATCGCGGGTTTACCGAGGCGCTGCTTCGCGCGAGGATTCCACACGTTCCGATTCACGCGGATTACATTGAGCGTGACGGCGCCGACCTGAAGGTGCTTATTCTGCCGAATCTGGCGGCGATGTCCGATGCGCAGTGCGCCGCGGTGAAGAAGTTCGTGGCGGGCGGCGGCGCTCTGATCGCGACCGGCGCCACGAGCCTCTATACCGAACATGGCGATCCGCGCAGCGATTACGGACTTGCGGATTTGTTCGGCGCGCACTTCACCGGCACTGCGGGCGCGGAGAGGCAGTCGGCTACGAAAACCGAACATACTTATCTGCGGCTCAGTCCGGAATTGCGCGCGAAGGTGTGGGGACCGGAAACCGGAGATGAACCCAAAGTGACCGGCCAACGCCATCCGGTATTGCAAGGCTTCGACGAGACGGACATTATTCCGTTCGGCGGAGTTCTATTCCCCCTGAAGCTGAATGACGGGGTGACGGTTCCGCTGACGTTCGTGCCGGCATTCCCGATTTATCCGCCGGAGACCGCATGGATGCGGCAGCCGAAGACCGATATTCCCGGGCTTGTACTGAACGGGCGCACCGCTTTTCTGCCGGCCGATGTGGACCGGCGGTACTCGCGCGACAATCTGCCCGACTACGCCAACCTGCTCGCGAACATCGTGCGCTGGAGCGCGAACGGCAACATTCCGCTGAAAGTGGAGGGGCTGGGACTGTTCGACTGCAATCTGTACACGCAGCCGGGCCGCGTGATCGCTCATGTTGTGAATCTGACGGATACCGGACGCATGCCCATCGATGAGCTGATACCGTCAGGTCCGGTAAAGGTGAGCGTGAAACTGCCTGCCGGCGTTCGCGGCCGCACCGGGAAGATGCTGGTTTCAGGTAAATCGTTCGCGCCATCCGCCACGAGCGGCTGGGCGACGGCCAACATCCCCTCGGTGCTGGGGCACGAAGTTCTCCTTATTGAATAACGGCGGGCCGAGAGCCCGCCGCTTACGGTTTGGAAGATTAGTATCCGCGCTGGCCGGGCTTATCTTCGGGCTTGTCGGGTGCTGCCGGGTCTTCGGATCCGGCTTCATAGCCTCGGCGTACGCGATCCCGGAACGTATCCCAGGGACCTGTGCCCATCGCTTCCCAATTGCTTCTCAGAGACGATTCCACGTCTGTCCAACCGCGGCCGTAGTAGTTCGGGTCTGAAGCCCAGCGATTGCCGAAAACGTAAGCCGGATCATCGTCCGAGATGTGGACGGGACCTCTGCGGACTGGAAACTGATTCGAGCTGGTTTGATTCGAACTGGTTTGGTTCGACATGGTTTGCCTCGTTGCCATTCCCGGAGCAGTGACGGGATTCTGGTAAGGTTCTCCGCTCGCTACAGGCCGTTGATACTGGTAGGTCCGAGCGTTGCTTCGCTCGGTGATCACCGGGGGAACTTCGCTGCGCCGCGTATTGCCGGAACGAACTTCTTCCGTGTTTACGGTTTCCGTGGGAATGTGCGCTGCGATGGCCGAGTCGGACGGATAGGGATGCGGGTTTGAATACGCCCCTTTCCATCCGGAGGCTCGCCACGCGTCGGCTTCGGCCTTCAGATCGCGGGCGCCGTGTTCGTTCATCACTCGAAGCGCGTCTTCCTCCATGGGATCGTTCACATGAGCGGCGACGACAACGCCTCCCCGGCGCACCGCTTCCTGGTAGAGAGGAGCTTCTTCATGGGAAATGCCCATATTGGTGAACGCTCCCATAAGTCCGCCGGCTGCGGCGCCGACGCCCAGCCCGGTGAGGACGGTGGCCAGCGCGCCGCCCGCGATGATGGGGCCGACGCCGGGGATGGCCAGCGCAATGAGACCGGCGACGATTCCGACGCCGCCACCAAATGACGCGGCCGATGCCGCCGCCGCTCCTGTACCCGTCGGTTTTTTCAGATATTCGTTGTGGGCTCCGGCTTCGTTGCCGGCGATGACGCTGATTTCGTCTTTATCGATGCCCATGCCCTCAAGATCGCGCGCCACGCGTTCGGCTTCAGCCATTGAGGGAAATGCCCCAACCACTGTCTTCATACGTACCTCCCGCTATCCATAAGCACTCCCGATGCCAGCGGAACACCCGTGACTGGAAGTAGAGCGACCGGGCGTGGAAAAATTAATGTTTGGCGCGAATTCTCGGAATCGAAAGCTCCTGTGATGAAACCGCGGCGGCGGTGATCGGCGAGGAAACGAACGTTCTTTCGTCGGTTGTGGCAAGCCAGCTTACGGTTCATGGCAAGTATGGCGGGGTGGTTCCCGAACTCGCGTCACGCGAACATCTGAGGGCGGTCGTGCCAGTGGTGGAAGAGGCGCTCGCGCGTGCGGCCGTGGAATGGCGGGATCTGGACGCGGTGGCGGCGACCTACGGGCCGGGCCTGGCAGGTTCGCTGCTGGTGGGGTTGACTTACGCCAAGGCTGTCGCGATGGCCGCGGAGATTCCGCTCATCGCGGTGAATCATATCGAGGGACATATTCATGCGGTAATTCTGGAAGCGCGGCAGCGGGGCGAAGAGATATTGCTGCCCGCGCTGGCGCTGATCGTGAGCGGCGGCCACACTCACCTGTTTGAAGCGAGAGCAGATGGAACATACCAGCCGCTGGGCCGAACTCGCGACGATGCGGCGGGCGAGGCGTTCGATAAGGTTGCGAAACTGCTCGGATTCGGTTACCCGGGCGGGCCGGTGATCGATCGCATTGCGCGGTACGGCAATCCCGAAGCGGTGCGGTTTACGCTGGCGAAGATGAAAGGGAATGCCCTCGATTTCAGCTTCAGCGGACTAAAAACGGCGGTGCTGCGCTGGGTGGAAGGCAATGATCTGGCAGGCGAGATTGCCGCCCGACGGGAACTGCTCGATCGGAATCCGCATCCTTCTGACGACGAGTGGCTGGAAGCCACGCCACCACGGACGCGCGATCTGGCGGCGAGCTTTCAGCGCACGGTGGTGGAGGAACTGGTGCAACATGCCATTCGCGCGGCGGACCTGGTGGATGGCGCCCGCGCGTTGATTATCTCGGGCGGCGTCGCTTGCAATTCAGGATTACGGGCGGCGGCGACGGCGAGAGCGATCGGCCTGCCGGTTTATTTCCCTTCGGCCGGCCTTTCGACCGACAATGCCGTGATGATTGCAGCCGCGGCGTTTCCGAAATACCGTCGGGGCGAATTCGCGCCTTTGACGATCGCGGCGGAGCCGAATCTTCAGCTCGCCGGATAATGTCGGTCGTATCTCCTGGCCTGGTCAATATACAGGCGTGCTAAGCAACAAGGCGCCAGTCCGGCGATTCGCCAGCCTCGGGATAGCGCGTGAGGATCTCATGCGGGCGGAAGCGCTGCTTGTACGCGAGAGACTGGCAATCGCGGACCCAATAGCCGAGGTACGCGTAATCGAGGCGTTTTTGTTTGCCGTACAGAAGCTGGGTGAGGATGCAGAAGGTTCCGGGGGATTTGGCGCGCCAGTCCGGATCATAGAAGCAGTAAACCAGCGAAATCGCTCCTTCCACTTCGTCCATCAGGGCTACACCGACCAGCTTTTCACCATCGAAAAAGAGCCACTGCCGGCCAACTTCGCTCGCGCCAGAAAGGAACTGTTGGGACCATGACTGCGTCGTGGCCGAGCGCGGTTCCCAACCACGATGCCCGTGCATGAACCTCTGGTAGCGGTTGTAAAGCTGGACGTGCTCGGGGCTGACAAACAAAGGCGCGAGGCGGGCGCGGATGCCGGCGTTCGCGCGCAGAATGCGGCGTTCGCTTGCACGCGGTTCGTAATCCCCCAATGGAACTCGCAGGCTACGGCATTCGGCGCAGGAGACGCAGACCGGGCGGAATACCTGCCAGCCGAAGCGCCGGTAACCGCGCGCCAACAGATAGCCGTATTCGGAGGAGGACATGGCGGCGATACCCCGCAAATCGAAGCGCGCCTGCTCACCCGGGAGATAGGAGCAGCGTCCCGCGTCTTCGACGATTTGAAACAGTTCCTGCATTCCGCTATGCTTCCCGGATTTCCCGACGCTCCGCGCTTACATACAATAGCGCCATGTTGTTCCGACTTGCTCCGCTTGTGGCGCTCTTCGCCAGTATCGCTTCGGCGCGTCTCGTACATATCGACGTCGCGCAGCGTACGCAGATTCCAGGCACGAACTATGAACGAATCGAAGGGAAGGCGCGTTTCGCCGTGGACCCGAACGCAGCGGCCAACCAGATGATTTCGGATATTCATTACGCGCCGGTAAATAAGGCAGGCGAGGTAGAGTTCTCGGCTGATCTCTATATGCTGAAGCCGCGCGATCCGGCGCGCGGAAATCATGCGGTGATCTTCGAAGTCTCCAACCGCGGGGGCAAGGGCACACTGACCACGTTCGATCGCGCCACCGCTCAGGCCGACCTCGGGGACAAGCTGCTGCTCGACAAAGGCTACACGATCGTGTGGCTCGGCTGGGAATGGGATGTCCCTGCAAAGCCGGGCCTGCTGCGTCTGGAAGCGCCATTCGCAACCGACCACGGCAAGCCGATCACTGGCCTCGTGCGCGCGGAGCTGGTTCCATCCGAACGGACGAATGTGATGAAGCTCGGGGATCGCGCGCAGACTCCTTATCCCGTGCTGGAGCCGGGATCGTTGACCGTGAAAGACACGCCGACCGGGGCGCCGCGACAGATAGCGCGCGCGAACTGGACGGTGCGGGATGGAACGGCGCTGGTGATGGAAAACGGCTTTGAGCCGGGCAAGATCTACGATTTCGTTTATACGGCCAAAGATCCTGTGCTGGTGGGCCTTGGTCCCACAGGCATTCGCGATCTGATTTCGTATCTCAAAACCAGTCCCGATTACGGCATCCGCTATGCCTACGGGTTCGGAGTTTCACAGAGCGGGCGATTTCTTCGGAAATTCGTCTATGACGGATTCAATGCGGATGAATCGGGGCGCAAGGTCTTCGATGGCCTGATGATTCATGTGGCAGGCGCGGGGCTCGGCAGTTTCAACCACCGGTTCGCGCAGCCTTCGCGCGATGCGCATCCGTTCATGAACGTTTTGTATCCGACGGACATCTTTCCGTTCACAGATCTGCCGGAGACGGACTCCGAGACCGGCGTTACGGATTCGATTCTCGGGAAAGCGCAGAAATCCAGGGTAGTTCCGAAGATTTTCTACACGGAGTCCTCCTATGAATACTGGGGACGCTGCACTTCGCTGATTCACACCACGCCGGATGGCGCGCGCGATGCCGCAATTGCGGATACGACTCGGATCTACATTTTTTCCGGCGGACAGCATTCGCCCGCTCCACGACCCGTTCGGAACAACACGCTGAACGCAAGCAATCCGAACGATTACCGGTGGGCGCTTCGCGCGCTGTTGATCGCGATGGACAATTGGGTGCGCGATGGCGCGGCCCCACCCGCTTCGATCTATCCGCACATCGCTGACGGCACCCTGGTAGCGCCCGGAGCGGTTCATTTTCCGAACCTGAAAGGCGAACACGTGCCCGCTTACCCGGGGGGCGCGTACCGTCTCGATTTCGGGCCGGAATTTCGAACGGCGCGGATTGCGACGATCGTTCCGCCGCGCGTGGGAGGCGCATTTCCCATTCGCGTGCCCCAAACCGACGCAGACGGCATCGACCTTGGCGGGATTCGGATGCCAGCGGTGGCGGTTCCAGTGGCCACTTACACGGGCTGGAACCTTCGTGACGCGTCGATCGGGTCACCAGACCGGATTTTCGAAATGGTCGGCAGCTTCATTCCGTTTCCGAAAACGGGCGCGGACGCTACCGCAACGCGCGATCCTCGCAAACCTCTTTCCGACCGTTATGCCGACCGTGCTGCGTATGAGGCGGCGCTGCGTGCTTCAGCCCGCAAACTGGTGTCGGAGCGGTTTCTGCTCGAGGGCGATGTGGATCCCGTGGTCGCGCAGGCGGCGAAAACCTGGGATTACGCCGCCGGAATGCGGTGAGCGTTGACGATCAGGCGTTAATCGATTAACGAGGTTCCCGCGATCTGCATGAAGGCGTCGCGAAAATCGTCGGTTCCATTGGCACCCTGGATCATCATGACGCGGATCAGGTCGTCTTTCGGATCGATCCAGCCCTTCGTGCCGAACGCGCCATCGTGGCCGTAGGTGCCGGCGGGCATCATCATGAGTTGCGAGATCGGATCCCGCATGACTTCCCATGCAAGGCCGTACCCCGATCCGCCCAGAGGAATCCAGCCCGCGGGCGAGATGTTGCCAGTGTGAACCTGACGCATAAGATCCACGGACTGCCTTGAAAGATACCGCCGGCCGTTGTACGTGCCCCCGTTCAGCATCATCTGGTAGAAATGCGAAAGATCTTCAGCCGTTGAGTAAAGGCCGAATTCGGGCGCGGGATACTTCGCGCCTTTGCGGTAGAGTGCGGGGTCGCCGCCCAGAATTTCCGCTCCCGCCCGAACCAGCTTCCCATTCTCATGGCGGTAGACCATCGCGATGCGGTCAATCTTATCGGGCGGCGGGAAATAGAAGGAATCTTTCATGCCCAGCGGCTTCAGAATGCGCTCGGAGATGAAGCGCTCATAGGGCTCATCGGCCGTCACTTCGATCAAGCGGCCAAGCACCGCGATGCCACTGTTGCTGTATTTCCATTTCGTGCCGGGCTCGAAATCGAGCGGCATCCGGGAATACGCCAGGACCGCTTCGGCGAGCGTGTGGTCCATCTTCTGATCGATTTCCTTCAGACCCGGTGGCGGCGCGCCCGGCAAGCCCGAAGTATGCGTCATCAGGTCGCGAATGACGATTGGCCGAGAGGGTTTTTTGAGGACGATCGATCCATCAGGATTGTGGCCGGCCAGAAGCATCTGTCCGCGAAACTCAGGCAGGTACTTCTCGACAGGCTCGTGCAGCCCAAGCTTCCCTTCCTCGACCAGCATCATGACGCCAACGGCGGTAATCGGCTTGGTCATGGACATGATCTGGAAGATGGAATCGCGCTGCATCGGCTTTTTCGCTTCCAGATTCTGCCAGCCCACAGCGTCAAATTCGCCAACGACGCCATGGCGCATTACAAGCGTGACAACGCCGGCGCCCAGCCGCTGATCCACCAGTTGCTTCATGCGCGCGGGAATTAACGCCAGCCGCTCCGGATCGAGCGCGGCTTTTTGGGGATTCACCTGAACGGAAGATGCCGCGCACAGCGCCAGTGGAGAGATCAGCAAAGCGGCGAAAGCGAAACGCATGCGCCGAGATTAGCAGAGTGAAGTCAGCCTTTCAGCTTTTCAAGCCGCCTCTTCACCTCTTCGGCATTTTTGCCACCGGGTTGCAGTTCGAGAAATTTCTTGTAGGCGTCGCGAGCGGCCCTCGAGTTCTCCAGCTTTTCTTGCGCTTCGCCAAGGCGCATCCATGCGTCAGCGTTGCCGTCGTTCCATTTGGTCGCTTCCCGGAAACGTCCGGCCGCGGCCTTGAAATCGCCCTTTTTAAAGTAGAAATTCCCGACGCTGACTTCCTTTTTTGATTGCAGCGGATTGAAGCTGTACTGCTTCGGCGCTTCACGAACGTCTTCGTCCGGCGGAAGTTCGTCGTTCTGCGCCCCGTTAGCCGCCTTCGGCTGCTGCGCCTGTTCGTGGCCTTCCTGCCGCCGCAGAGTGGGCCTGTCAGAGGTGTCGGACGGATTGTTTTGCTGCGCG
>Ga0068852_100002152_pt1 | contig 13527 bp, 10 predicted proteins | sample KBSCornC22_FD_66594 | JGI IMG/M metagenome (GOLD analysis project Ga0068852, IMG submission 66594) | Corn rhizosphere microbial communities from Kellogg Biological Station, Michigan, USA - KBS Corn C2-2 | ecosystem: Host-associated > Plants > Roots > Rhizosphere > Soil ... | reverse complement strand
AGACGGAGATCCTGCGCGACCTCGCGATGCTCGGCGTGAATTCGGTCTCCGGGCTGGGCCCGCAGCATCTGCGCCGCGTAGGAACGGACTGACGCCGGGGCAGCGGCTCGTCGGACGCACCCGGGCGGTGCGCTCCGATAAACGCGTCGTCGTCGCGACGACAAGAATGGCGCAATCGTTCCACGACGGGCGGCGCCATGCATCGGACTTGTGTGCTCTTGCGCGAGATCGCGCTGGCGGTTGCAATGGCGGTGGCATGCGGCGTCGTGCACGCGGCGGGACACGAGGATCCCGCGGCGCAATACCGCCGCCTGCAGCAGTCGAGCGACGACGGGCTGGTGCGCCCGGACGGCCTGGTGAACGCGCTCGCGCAGCGCGAGCGCATGATGGCCGCGCGCCGCAAGTCCGCAGGCATCGCCTCCGGCAACTGGACCGCGCTCGGGCCCGGCAACATCGGCGGGCGCATCCGCTCGCTCCTCACCCATCCCACGGATCCCGGCTGGCTTCTCGCGGGCAGCGTGACCGGCGGCCTGTGGAAATCGACCGACGCGGGCGCCTCGTGGCACGTGGTGGCCGACCTCATGCCGAGCATCGTGATCGAGTCGCTCGCGCGCGATCCGCACAACCCGCAGCGCCTCTATGCCGGCACGGGGGAGGGGCCGGTGCAGTTCCAGGGGCTCGGCATGTTCGTCTCGGACGACGGCGGCGACACGTGGCGCCAGATGCCCGGCACCAACCCGCACGATCCCGGCAAGTCCGATTTCTTCTATGTCGAGCGCATCGACGTGCATGCGAACGACGGCAACATCGTGGTCGTCGCGACCTCCGCGGCCTCGGGCGGCGGCGGCGTGTGGCGCTCGCTCGATGCGTTGAGCCCGAGCCCGAGTTGGCAGAAGATCTCCAACGTGCCGGCGATGGTCGTGAAGTTCGACCCGTTCGTGCCGGATCGCGTGCTGGTGGGCGAGCAGTTCACCGGCACGGTCGGCATCATCGCGAACGTGAGGACCGCGGGCGCCGCCCCCGGCTTCACGTACACGCGCACGCCGGTCGAACCCGCGTCGTTCGGACGCGTCGAGCTTGCGGTGTCGCGGGCGGTGCCGGGACTCGTCATGGCCTCGGTCGACGAGTTCGGAGGCCGCGTCTTCGTGTCCACCGACCATGGCGCGACGTGGGCCTTCAACTGCGCTCCCGGCCACCTCGACCAGGGCTTCTACGCCAACGCGGCCTGGATGGATCCCGTCGATCCGCACCGCGCCATCGTGGGTGGCAACAGCCTCTTTCGCCTCGACGGCCCCGACAACTGGTGGACCACCAATACGCCGCTCACGATCACGCAGATCAGCGCGTTCACGGGAGGCTCCGCGCACCCCGACCAGCACGCGATCGTCGAATCGCCCGGCTACGACGCCGCGACCAACCGTGCGGTGTATTTCACCAACGACGGCGGCGTCTACCGCCGCGACGACATCACCTCCTCCGCGGGCGGGTTCTTCAACCTGGGGTGGACCGCGCTCAACCACGGGCTCGAGGTGACGCAGTTCTACTTCGGCACCGGGCGCACCTTCCCGGACGCTTCGACGCGCATCGCCGGCGGCACGCAGGACAACGGCAGCCTGCTCGCCCCCGCGTCGGGCACTTCGTGGACCCCGTTCGGCGGCGGCGACGGCGGCTGGATCGCGATCGACCCCGTCGAGCCGGATACGATCTATTTCGAGAGCCAGTTCGGCGCGCTCCTGCGGCGTCGGCCCGGCCAGTTCAATCCGGCCATCTGCGCCGGCCCCCACGGGATCACGGAAGCGAGCTCGGCCATCTGCCATGGCACCGACAGCACCAACTTCATCAGCCCGTTCACGCTGGACCCGAACAATCGCGACACGATGCTCTTCGGCGCATTGTCGCTGTGGCGCACCACCAGCGTCCGGCTCGCCGAGCCGCCCGACTGGTTCGTGATCAAGCCGTCGGTGTCGTCGTTCATCAGCGCGATCGCCGTGGCGAACGGCAACTCCGACGTGATCTGGGTGGGGCACAACGACGGCGATCTCTATTGCACCCTCGACGGCACGGCCACGTTCCCGGCCTGGACGCGCGTGCCTCTGCCCCCGAGGCGGATGGTGACCGGCATCACGATCGATCCCGCGAACGCGAATCGCATCTTCGTCACGTTCGGCGGATTCAACGGCTCCAACGTCTGGGAGCTGACGGACCCGGCGCAGGCCTGCAAGGCATCGCCGCAGGCGATCGACCGCCATGCGAACCTGCCGCTCGCGCCGGTATACAGCGTCGTGCGCCACCCGCTCAACCCCCAGCTCCTGTACGCGGGCACCGAGGTGGGCATCTTCGCCTCGGCCAACGGCGGCGTGTCGTGGAGCCCGACCAACGACGGCGCGAGCAACGTCTCCACGCGGCAGCTCTTCTGGATGAACGACGCGAGGCTCGTCGCGGCGACCTTCGGGCGCGGCATGTTCGCGGCCACCATCTCGCCCGGCTCGCTGCAGCTCTCGCAGCTCGCGGCCTCGGTGGGCGAGAACGCGGGCTCGGTCGCGCTCACGGTGACACGCACCGGCGGCAATGCGGGTGCGGTCGGCGTCTCGTACGCGACCTCCGACGGCACCGGCCGCGCGGGCGTCAACTACACGGCCACGCAGGGCACGCTCGCGTGGGCCGACGGCGACGTGGGCGACAGGACCATCACCGTTCCGATCCTGAACGACGGCGTGGCCGGCGGCAACCGCACCTTCGCGATCGCGCTCTCGAACGCGACCAATGGGTCGGCGCTGGGTGGGGGGGCCGCCGCCACGGTGACCATCGTCGATGCCACCACGGCGCCCGGTGCCCCGGCGATCGGCAGCGCCACGGCGGGCGATGCGAGCATCGTCGTGGCATTCTCGGCGCCCGCCAGCGACGGCGGCTCGCCGGTCACCGGGTACGTTGCGACGTGCACCGCTTCCGGCGCGCCGAGCCGCGGAGCGAGCGGCACGGCCTCGCCCATCACGGTCGCAGGCATCGCGGCGGGCTTCACGTACACCTGCGTCGTGGCCGCCACGAACGCAGTCGGCACCGGTCCCGCATCCGCGCCCTCCAACGGCGTGTTGCTGAAGCTCGCGCAATCGATCGCGTTCACGTCGACACCGCCCGCCACGGCGACCGTGGGCGGCACGTACAACGTGAGCGCGACGGCGAGCTCGGGGCTCGCGGTGTCGTTCTCGATCGATGCCGCCTCGTCCGCGGTCTGCACCGTCGCGGCGTCGACCGTGTCCTTCACCGCGCCCGGCACGTGCACGATCGACGCGAGCCAGGCCGGCGACGCCGCGCATCTTGCGGCGCCCACCGTTTCGCAGGCGCTCGGCGTGGCCGCGCCCGCGCCGCCGCCGGATCCGCCGCGGCTCGCCAACATCTCGACGCGCATGGAGGTCCTCACCGGCAACGACGTGATGATCGGCGGTTTCATCGTGGGCGGCGCGTTGCCGAAGACGGTCGTGATCACGGCGGCCGGCCCGTCGCTCGCCGCGGCCGGCATCGCCAACCCCCTCGCCAATCCCACGCTCACCCTGGTGCGCTCGTCCGACCAGCAGGTGATCGCGACCAACGACGACTGGGGCACGGCCGCGAACGCCGCGCAGGTCCAGGCCGTGGGGCTTGCGCCCGCGAACGCGCTCGAGTCCGCGATCATGGTCACGCTGGACCCCGGCGCGTATACGGCGATCGTGCAGGGCGCCGGCGGCGGCACCGGCGTGGGCATCGTCGCGGTCTACGAGGTCGACCACCCCGAGGTGCCGCTCATCAACATCTCCACGCGCGGCGAGGTGCTCACGGGCAACGACGTCATGATCGGCGGCTTCATCGTGCAGGGCAGCGGGCCGCAGACGGTGGTGGTCACCGCGACCGGCCCGTCGCTCGTGGCGGCCGGGATCCCGAATGCGCTCGCGAACCCGGCGCTCACCCTGGTGCGCTCGTCCGACCAGGCCATCATCGCCGCGAACGACGACTGGCAGGCCGCGCCCAACGCCGCCCGGATCCGCGCGGCCGGGCTCGCGCCAGCGAATGCGGCGGAGTCCGCGATCATGGTGACGCTGCAGCCGGGCGCGTACACCGCCATCGTGTCGGGCGCGGGCGGGACGACGGGCGTCGGCATCGTCGCGGTCTACGCAGTGCAGTAACATCCCACCCAGCCCGGATGGTGAAACTGGTAGACACAGGGGACTTGCAACGATGAGCGCCCGCGCGGAAACGCGTGGAGCGGATCCCGTCAAACTCGGCGAATGCCCTGCGCGCGCGGTGCGTGCGAGCGAACGCCGAGCCAAGCCCTCTTCGCGCGAAGAGGGAAGGTGTAGAGAGCAGACGGCGGGCGCCTAAAGCCGCGAGGCCATGGCGAAGGCGTGCTCCAGCCCACGAACTCGGTTCGAGGCGGCGAAAGCCGAAGTGGGACGAAAATCCCCAGGCCGCAAGGCCGTGCCGGTTCGAGTCCGGCTCCGGGCACCATGCGCGTGTCGCGGGCAAGATCAATCATCTATCGTCCACGGCCCGAAAGGGCGTAGCCTTGTCGGACAGACAGGGAGAAGATGAATGAACAGTGCTTGCCCCAAATGCGAAGCGGGTCCATCGGACGCCAGCGGCCACGATGACCTCTTTACCGAGTCGTTCCATGGGGGCGACCTCATGCTGAAATGCCGCACGTGTGGCTCGTTCTGGATCCGCAAGGCCACCACCGATGCCGGCTTCACCTGGACCCGCAGCGCTTCCAGCCAGGGCGCGCTCACCCCGTAGCAAAAAGGGGACCTACCCCGTTCCGCATGGCAGAAAATCGGTCCGTCCCGATTTTCCGCACGAGGGAACGAGGCGTTAGCGGGTCTGGCCGCTGCCGGCGGAGGATTGCTGCGCGCGCTCGACGGATTCGCGGTCGTAGACCTGCGCGTCACCCGTTTCGTGGTGCTTGCGCGGGATATTGCTGCCGGTGGGGTACTCGCGCTCGGCGCGCGGGGCGGCATCTTCGTTGTCGACGGAGGTCTGCGCGCAGGCCGAGATCAGCAGGCAGGCAGCGAGGATCTTGAGGTTCTTCATTTCGCGGGGTTCCAATGCAGGGATTTCTTGCATTGTAACGTCGGCGCACGAGCCCTCAGTAGAGGCCGGTGAGGTAGTAGAAGGCGATCACCACGAAGACCGCGGCGGTCTTGATGATGGTGACGGCGAAGATATCCTGGTACGAGGTGCGGTGCGTGAGCCCCGTCACCGCCAGCAGCGTGATGACGGCGCCGTTGTGCGGCAGCGTATCCATGCCACCGCTCGCCATGGCGGCGACCCGGTGGAAGACCTCGAGCGGAATGCCGGCCGATTGCGCGGCCTTGATGAAATCGTCTGCCATGGCCGCGAGCGCGATGCTCATGCCGCCGGAAGCGGAGCCGGTGATGCCTGCGAGGGTCGTCACGGTGATCGCCTCGTTCACGAGGGGATTCGGGATCGCCCGCAGCGCGTCGGCGACGACGACGAAGCCGGGAAGGGCTGCGATCACCCCGCCGAACCCGTATTCGGAGGCGGTGTTCATGGAAGCGAGCAGCGAGCCTGCAACCGCCGCCTTGGTCCCTTCCGCGAATTTCGCGATGACGGGCTTCCAGGCGAACGCGATCACCGTGAGGATGCCGACCAGCAACGCCCCCTCGACCGCCCAGATCGCGGCCAGCGCGCTCACCTTCATCGTGATCGGGTGCCCCGGAATGGCGATCGTCGCGGTCTCGCCGTAGAAGCGCGGGATCATCACCGTGAACACCTTGTTCAGGATGCCCACCACGAATAGCGGCAGGATCGCGATCCACGGGTTGGCAAGCCGCTCCTCCTCGTAGGGCTCGGGCTCGTTCAGCAGGTTGGTGCCATAGCCCTCGCCCTTCGCTGCAGCCGCGCGGCGCCGCCACTCGAGGTATGCGAGCCCCACGACCAGGATGAAGATCGAGCCCAGGATGCCCAGCCACGGCGCGGCGTAGGTATTGGTGTTGAAGAACGTGGTCGGGATGATGTTCTGGATCTGCGGCGTGCCCGGCATCGAGTCCATCGTGAAGGTGAAGGCGCCCAGCGCGATGGTCCCGGGAATGAGGCGCTTCGGGATGTTGCCCTGCCGGAACATCTCGGCCGCGAACGGATACACGGCGAACACGACCACGAAGAGCGAGACGCCGCCGTACGTGAGGATCGCGCAGACGACCACGATCGACAGCATCGCGCGCCGTTCGCCCACGATGTGGATCACCGCGGAGACGATCGACTTCGAGAAGCCGGACAGCTCGATCACCTTGCCGAAGATCGCGCCCAGCATGAACACGGGGAAGTAGTTCTTCACGAACCCGACCATCTTGTCCATGAAGACGCCCGAGAACATCGGCAGGACCTGGGCGGGATCGGTGAAGAGCACCGCGAGCAGGGCGGCCACCGGCGCGAAAAGGATCACGCTGTAGCCGCGGTACGCCACGAACATCAGGAAGACGAGCGCGGCGAGGACGATGATGAAGGCCATGGATCAGTAGCTCGAGGTGTTCGGGTTGAGGACCGTCATCATCTGCACCTCCAGCTCGCGGATGACCCGCTCGTGGTGCGCGATCGTCGCCTTCAGCAGGTCGCGGATCGAGAGCACGCCCACGACCGCATCGCGTTCCACCACGGGAAGGTGGCGAAAGCCGTGCTCGTTCATGAGCGCCATGCAGCGGGGAACGGTGTCCTGCGGGGTGACGGTGACCACCTTCGTGGTCATGATGTCGCGCACGGCGGTGTCTCGCGACGAGCGGTCCTGCAGCGCTACCTTGCGCGCGTAGTCGCGCTCCGAGATCACGCCCACCAGGCGCGCGCCTTCGAGGACCACGAGGAAACCGGTGCCGCGTTCGGCCATGCGCTGCAGCGCGACGAACACCGGCTCGTGGGGTGCCACGGCATGGACCGCCGAGCCCTTGGCCGCGAGCAGGTCCTTCAGGGGCCTGTAGGCGAGCAGCTCCTCAGGGGTCTTGATCGGGCCTGGCATTGCTTCCTCCCGGCAGCATCGCGCTGATCCGGGGCGCGCCATGCCGCAATGTAGGGGAGGCTACTCCTGCGTCAGGCCCGGGGAAACGGCACCTTAGTCACATACGCCGCGCGCGGCGACGCGCCGGCGCCATGCTGAGGTCGCCATCGTTGGACGAGCGGCCGGGAGACACTTCGCGCAGGTTGATCTGGTGGATTCGCACCGACGCGCGCAGGAAGACCACGCACACTTCCTGCAGCTCGGGCGTCGCATGCTTCGCGATCGTGAGCTCGTGGACCATGCGGTGATGCCAGACATGAAGCTGGTCCTCGGATTCGATGTGGCCCGGGCGCAATAGCTTCGGCAGGCGGTCCCAGAATGCCTGCGCCTGCTCGCCCACGAATTCGTTGACGAGCTCGAGGACATCATCGGCGGATTGAGCCCCCTCGATCTCCTTCACCCAGTTCATGCACGTCCCCCTGTTGTCGTCGGGGGATTCTTGTCCAGCGGCCGCGTGCCGTCTGTAGTCCCGGGCTTACACGGGCAGGCATGTAGGAGGTTGCCGACTGCCGCACCGCGCGCATCGGACCAGAATGGGCCATGCATCGGCCCGACCGCTGGATCCCGCTGTTGCAGAGGTGCGCCTCCGAGGCGGAGCTCGTGCGCGTGCTGCGCGAATTCCTCGACACCATCCCGCCTTCGGACCTCGCGGAGATTCCGGCGGGGGCGGGTGTAGCCACGTTCGAGTCCGCCCTCGACGTGGCCGGCATCGCGGTCAGCCTCGCGCGCGAAGAGTTGCTCTACGCGGGCAACGACACCGGGCGCGACCTGCTGCACTCGGTCACGAAAGTCTTCGCCGCGGCGGCCGCGCGTCTCGCCGAGATCCAGTCCCAGCGCCTGCGCGACCGCCTCGCGTGATCAGGCGGGTACGCGAGCCTGTTCCACGGCGGCGGCCATGCGGTCCACGGCCTTCTTGATGTTCTCCATCGAGGTGGCGAACGAGATGCGCAGGTAGCCCTCGGCGCCGAAGGCCGAGCCCGGCACCGCAGCGACGGCCTGCGGCTGCGCCAGCAGGTAATCGCAGAGCGCGAGGTCCGTGGGTTGCGGCAGCTTGCCGGCCTTGTGCAGGTTCTGGATCGCCTCGCGGCAGTCCGGGAACGCGTAGAACGCGCCCGTGGGTTGCAGGCACTTGATGCCGGGGATGCGGTTCAAGCCCTCCGCCACGAAGCGGCCGCGTTCCTTGAATGCCTTTACCATCGGCTCGATGCACGCCTGGTCGCCGTTCAACGCCGCCTCGGCCGCGTATTGCGAGATGGAGGTCGGGTTCGAGGTGCTGTGCGATTGCACGTTCTCCATCGCCTCGATGAGCTCCTGCGGGCCGCCGCAGTAGCCGATGCGCCAGCCGGTCATCGAGTAGGCCTTCGAGACGCCGTTCATGGTCACGGTGCGGTCGTAGAGGTCCGGGCACACGTTGAGGATGTCCACGAACTTCGAGCCGTCGAGCAGGATGTGCTCGTACATGTCGTCGCTCGCGATCACGATGCGCGGATGCTTGCGCAGCACCTCGCCGAGCGCGCGCAGCTCGTCCGCGGTGTACGTGGCGCCGGTGGGGTTCGACGGGCTGTTGATCCAGATGAGGCGCGACTTCGGCGTGATCGCGCGCTCGAGCTGCTGCGGCGTGATCTTGAAGCCCTGCTCGATGCCCGCCTGGATGAAGACCGGCTTGCCGTCGGCCATCTGCGCCATGTCCGGGTAGGAGACCCAGTACGGCGCGGGGATGATCGCTTCGTCGCCCGGGTTCAGCAGCGCCATGCAGAGGTTGAAGGACGTCTGCTTGCCGCCGCACGAGACCAGGATCTGCTTCTCGGTGTAGTCGAGGCCGTTCTCGCGCTTGAACTTGGCCACGATCGCCTTCTTGAGCGAGGGCGTGCCGCCCGCGGCGGTGTACTTGGTGAGGCCCTTCTGCATCGCCGCGACGGCCGCATCCTTGATGTGCTGCGGCGTGTCGAAATCGGGCTCGCCCGCGCCCATCGCGATCACGTCCCGCCCCTCGGCTTTCAGCTTCGCGGCCTTGGCGGACACGGCGAGGGTGGGCGAGGGCTTGATGACCGACAGGCGGTTCGAGACGAACGACATGGAAGGCTCCGGAATCGGGTGGAAGGGTGGCAACCTCTTATTTTAACGCTCTTGTGCGGTGCAGCATAGGCTTCGCGATCCTACCACCGCGGATAGGTGCGCTCGTGCCCTGTTTCATGTAGCGTCGCGGCGATCAGAAGACTTAACAAGGGATAATCACCGATGCGACCGTTCTCCCTTCTCACGGCCCTTGCCGCGGGGCTCCTCTCGGTGCAGCTCGCCGGCGCGGCCACCACCGATCTTGGCAATGTGGTGCAGCTCGACGTCGGTGGCCGCCATGCTTGCGCGGTGACGGCGGCGGGCGGCGTGAAGTGCTGGGGCGACAACACCAACGGCATTCTCGGGGACGGCACGACGACCAGCCGCGCCTGGGCCGGCGACGTGAGCGGTCTCGGCAGTGGGGTGACCGCGGTGACGACCAGCCGTGGCTGGGACATCGGCTGGCCGGAGGTCGCCCACAGCTGCGCGCTGCTGGCGACGGGAGAGGTGCGTTGCTGGGGCGACAACTCCCTGGGCCAGCTCGGCATCGGGACGACCACGGGTTTCGAGACGACGCCTGCCGCTCCGGTCGCGTTGGGCGCGTCCGCGATTGCAGTGAGCGCGGGATGGGCGCACACGTGCGCGTTGCTCGTGGACGGGACGGTCACCTGTTGGGGGTACGACGGCGAATCGCAGCTTGGCCCGGGGACGTTCGGCTCCTCGCCGCTAACGGTGCCTGGTCTCAGCGACATCGTGCAGATTTCGGCGGGGCCGGCCCGTTCGTGCGCCGTGAATGCCGCCGGCGCGGTGAAGTGTTGGCCGTTCCACTCCGGTGGCCAGGACGGGCCGTACGACATCCTGGGCTTGTCGGCACCCGTCGCTTCGGTCTCCGTAGGCGGTACCAAGACGCACATTTGCAGAGGCAGCCTCGGCGACGACCAGGAGGTCTGCTCGAAGGTCACGCGTTTCCTGGATCACTGGCACGCGTGCGCAGTGCTCACCACCGCGGCGGTGCAGTGCTGGGGCTTTAACGGCAGCGGCGAGCTCGGCGTCGGCAGCACGAACACCCCCGTCCAGCTGTCGCTGGTGGACGTTTCCGGCCTGTCGAGCGGCGCCGTGCAGGTGTCGGCGGGCGGCTACCGCACCGTGCCATTGCAGTACAGCGACTTCGCACACTTCGACGAGCACACGTGCGCCGTCACCGCCGGCGGCAACGTGAAGTGCTGGGGACGTAACAAGTGCGGTGTGCTCGGCAATGGCGGTGTGGCCGACTGCACGCCCCACAATCCGCCGGCGAACACGGCCGATCCGCTGATCGTCCCGGCGCCGGTCGATGTCGTCGGGCCGACCGGCATCAAGTCCGTTGCAGCCGGTGGCGAGTTCGCATGCGCGCTCTCAGCGGTGGGGAACGTCTCCTGCTGGGGGCTGGGCTACGGCAGCACGCCGCTCGCCGTGATCGCCGGAACGCCGCCCACCGGGACAGTGGTAAGCGCACCGGCTGCGCGCCTCGGCAACATCTCGACGCGCGCCGACGTCCTCACCGGCAGCAACGTGGTGATTGCCGGATTCGTCATCGGCGGCTCCGCGAGCAAGACGATCGCGATCCAGGCGACGGGGCCCGCGCTCACGCGCGCCGGCATCGCCACGCCGCTCACCAATCCGTCCATCACGCTGGTGCGCTCGTCGGACCAGAGCGTGGTCGCGACCAACGACAACTGGACCGGCGCGGCGAACGCATCGCAGGTCCAGGACAGCGGCTTCGCGCCCACGATGGCGAATGAGCCGGCAATCGTGGCGACCCTCGCGCCGGGTGCCTACACGGCGATCGTCTCCGGCGCCGATGGCGGCACGGGTACGGGTGTGGTTGGCATCTTCGAGCTGGATCATCCCGAAGCGCCGCTCATCAACATCTCCACGCGTGCGCAGGTCCTGACCGGCGACGACGTCATGATCGCGGGCTTCGTGGTCCAGGGCACCGCACCGCAGAACGTGGCGGTCACCGTCGCGGGTCCCTCGCTGGGCTCGGCGGGTATCACCAATGCGCTGGGCGATCCGATGCTCACGCTGGTGCGGCAATCGGACGGCGCGGTCATCGCGAGCAACGACAACTGGGAAGCCGGCGGCACGGCGGGGCAACTGCAGGCTGCCGGGTTCGCGCCGGCGAGCTCCCTGGAGCCCGGCGTGTTGCTGTCGCTCGTTCCGGGCGCGTACACGGTCGTCGTGCAGGGCGCGGGCAATACGACCGGGGTGGCGGTCGTGGGGGTCTTTGCGGTTCCGTGAGACCCATGCAGCGCGTGCTTCAGGGGTTCCCGGCACGGTAAAATACCGGGTTCCCCCGAAGAAACGCGCATGGACGTCATCACCTTCCCGAACAGTCCCTTCCGCCTCCACCAGTCCTTTGCCCCTGCCGGCGACCAGCCGCAGGCGATCGACAAGCTCACCGAGGGCATCCAGGACGGACTCGCCTACCAGACGCTGCTGGGCGTGACCGGCTCCGGCAAGACGTACACGATGGCCAACGTGATCGCGCGCCTGGGCCGCCCGGCGCTGGTGATCGCGCCCAACAAGACGCTCGCGGCGCAGCTCTATTCGGAATTCCGCGAGTTCTTTCCCGAGAACGCGGTCGAGTACTTCGTCTCGTACTACGACTACTACCAGCCCGAGGCGTACGTGCCCTCGCGCGACCTCTACATCGAGAAGGATTCCTCGATCAACGAGCACATCGAGCAGATGCGGCTGTCGGCCACCAAGAGCCTGCTCGAGCGGCGCGACACGGTGATCGTGGCGACGGTGTCGTGCATCTATGGCATCGGCGACCCGAACGACTACCAGGACATGCGCCAGGTGCTGCGCGAGAAGGACCCCGTCTCCCAGCGCGACATCCTCGCGCGCCTGGCCGGCATGCAGTACACGCGCAACGACATCGATTTCCGCCGCGGCACGTTCCGCTGCCGGGGCGATACGATCGACGTGTTCCCGGCGGAAAACAGCGAGCAGGCGCTGCGCATCCAGCTCTGGGACGACGAGATCGAGTCCCTCACGCTCTTCGATCCGCTCACGGGCGAGCTGCTGCACAAGATCCCGCGCTTCACTCTGTACGCCAAGAGCCACTACGTGACGCCGCGCTCGACGGTCCTGCGCGCGATCGAGACCATCAAGGTGGAGCTGCGCGAGCGGCTCGAGTTCTACCAGAAGGAAGGGAAGCTCCTCGAGCTGCAGCGCCTGCAGCAGCGCACGCAGTTCGACCTCGAGATGATGAACGAGCTCGGGTTCTGCAAGGGCATCGAGAACTACACGCGTCACCTCTCCGGGCGCTCGCCCGGGGAGCCGCCGCCCACGCTCATCGACTACCTGCCGCGCGATGCGCTGGTGGTGATCGACGAGAGCCACGTGACCATCCCGCAGATCGGCGGCATGTACAACGGCGACCGGGCGCGCAAGACCGTGCTCGTGGAGTACGGCTTCCGGCTTCCGTCCGCCCTCGACAACCGGCCGCTGCGCTTCGAGGAGTTCGAGCGCCAGGTGAAGCAGGCCGTGTTCGTTTCGGCCACTCCCGCCGATTACGAGAAGAACCACGCCGGCCAGGTGGTGGAGCAGGTGGTGCGCCCGACGGGCCTCGTCGACCCGATCGTGGTGCTTCGTCCCGCCTCCTCGCAGGTGGACGACCTGCTGTCGGAAGTGAACAAGCGGGTCAAGATCAACGAGCGTGTGCTCGTGACGACCCTCACCAAGCGCATGGCCGAGGACCTCACCGACTACCTCGCCGAGCACGGCGTGAAGGTGCGCTACCTGCACTCGGACATCGACACGGTGGAGCGCGTCGAGATCATCCGCGACCTGCGCAAGGGCCTCTTCGACGTGCTGGTCGGCATCAACCTGCTGCGCGAGGGCCTCGACATTCCCGAGGTCTCGCTGGTGGCGATCCTCGACGCGGACAAGGAAGGGTTCCTGCGCTCCGGGCGCTCGCTCATCCAGACGATCGGGCGCGCCGCGCGCCACATCAACGGCACCGCCATCCTCTACGCCGACAACATGACGGACTCGATGAAGGCGGCGATCGGCGAGACCGAGCGCCGGCGCGCCAAGCAGATCGCGCACAACCTCGAGAACGGCATCGAGCCGCGCAGCATCTCCAAGCGCATCAAGGACCTCATCGACGGCGTCTACGACGCGCAGGAAGCGAAGGAGACGCGCCGCGCCGAGAAGGAGGAGGAGAAGTTCGATTCGCTGTCCGAGAAGCAGCTCGACCAGCGCATCCGCAAGCTCGAGAAGGAGATGCTCGAGGCCGCGAAGAACCTCGAGTTCGAGCGCGCCGCGCACCTGCGGGACGACCTCAAGGTCCTGCGCGATCGCCTGATGGCGGTGGGCGGGGAGGGCTAGCGCTTGGCCGAACGACTCGCGGTGCTGGTGGTGTGCACCGGCAACATCTGCCGCTC
>Ga0068852_100002151_pt1 | contig 13528 bp, 10 predicted proteins | sample KBSCornC22_FD_66594 | JGI IMG/M metagenome (GOLD analysis project Ga0068852, IMG submission 66594) | Corn rhizosphere microbial communities from Kellogg Biological Station, Michigan, USA - KBS Corn C2-2 | ecosystem: Host-associated > Plants > Roots > Rhizosphere > Soil ... | reverse complement strand
TTACTTATGTTGAAAATGCAGTTCAGGTTAATATAAAAGGAATGCTTTCAACAAACGATGAAGCAAAGAATAAGGTGTATAATGTCGCTGTTGGAGAAAATTATTCTATTAATTATCTATTTAGCAGAATAAAGGAGTATTTGAAAAGTAATATTAAGGCAATTCACAGAGAGCCAAGAGAAGGTGATGTTCGCAATTCTCTTGCAGATATTTCTTTAGCTCAAAAATTTCTCGGTTATGAACCTACTGCAAAATTTGATATTGGGCTTATAAAAACAATTCAATTTTTCGAAAAATTATATGCAAAACAATCTTATTAGCTTCAAACTTTCTTAAATGCCATTTACCAAAACGCAATTTCCCGGATTGTTAATTTTTGAGCCAAAAGTTTTTGGAGACCATAGAGGTTATTTTTTTGAAAGTTATAATCTGCAAACATTTCTGGAGGAAGGTATCGAAATAAATTTTATACAGGACAACCAGGCAAGTTCTTCTTTTGGAGTAATAAGAGGATTGCATTTTCAATTACAACCTTATGCACAAACGAAATTGATAAGAGTTTTGTCAGGCAAAATAATTGATAGCGTTGTTGACATAAGAAAAGATTCTCCTACTTTCGGCAAGGCCTATTCGATAGAATTATCATCGGAAAATAAAAAACAGCTTTTAGTTCCAAAGGGATTTGCACACGGCTATTCTGTAATTAGTGAAACCGCTGAAGTATTTTATAAATGTGATGCATTTTATAATAAAGAAAGCGAAGGTGGTATTGCATGGAACGACCCCGCATTGAACATTAACTGGCAAATACCTACAGAAAGCGTTAAAGTGTCAGAAAAGGATTCCTTTTATCCACTTTTTGATGATTGCAAGCATAACTTTTCATTTAATAGCTGAAAATAAAAGCATGACTTCTTCCATCAAAAAAAATACAATATTGATAACCGGTGCAAGTGGCCAGCTTGGTAATGAATTGCAAAATCTCTCAATTGAATATCCAGCGTATAATTTCTTGTTTACTACGAGGAAAGAACTTCCTATTGAAGATAAGAAAGCGATAAATATTTTTTTTGAACAACATCAGATACAATATTGTATTAATTGTGCAGCTTATACAGCAGTGGATAAAGCTGAGTCAGAAAAAGAGAAAGCGTTCCTCATAAACGCTCATGCAGTGGGCTTTTTAGCAGACGCATGCAACAAACATCAAACAAAATTTATCCATATTTCGACCGACTATGTTTATGACGAAAGTATAAAACGTCCATTGAAAGAAGATGACGCAGTTGCCCCTTTAAGTGTTTACGGTTTATCAAAACTGAAAGGCGAAGAACTTGTTTTAAGTAAAAATCCTTCTTCGCTTATTATCAGAACTTCATGGGTTTACTCTGCTTATGGAAATAATTTTGTAAAAACAATGCTTCGTTTATTTAAAGAAAAGGAAAGCATAAATGTTATAAATGATCAGCAAGGTTGTCCTACTTATGCAGCAGATATTGCATCGATAATTATGGAATTTATCAATAGAATGAAAGTTAGTGAATACAGCGGTATCGTAAATTATTGTAACGAAGGTATTACCACTTGGTTCGATTTTGCGGTAGCCATAAAAGAATTTGTGAATACTTCCTGTAATGTATTGCCAATTCAAACTTCACAATATCCAACGCTTGCAAAAAGGCCGCAGTATTCAGTTTTGGATACTTCAAAGGTTAAAAAAATGTTGGAAATAGATATTCCTTTTTGGAAAGACAGCCTTTTTAAATGTATGAAAATGCTGTAAGAAATTCATAATAATTTATTCTTCCTTTTTATCAGCCTTTCTTCCTTTTTAAGAATTATTTGGTTTGGGTTCTGTTATATTTGTCATTTCAATATAATTCATATACATAAATACTAATCATGAAACTTTTACGGCTACTTATTTTATTTCTTTTCATTGCAACATCTTCTTCTTTTGCGCAGCAAAATCTAAATGATACGTTACCTGTTGACCCCAATGTAAAAGTTGGCAAGTTAAGTAATGGGCTTACTTATTATATTAGGCAGAATAAAAAGCCAGAACAAAAAGTAGAATTGCGGCTTGTAGTAAATGCAGGCTCTGTTTTAGAAGACGAAGATGAACAAGGCCTTGCGCATTTAAGCGAGCACATGGCTTTTAATGGCACCACGCATTTCAAAAAAAATGATATTATTTCTTTTTTGCAATCTATTGGTGTAGGGTTTGGAAATGATTTGAATGCATACACAAGTTTCGATCAAACCGTTTATATATTGCCCATACCAACTGATAAGCCTTCAAATATTGATAAAGGCTTTCAAATACTGGAAGATTGGGCGCATAACGTAACTTATAAAGATGAAGATATTAATGGAGAGCGCCCTGTTGTTTTGGAGGAAAGCAGGCTAGGCAAAGGAGCTAATGATCGCATGTACAGGCAAATTTATCCTGAACTTTTTTCAGGATCATTATACGGGAAAAGGCTTCCCATTGGGCTTGACAGTATAATTAAGAATGCCAGTTATGAAACAGTAAGAAGATTTTATAAAGATTGGTACCGGCCCGATCTTATGGCAGTAATTGTTGTTGGAGATATTGATCCCGGAAAGGCCGAAGCGCTTGTGAAAAAATATTTCGAAGGGCTTAAAAATCCTGCAAGCGAAAGAGAAAGAATAAATCCGCCGGTGCCTCCTTATACAAAAAACGATGCTAAAGTAGTAACGGATAAAGAAGCGACCAGCTATAACATTATTGTAAACTATTCTGCAGAAAAAACACATCCATCGGTTACTTTGGAAGATTATAAACATGATCTTGTAAAAAATATATTTACTTCAATTTTTAATCAGCGTTTGCGTGAGCTTACGCAAAAAGAGAATCCTCCTTTCTTATATGCATATACTGATTTTGGATCGTTTGCCAGAGGATATGAATCATTTTCCGCATCCATCGGTACAGGCAATAAAGATACCACCGCAGGTTTGAAAGCCTTTGAAGAAGAATTGGCAAGAGTAAAAAAATATGGCTTTACTAAAGCCGAACTTGACCGTCAAAAAAGCGATATGCTTTCCAGTATGGAAAGAGCTTATAATGAAAAAAATAAAACCGAATCGGCCAATTATGCTGAAGAATATATAAGAAGTTTTCTTGATCACGAGCCAATACCTGGTATTGCAAATGAATATAATTATTATAAAGAATTACTTCCTAAAATTACTATTGAAGATGTAAATGCTATTAGTAAAAAGCTTGATCAGGATCCTCATCAGTTCATCGCATTACTTGGCCCCGATCCTGCCGCCGGTAATCAATTACCAACGGAAGAAGATTTACTCGCAGTAGCTTCATCAGTTGATACAATGAACATAAAGCCTTATGAAGAAAAGGCAATCGCCTCGTCTTTGCTTGAAACTACTCCTGCGCCAGGCAAGATAATGAACAGCAAAAAAAATGCAACCTTAGGTACTACGGATTATACATTAAGTAATGGCGTAACCGTGACTGTAAAACCTACAGATTTTAAAAATGATGAAATTTTAATGAGTGCAATTAGGGCTGGCGGTAAAAATAGTTACGGATTAAATGATAAATACAATGCCGAGTATGCCACGTCTGTTATAAAAAGCATGGGCATTGGAGATTTCTCGCCAACGGATCTGCAAAAAGCTTTATCAGGTAAAACAGTTAGGGTAAGCCCTCTTTTATCAGGCATCAGCGATGGATTTAGCGGCAGCAGTTCTGTTAAAGATCTGGAGACAATGATGCAGTTAATTTATTTGTATGCAACTTCTCCGCGTATCGATACCAGTTTGTTCCGTTCTTTTTTACAAAAAAATAAAGCTCAACTTGCTTTTTTAAGCGCCAATCCACAGGTAGTATTTATTGATTCTGTATATAACACTTTGTATCATCATGATCCTTTAGCCCCTATCGCCGTTCCCAAAGCGGAATATTTTGATAAGATCAATCTCGATAGAGTTATAGAAATTTATAAAGAAAGGTTTGGCAACATGAACGGTATGCATTTTACTTTCGTTGGCAATTTTAATAATGATAGTCTTCAAAACTTTTTGAAGAAATACATTGCAGCATTACCATCCAATACAAAAGAACATACTTATGCCGCAGATAATAAAGTAAGGCCGGTAAAAGGAAAAGTAAATGTAGATGTATATAAAGGCAAAGAACAAAAGAGTCTCATATTTGAAATATATACAGGCCACGTGCCTTATAGTGATGAGCTTGATTTGAAAGCTGATGCCGTAAGTAAAATCCTCAATATTAGAATTATAGAAGAATTAAGGGAAAAGATACAGGGAATTTATAGTGGTGGCACACAGGCGCAACTTGAAAAACTTCCTTATCCTAATTATACATTTTACATGCAGCTTCCGTGCGGCCCTGAAAAAGTAGATACATTGTTGTATGCAGCCAATAAAGAAATTCAGGATCTTATACAAAAGGGGCCTTCAAAGGCTAATCTTGAAAAAGTAAAACAGCAATGGAAGGAAGAATATAAAACTAACATAAAGGAAAATGGCACGTGGCTTTCGCAATTACAAAGTTTTTATTTCCCCGGCAACAATCCTGATTACTTTATTAACTATGTAAAACATGTGGATGCGCTCACGCAAAAAGATGTACAGGATGCTGCAAAACTATTGTTATCAACTAAGAATGTGCTGATAGGAGTTTTACGGCCGGAAAAAAAGTAAACAAATAAAATAGTTATATTGAAAGGGCCGTCTGTTAGGATGGCTTTTTCATTTTTAAATTCTGTTAAATTTGATCAATCTTTACGTCATTTAATTTTAAAAATGAATATTGAAGAAATAAGAGAGTATGCTTTATCCTTAAAAGATGTATCAGAAAGTTTTCCGTTTGGAAATGATACATTAGTTTTTAAAGTAAATAACAAAATATTTTTACTCGCTTCCCTTTCTGCAGAAGAGCTACAATTCAATGTAAAATGCGAGCCTGAATATGCGATAGAATTGCGGGAACAATATTCGTCTATCCGTCCGGGTTACCACATGAATAAAAAACATTGGAACACAATAATTGTCGATGGAAAACTTACTTCTAAGCAGTTAAAGCAATTCATATCTGATTCATATTTCTTAGTTACAAAAAAGAAATAATTTGTTTTAACATCAGCCATAATTCACTATTAATTTTAAATTACATTTGAAGCTTACATTATTATTGAGGCTGTATGAAAATTATAGACCGGTATATACTCAAAAAGTTTTTTCTTACTTTTTTCTTTTTCCTGCTTGCAGCCACCGTTCTTGTGGTTATTGTAGATTTGAGTGAAAAGACTGATGACTTTGCCAAAACGCATCTTTCCTTTGAAACGATAATTTATCAATATTATTTTGGGTTTATTCCTCACATCGATGCGATGCTTTTTCCGCTATTCATTTTTCTTTCGGTTATTTTTTTTACTTCTATTATGGCCAACCGGTCAGAAATTATTGCCATACTTAGCAGTGGCGTAAGCTTTGCCCGTTTTTTGAGGCCGTATATGTTTGGTGGATTATTATTTACTGCCTTCCTTTGGTGGTGCAATCAATATGTCCTGCCACCTGCAAACCAAAAGTGGGCGACCTTCAATTCAAAATATATTGATTTCAATTATGGCGGTTATCAAAATACATCTACGATCAGCAATAAGTATTTTAAGCTGGATTCATTTTCGTATGCGGGCATAAGATATTATGATACTATAAATAGAAGCGGAAGCAATTTTTTTATACAGCGTTTTAATAACACCAATCTTATTTATAATTTAAGGGCTCAGTCAATTAGCTGGGACACGGCTACCAGAAAATGGAAGCTTAATAATATTATTGAAAGACGCATAAACGGATTGCACCAGGAGGTAAAACAGATTGCTGAAATGAAAATGAATTTTAATTTTAAGCCACGCGATTTGCAAGTGGATGAATATATGAAAGATAAACTTTCAACTCCGGAACTAAACGAATTTATACAACTTGAAAAATTACGCGGCGCAGAAGATGTAAATACTTTATTGCTCGAAAAAAATAACAGGAATGCCAATCCTGTATCCGTTTTTATTTTAACTATTATTGGCGCTTCTATCGCATCACGCAAGATCCGCGGTGGAAGTGGTTTTCATCTTGCTATTGGTGTTATGATATGTGTATTATATATTTTAGTCGGCAGGTTCTCGGCAGTATTTTCCATGAAGGGAAATTTTAATCCTTTTGTTGCTGCATGGCTTCCAAACTTCGCTTTTGGCATTCTTGCTTGGTATTTATATCGCCGCAATTCCAGATGATCTTAATAAACAAAAAATCACTCAGTCGTCATTTTAATATTTCATTTGTTTCTCATTACGTGTAATGCTAACTTTAGGGCTACTCATTTAGCTTCTAAAAAAAGCAGTTTTCATTTTTAAATATTTTTTAAATATGGGTGTAATTAAAGATAAGTTTAAGGAAAAAGCAGATATTTTGTCTGCCGAGGTAAAAGATATATTAAAAAAACATGGTGATAAGGTTATAGGAGAAGTTAAGCTTTCTCAAATTTACCAGGGCATGCGTGGCATCACCGGCCTGGTAACAGAAACATCATTGCTCGATTCGCAGGATGGCATAAGGTTCCGGGGTTATTCAATTCCTGAATTACGAAAAAAATTGCCTAAAGCAGAAGGAGGCAACGAGCCATTACCTGAAGGATTATTTTATTTGATGCTGGTAGGAGAATTGCCTACAGAAGCCGATGTTCAACACGTAAGCAATGTATGGCAACGCCGAAGCCATGTTCCATCGCATGTTTTTCATACCATCGATTCTTTGCCTTTGACCGCACACCCTATGACACAATTTGTTGTAGCAATTATGGCTTTGCAAACAGAAAGCCAGTTTGCAAAAAAATACGCAGCAGGCATGAGCAAAAGGGATTATTGGGGTGTTGCGTTTGACGATACAATGGATTTAATTGCAAGGCTGCCACGAATAGCTGCATATATTTATCGCCGTAAGTATAAACAGGGTAATCATATTCAGCCTGATGGTTTGTTGGATTGGGCTGGCAATTTTGCCCACATGATGGGTTTTGAAGATGAAAGCTTTCGCGAACTGATGAGGTTATATATGACCATACATTGCGATCATGAAGGCGGCAATGTATCTGCACATACCACACATCTTGTTGGCTCAGCTCTGAGTGATCCTTATCTTTCTTTTGCAGCTGGCATGAATGGACTTGCAGGCCCATTACATGGGCTGGCTAACCAGGAAGTAATCAAATGGATATTTGAAATGCGGGATGAACTTAAAACTGAGGTTCCCACAAAAAAACAAATACAGACTTATGTAAAGAAAACACTTTCAGAAGGGAAAGTGGTTCCGGGATACGGTCATGCCGTTTTAAGAAAAACTGATCCACGTTTTGAAGCGCAAATGGATTTTGGCAAGAAGCACATGCCCGATGATCCGTTGGTGCAAACTGTTTGGAATATTTACGAAGCGGTACCGCCCATATTGCAATCAATAGCAAAAATAAAAAATCCATGGCCTAATGTAGATGCGCATAGCGGCGCATTGTTAGTGCACTATGGTATGGTAGAATATGAATTCTATACAGTTCTCTTTGGCGTATCCAGATCGCTGGGTGTATTGGCAAGCCTTTGCTGGGACAGGGCTTTGGGCTTTCCGCTAGAAAGGCCTAAGTCAGTTTCAAACAGGCTGGTAAAACTTTGGCTGGAAGGTAAAGAGGAAATTTGGGGCGATTAAGAAATGTTTTTTATGAACCATTTTCAATTCTATATTTGCGCAATCATTTAAGACGGGGTTAGCTCAGTTGGCTAAATCTCACGAGCACTTGGGAAGATCATCGGTTTTTTATAATCTTCTTAATTATATTTGTGAATTACAAAAGGGGGGGTTAGCTCAGTTGGCTAGAGCGCTTGCATGGCATGCAAGAGGTCGTCGGTTCGACCCCGATACTCTCCACTTAAAATCAATAAGTTATACATAAATTTAAAAACAATTTTGATTAGGTAAAACTTAAGGAAACTGATTAGTCAGAATCTCGTCTCTAACAATTGCCACATTAAAAAGTAACGCTAATATTTTAAGTTAATTATTCTTTGTTGAAATTAACTAATAGAAATATTCGAGCTTAAACTTAGATCAATATAAAGGAAATGAAATATTAGATGTGTTAAAAACAGCGAATAACTATCTGCAGCAATCCCTATAACCAAGGCATATGTATTTAAAGAAGACTATCGAACCGGACATTCATTGATCCATGTTTAAAAGCAAGTAATACTTTCCCCTTTGCAGCGTCGCGGCTCAGGAAACAGTAGCTTTATAATTTAATTATTTTACAAATAAGGGGAAGACCGCGGTCGTTTACAAGTATCCTAAAGCAACAAACTTTAGAATAAAACGCTACGATAATCGGAGTTCCGAAAAGTTAACTAGTAAAAGGGGCCGTTGGCCATGTGATTTTACCGATATTTTCAGGCATAGTACAGTATAGTGGTGTCTTATCGTCTATCGAAATTGGGTTACTTTCTTTTTCAAATTTTAAAATGATTGTTCATGTATAGACCACAAAATGTATTGCTTAGCAGTAGTAAAAAATTCAGAAAAAAGCGAAGCATTTGAAGCGCCAATCATTTCATCAATGGATAACAACAAAAGGCGATACTGTGCATGCAAATGTTCGCTTTGCGACTCCAAAGGCTATGTTGCTTATAATTTTATTAATGATGAAAAGCGACAAAGCATTCATCTTACTGCAACAACCGGCGGCAATAAAATGTTCTCCATGTCTTATTGAATATAAATAACTTTATTCATTATGAAATTGATTTTAACCGGCGGCTTTTTAGGCAGCGGTAAAACCACCGCTATTCAACAGGCCTGCCGTTTATTATCAAAACAGAATAACAAGATAGCTGTTATTACGAATGACCAGGGCGAAGAATTAGTAGATTATAAGTATATAAACAGTTTTTCTATACCTGTAAAAGAAGTAACGAAAAGTTGTTTCTGCTGTAATTACAATGCTCTGATTGAAAATATCTATCTCTTTATCGAAGAAATAAATCCTGAAGTAATTTTTGCTGAAAGCGTTGGTTCATGCGCAGATTTGGTTGCTACAATTGCAAAGCCTTTGGCTGAAATGCATCCTGAAATTAGCGTAAATATTTCTGTGTTTGTGGATGCTTATTTATTGCATTCAATTATTGCAGGAAGGTCTTCTTTTATTGATGATGCAGTCAGATATATTTTAAAAAAGCAAATGGAAGAAGCCGATATTTTAATTCTGAATAAAATTGATTTATTAGATGAAGATCAAATTAAAGAAGTTCAAAATATTATTCAGCAGGATTATCCTTCCAAAAAAATTTTATCACAAAATTCATTAAACGATGAAAATATTCAGCAATGGATAAATTGTTTTAATGAATTTCACCCCGAGCAAAGAACATCACTCGATATTAATTATGAAATTTATGGCGCCGGCGAAGCGAAGCTTGCATGGCTGGATGCGGTTGTATCTGTTCACACAGAAAAAATAGCGGCAATAAAAGCTGTTATAATGTTTGCAGAAATCATTCGTAAGAAAATACAACAGCAACAACTTACCATTGGCCACCTAAAATATTTTATTAATGATGGTGTTGAACAATTTAAAATAAGTTATACTGCCACTTCAAATGAAAAGAACTTACCTGTTAACAGCATTTCAAATAAAGCTTCTGTTTTAATAAATGCACGGGTGCAAACGTTGCCCGAAACTTTGGAAAAAATTATTAATAAAGCGGCGGATGAAGCGGCTTTAAAAACCGATAGCTTCTTCAAAATACAATCGTTATCAGCATTTCAGCCTGGCATTCCAACACCAACCCATAGAATAGGAAATTAAATCAGGTGTTGCTATTCACAACAATATGCTTCGCATCAATTTCACCATATACAACATTCAATGAAGCTTTGCCTTTTGCATAATGCACATTTCCAAAACCGGTTTCGGTAGAAAGGAAGGAAGTAAAATCACCAATCTTTGAATCAATATATAAAGTCTTATCAACGGCATCATAACGTACACCTGTTAATGCCTGCAGATAACCATAACTTGAAAGTGCTCTTGCATACCAATGTCCGCATTCATATTCATTAAAAGGATTGCGCACTTTACCATTATAACGATCGCGGCTTGCACGTGTAATCTGCAAACCTGCATTTACATTTCCCATTAACATTAAATGCGCCGCAACCTGATGCTCAATCCCTGTCCAAACTTCATCACTGTAAACGAAAGGCAAAGAAAGCTTTCCGCCTTTAGGCCATGAGCAAAGTAATAAGCCGCCTTCATCGCCTAATGCATAAGAAGGGCGCTGAGGATTTGCATGATCGCTCAGATTTTTTTTGAAATTGTATTTATAAACAGATAATAAATGACTGTTGATTTTTTTAGAATCAGCAACATCATGAAGCCCGCTCATTCTTGCAATCCATGCACCTAACACACCATCAGACAAACAGCCTTTTCCATATTGATATTTTGGCCCTTCTTCCTGCAATAACTTTTTTGCTTCATCAGAATAATTGCCGGAAAACGATTTTTTTGAAGCATCAACAGGGTTGCCTGCATTTAAACCTTTATACTTTATTTCCTGGAAAAAATATTGACCATTAAATAAATTATGCTCTAAATATTCTTTTCCTTTTGCAAGCAATTCTTTATACTGATTTACATCTTCATTCAAAAAATTTCCCATTGTAATAAATGCAGTTAATGCGCCTACATAAAAGCCGGTGCATAATGCTTCGGGTCCCCAAAATTCAATATCATATGTATTATGATGCGGTTCTTCAATCACACCTTTTTCCCGCGGATCCCATGTAGTAATACAATAATCCAAACTCTTCTTCACCATTGGAAACATTTTCTTCAGCCAGTTATCATCACCATAAATTCTCCATTCACGATACACTTTCATAATGCCGCCTAACTGACCATCTGCGGCTGCATAAAAAGAATGGTCGGCTGGTTTAATAGGAAGAATTGTTCTGAAGTTTTGATGTCCTGCTTCATTTTGGTCTTCACAAAATTCTGTATGCCTTAAGCTGCGTTCAAGCCGCGGAAATAAATGCGGAATTGCCTGCGCATAATTCCATACATGCGTGCATGAACCATGACAGCAGCCGTCGTTATCAGCGCAACCTTCAAAGCTCCACAATCTGCCATCGTATTGCCGCAAAACTGTTGGTGATTTTAATATAGAAAGATTAGAAGCAATTGCTTCCATTACTTCAGGCGGCAATGTGCTTGCATAAAATGCATTGGTAAATAATGTTGTTTTATGAAAAAGATCATCATAATTTTTTTTCCAGTAATCACAAACTTCTTCAACATTTTTAAATACGCTGCTGTAATAAGGTTTGTAAAATTTTTCGTCAAAATCTTTATCATATACATCAAGATCAAGTTGGGAAGGTGAAGAACAACAACCGGAAGATGGGTCGCAATTTTTTTTATCGTCACCTTTTGTTCCATAAGTTAAATCAGTTTCAGGAACATACCAGCACAAATAAATCTTTATTGATTTTTTCTCGCCTGCAAATAATTTGAACGGAATATAGAACGATGCACCCGGCGCTCCTTCTTCAACCGGCGGAACAGATTTTACTTCTCCGTCCTTTATAGCATTCCATGCCATTGTAACCGGATCAAACCAGCCGCCGCGAAACCAGCAATGGTCAACAACAGTATTATCATCATCTGAAAAAATAGAAAAATCACCTTTCAAAAAAGGTTTGTCTTTTGTTCCTACTTCAGAAAGAATAAAACCATTTTTATAAGCGCCTATATAATTTTTTCCACCATTAACCTGTAAAAAATTTCGTGCATTATAAGAAAAAACAGCATCAATAGTTTTACTGCTGATGTTTTTAATTTCATACGTTAACACACCAACTGGTAAACTGGAATTATGTTCATCTGTTGGAATGAAAGGGCTCCATGCAGTAAGTGCAACTTTAACGGGCAATTCTTTATCTGTAAGATTAATTGTTGCAAAAGGAAAATGTGCTTTAAATGTGGCTTCATGAAAACGCGGTAAACCTGTAGTAGCGCCGCCTGAGCCATTTGCCGCACCAGGCTGGCCAAACTTTTTTCGATCAGGTACCGGACCTTCTAAAATTTTTGCACCATTTGCAACATTTTTAATTGAAAGCGCCGCAAAAAATTCCGGCTCATTAAACACATCTGGCTTATTACGCACAGACATATTGGAAACAGCACCGTTTCCCTCAATACAAAACATACCTGCACCCATACCGCCAACAGGAAAGGCAATACGGTTTAAATACTCGCCTGAATAAGTTTGATTGTATACGTGTGATGAATTATTTATTTCTGCTTTATCATCATCATCTTCAAAAATAATTTTATTGCTTTTTATTTTGGCTGATAATGCTGCAGGTATAAAACCGGCAGCTACACCTCCTAACCCAATGTGTTTAATAAATTTTCTGCGGTCGGTATTTTTTTTCATAATTCAAACAAAGAATGAATATATGAAAATTCTTTCTTTCATTATGCAGCATAGAACAGTATTGTTATCGCGTTTGATTTATACATTTAATAATTTTACCGAATATTCAATTGGTCTGATGCCTACAACTAATGATTGCATGCGCAAAAAAGATTGCTTTCATTTTTAATTTGTGTTTTACCTCTTAAGAGCGCTGAATAAATTAGCACAATTAACCCGGCATTCTCGAAATGTATTTTTCCATTTGTTTTACCTGGTCAACTATTTGTGGCGTGGTAGGTTTTAGTGCTTTTACTTTTCTGAAATATTCTTTTGCTGCACGAAATTCTCTTTTATTAATCATTATTGAAGAAAGTTGTAAATAAGCAGCGGCCTCATTTTCTTTATCGGGTAAGCCTGACCGTATGGCTTGCCTGATATAATTCTCAGCTTCCCTAATATTCCCCTTTTGCATTGCGAGCATTCCTAGTTGCAGCTTATTAGCGCCTTCTGCTTCTTTCATTGGCATACCAAGGCTAAGGCTTTTTTTCATGTGCGCTTCTGCATTCTCATAATCCTGGTTCACCATAGCAAGATTACCTTTTAAAGTAAAATAAACTGAACGAACCGGCTTGATAAGAAGGCCGGGAAACCAAATAGAATCAATTACTTTTTGAGCGCCTTCCATATCGCCACTTTCCATATAACCTTGTATGAGCCGCATGGGGCCAAATAAAAAATGTCCGGCTATTAAAATCAATGCGATTAAATATAAAATAAACGATGGCCAGAAACCAGAAAAAATATTAACAGCAATGGCAACTGCAAGAAAGAAAATACCAAGTGGAAGCCTGTACTTTATTATAACATTCAAGAACTTCATACATTTTTAATTTTACTCCTTAATAAGATAATTGAAAACAGAATCGTTGAACAGATTTTAGAAATTAGCAAATTTAATCTGTATCATTCCGGATAGTAAGCATTTTTAGAGCACG
>Ga0068852_100002147_pt1 | contig 13531 bp, 7 predicted proteins | sample KBSCornC22_FD_66594 | JGI IMG/M metagenome (GOLD analysis project Ga0068852, IMG submission 66594) | Corn rhizosphere microbial communities from Kellogg Biological Station, Michigan, USA - KBS Corn C2-2 | ecosystem: Host-associated > Plants > Roots > Rhizosphere > Soil ... | reverse complement strand
TATCTGCGCCGGCGAAATAATCAGGAGCAGGTGAGCTATCCGTCACCATCGCCTGCGCACGGTGACAAGGATGAACTGCGCAGGGTTCTGCATAAGACGCTCGGCGTGCCGCTGTTCCAGGAACAGGCGATGCGCATCGCCATCGAAGCCGCGAAGTTCACCCCTGAACAGGCCAATGGTTTGCGGCGCGCCATGGCCACGTTTCGCAATGTAGGCACGATCGGAAAATATGAATCCGAGATGGTCAACAACATGATCGCGCGCGGCTATCATCCTGAATTCGCAAAGAACTGCTTTGATCAGATCAAGGGGTTCGGAAGCTACGGTTTTCCGGAAAGTCACGCCGCGAGCTTTGCGCAGCTCGTCTATGTCTCGTCATGGCTGAAGCATTACCATCCTGATGCATTTTGCTGCGGGCTATTGAATTCGCAGCCGATGGGGTTTTACGCACCCGCTCAGATCGTGGGCGATGCCCGCAAGAACGGGGTCGAAGTGCGTGAGATCGATGTCTCCTTCAGTTATGCGCAGAATACGTTGGAGAAGAACAGCGGGAGGTATCACGCGGTGCGGCTCGGCTTCCGTCAGATAGACGGATTCAAGTGGGCCGATCCGGACGAAGAGTTTCTGCGCCAAAAGGCCGGTAAGCCGAAGGCGGAGGATTGGTCCGAGCGCATTACAAAGGCGCGGCAGCGTCGTCCCTTCACCTCGCTGGAAGATTTTGCCCGTGACACTGGCCTGCCCAAGCGCGCGCTGATCCTGCTGGCGGATGCCGATGCTTTCCGCTCGATTGGGCTGGATCGCCGCGCCGCGCTATGGGCCGTGAGGCGGTTGCCCGATGACGTGCCGTTGCCGCTATTCGAGGTTGCCGTCGCCCGCGAGCAGCCGGATGAAAATGCGCAGCCGTTGCCGTTGATGCCTTTGCCGGAGCAGGTGGTCGCCGACTATCAGACCATCCGGTTATCGCTGAAAGGCCATCCCATGGAATTTCTGCGCTCAACCTTTGCGAAAGAGCGCGTCATAGCCTGTGCGGCGGTTTCTGATGCGAATGATAAGCAATATGTCCGTTGCGCCGGCCTGGTGCTGGTACGACAGCGTCCGGGCAGCGCCAAGGGTGTCGTCTTCATGACGCTCGAGGACGAGACCGGCATCGCAAATATCGTGGTTTGGCCGAAGGTCATGGAGCGATTTCGCAAAGAGGTGATGGGCGCGCGCCTGGTGCTGGTCGAAGGCCGTATTCAAAGCAGCCCGGAGAAGGTTGTGCATCTCGTTGCCGAGCGACTGTTCGACCGATCTAACGATCTCATTCATCTTGCTGATGATGCGTTTAGCCGAAAGCACGCAGTGCCGCCGGGGCCGGCGTTGATCGAGCCGCTGAATGACGATCGGCGCCAGCATCCCGACAAGCCGGGACGGAATCTGCGCCATCCACGTGACGTGCGGATATTGCCTCGCTCACGTGATTTTCGCTGATTGCCCGTTCGAAAACAGATCGCCTGTCCGCGAAAGCCGCTTCCTCAACGATCTTCCTGAGCACTGGCATCTCGATTCATCAACAATTCTCTGGAATACTGAATCGCGCTTTTTGGGAATGCCCGTCATGCAATCGCCTCGCGAAATTCTGGCTCGTCTATGGACCTCGGTCGGCGGCGATCCTGCTGCGCTCGAGGCGGTCACATTGACCGGAGAAGAGCCGCAATTGCCGTCCTCGTTCCGCCTGGCAGCCGCGGCGCAGGCTAGCATCAGCGCCGCGGCGCTGGCGGCGGCGCAGATTTGGCAGTTGCGCAGTGGCCAAACGCAGCACGTCATCGTCGATATGCGTCATGCGGTCGTCGAATGCCGAAGCGAGCGTTATTTGCGCGTGGGCGGCAAGCCGCCTCCGCCAGCCTGGGACGCCATCGCGGGCATCTACACGACGCGCGATCAGCGCTTCGTGCGGCTGCACACCAATTTTCCACATCACCGCGCCGCGGTTTGCAAGGTGCTGAACTGCGGACCGGAACGCGAGCAGGTTCAGGCTGCGCTGATGCAATGGGATGCCGAGGCGTTCGAAACCGCGGCTTACGCCGCGGGCGGTGTGGTCGCGATGATGCGCTCTTTCGACCAATGGTCAGAGCTGCCGCAGTCAAAGGCGCTCGCCGCATTGCCGACGATTTCGATCGAAAAAATTGGCGACGCCGCGCCAAAGCCATGGCCGGGTGGTGATCGCCCTCTGGCCGGCATTCGCGTCCTTGATCTGTCGCGGGTGATTGCCGGCCCCGTTGCGGGCCGAACGCTCGCCGTCCACGGTGCCGATGTGCTGTTGGTTTCCGGTCCCGAACTGCCGGCAATTCCATGGCTCACGATTGATACCGGCCGCGGGAAACTGACGAGCTTTGTTGAGCTCAAGAGCGAACAGGGGCGGGGCGCGCTGCGGGATCTTCTCGCCCAAGCCGATATCTTTTCCCAGGGCTATCGGCCGCACGCGGTGGCAGCACTTGGTTTCTCGCCGCAGGACGCCGCGCGCATCAATCCGGGAGTCGTCTATGTGTCGCTATCTGCCTACGGCCATGAGGGGCCGTGGGCCGACCGACGCGGCTTCGATTCCCTCGTTCAGACAACGACCGGGTTCAATCACGCTGAAGGCGAGGCGGCCGGGTCAACTGGACCGAAGGAGTTGCCGGCGCAAATGCTCGATCATGCCACCGGTTATCTGATGGCATTCGGCGCGATGATGGCGAAGGCGCGCCAATCGCGCGAAGGCGGCAGCTGGCACGTTCGGGTCTCTCTGGCGCAGACCGGGCGATGGCTGTGGAATCTCGGCCGCGTCGCCGACGGGTTCACGACCGAGGACTTGAAAGGCGAAACCGTTACTCCCTTCGTGGAAGAGGTGCCCTCCGGGTTCGGTCCGCTTCGAGCGGTCAGCCATTCGGCTGTGCTGTCGAAGACGCCTGCGTCTTGGGCGCGTCCGGCGATGCCGCTCGGCAGTCATCCAGCGCAATGGCCGGCGCGCAGCTGAACCTGACGAGAATTCCGCCGATCGAAAATAGTCGGCCCGCTATCGAAAATTCGGCCTCAAAAGCGACGCCGGTGGCGTTTTTAGGTTGTTCGAAACTGGAAATCAGCACTATTAGCGCTGCGATCAGGCAGTTATTGCCGGAATCGTCGGCGAAGTGACTGGAGCCTATGCTTCCTAATTTAGACCAGCGATTGCAAAAACTTAAACGGCAACGGCTGGCCACAGGGGCAGGGCTTCTGGTGCTTGCGGGCGCCGTGCTCTACGGGCTTATGCATGCCGGCGGGACCCCGCATGGGGCTTCCGACCTGTCGAGCCAGTCGCGAAAGGGGCTCCAGCGATACACGCCGACCGGCGCCGAATGGGCGACCTTGACGGTCGAAACCGTCAGCGAGCATGCCTTCCGGTCCGAGACCGTGACCGAAGGCAAGGTCGCGGTCGATGAGGATCGCTCAACGCCCGTGTTTTCACCCTATGCCGGGCGCGTGACGAAGCTGTTGGTCCGGCCGGGCGACAGCGTTGTGCAAGGGCAGCCGCTGTTCGTGATCGAGGCGGCCGATACTGTCCAGGCGCAGAACGACTTTATCGCGGCCATGACGGCGCTCAACAAGGCCAGGTCGGCCCTCGATCTCGCGCAAATACAAGACAAACGCGCCAAGGACCTGTTTGAGGGCAAGGCCGTTCCGCTAAAGGATTATCAGCAGACCCAGGCAACCTTGATTCAGGCACAGAATGATTTGCGCTCGTCTCAAACGGCGCTGGAGGCGGCGCGAAACAAGCTGCGAATCCTCGGCCTGACCGACGAGGCGATCTCAACCTTCCAGGAGAAGGGCAGCATCAATCCGAATACCACGATCTTCTCGCCGATTGCCGGGACGGTGGTGCAACGGAAGGTCGGACCAGGACAATATGTAAACTCGGGGTCCAGCGATCCGGTCTTCGTGATCGGCGACCTCTCGACCGTGTGGCTCACCGCCTTTGTCCGCGAAAGTGATGCTTCGAAAGTTTCGGTCGGGCAGGAGATCGCTATCAATGTTCTGGCGCTGCCGGGCCGGACATTGACCGGACACATCAACTATGTCGCCGCGGCGATCGATCCCGCGACACGGCGGCTTCTGGTCCGTGCCACGCTCGACAATAAGGACGGTCTGTTGAAGCCGGAGATGTTCGCCAATGTGACGATCTATTCCGCCGGCGATCACCCGGCGGTGGGCGTACCCAAGCAGGCGCTGATCTATGAAAGTAATCAGGTTCGAGTCTGGGTCGCGCACGAAGACAAGTCGATCGAACTGCGTCAGATCAAGACCGGGCTGACAAATGGCGATCTGGTCGAGGTCGACGGCAATTTAAGGCCTGGCGAGCGGATCGTCACCAAGGGCAGCCTGTTCATTGATCGCGCGGCATCCGGAAGCTAACGCAACCCCTCCATTGAAAGCTTCGATCTGAATGGATCGCCTCGTCGCCATTGCCGTCGCCCGGCGCTACCTGATGGTGGGCCTGCTCGCCGTCGTCATGGCCGGCGGGTTGATCGCGTTCAGGCAGCTCAACATTGAAGCCTATCCCGATCCGACTCCGCCGATGGTCGACGTCGTGACGCAGAGTCCGGGACTATCTTCCGAAGAGATCGAACGCTACATCACGATCCCGATCGAGACGCAGGTCGCGGGGATCAAGAACCTGCGCACCATCCGGACAATTTCACTTTACGGATTGTCCGACGTCAAATTGCAGTTCTCGTTCGACTACACTTATGACGAGGCGCTGCAACAGGTGTTGAACCGGCTCTCGCAGCTCGCGCCATTACCGGGCAACGTGCAGCCGGGAATTTCGCCGCTCAGCGCAATTGGTGAAATCTACCGTTATCGTTTGGTCGGGCCGCCGAACTATAGCGTGCTCGACCTGAAAACGTTACAGGATTGGGTCCTGCAACGCCGCTTCCGAGCGGTGCCCGGCGTGATCGATGTCACGGGCTGGGGAGGCAAGACCAAGACTTACGAATTGCAGGTCGACTTCAACAAGCTGGTCGCCAATGGACTCACGCTGCCGCAACTGCTCCAGGCGGTCGGCAACTCCAACATTAACGTCGGCGGAAATACAGTCGACATCGGCAGTCAATCGGCCGTGGTGCGCGGCGTCGGCCTGATCCGGTCGATCGATGATCTTGCCAACACGATGGTATCTCAGAGCGGCGGCAACCCGGTGCTGGTGAAAGATATCGCCAAGGTCACCGTCGGCGAGAAGCCGCGGCTCGGCATCGCCGGACTCGATCAGGACGACGACATCGTCCAGGGTATCGTGCTGATGCGACGGGGCGAGCAGAGTTCGCCCACGATCGCGCGCGTCGAGCAGTTGGTGGCGTCGATCAACAGTTCGAGCATCCTGCCGCCGGGCGTGCAGATCGAGCGCATCTACGACCGCAAGGATCTCATCGACATCACGACCGCAACCGTGCTGCACAACATGGTGCTTGGCATTTTGCTGATCGTGCTGCTGCAGTGGGTCTTCCTCGGCGATCTCAGAAGCGCGCTGATCGTAGGCGCCACCATTCCGTTCGCGCTGTTTTTCGCCGTTATCATTCTGGTCCTGCGCGGCGAATCCGCCAATCTGTTATCAGTCGGCGCTATCGATTTCGGACTGATCGTGGACGCCACCGTGATTATGGTGGAAGCAATCTTCCGGCGCCTTTCGCAAACCACAGAGCTTTCCGAGGTCGAACAAAGCCATATCTCGTTCGACACGACGATGGGCATGAAGAGCCATGCTATCCTCTCGGCCGCCGCCGACGTGTCGCGTTCGATCTTTTTTGCCGCGGCCATCATCATCGCTGCTTTCCTGCCGCTGTTCACGTTGAGCGGGGTTGAAGGCAACATCTTCGGACCGATGGCGCGGACCTATGCCTACGCGTTGGCGGGCGGCCTGCTCGCGACTTTCACCATAACGCCGGCCTTGAGCGCGATCATTCTGCCGTCGCACATGCGTGAAACCGAGACCCGGATCATGCTGTTCCTGCATCGGTTGTACGAGCCCGTGCTGGGCTGGGCGATGGAGAATCGTAAACTGGTGATGGGCGGCGCGGCCGGTCTCGTGGTCATGACGCTGGTGTTCGGTCGCCTGTTGGGACTCGAATTCTTGCCCAAGCTTGAGGAGGGCAATCTCTGGATTCGCGCGACGTTGCCGCCGACGATCTCGCTGCAGGAAGGAAATGCCTACGTGAACGGCATGCGCAAGCTGATCCGGGCCCGGCCGGAGGTCGAAGCGGTGGTGTCACAGCACGGAAGGCCTGATGACGGCACCGACGCCGCCGGCCTGTTCAATGCGGAGTTTTTTGCGCCGCTGAAACCCGCCAGCGAATGGCCTGGTACGCGTGACAAGGAAGAACTCACCGCGCAATTGCTGGGACAGTTGCAGGACAAATTCCCCGGCGTCGAATTCAACTTTTCGCAATACCTGCAGGACAACGTTTCGGAGGCAGTCTCTGGTGTCAAAGGAGAAAACTCCATCAAACTGTACGGCAACGATCTGCAGGCTCTGACGGACACGGCCAATAAAATCAAATCGGTGCTCGCAACCGTGCAGGGGATCACGGATCTCGCCGTATTCACGTCGCTCGGTCAGCCCACGATTCAGATCGATATCGATCGTGCCAAGGCCGCGCGTTACGGCCTTTCGCCCGGTGACATCAACGCCACCATCAAGGTGGCGATTGGTGGCGACAGCGCCGGCGACCTCTACGAGCCCGGAAGCGACCGGCATTTCCCCATTATCGTCCGCCTGGCTCCGGAGTATCGAAAGAGCGCGGAGGCAATCCAGAATTTGCGCATCGGCGCCGCGGGACCGAATGGCACCATCAGCCAGATTCCTTTGAGCGAAGTGGCGTCGATCAACCTGGTATCGGGCGCGGCCTACATTTATCGGGAACAGCAGGAACGGTATCTGCCAATCAAGTTCTCGGTGCGCGAACGCGACCTCGGCGGTGCGATCCGGGAAGCGCAAGCCAAGGTCGCCGATCAAGTGCAGCTCCCGCCCGGTTCGCGGCTCGAATGGGTGGGTGAGTTCGGCAATTTGCAGGACGCAATCAAGCGGCTGTCGATCGTGGTGCCGATTAGCCTCGTGCTCATGGCCGTTTTGTTGTGGTTCAATTTCGGTTCGATGGTGGACACGCTGCTTGCGATGAGCGTGATTCCGATGGCGATCTTCGGCGGCGTGGTCGGGCTGGTGGTCTCGGGTATCCCGTTCAGCGTATCGGCGGCGATCGGGTTCATCGCGCTGTTCGGAATCGCCGTGATGGACGGCATCATCATCCTGTCGCAATTCAATCAGCTGATCGACGAGGGCTTTGATCGGGTGAGGGCGGTGATCCGCACCGGCGAATTGCAATTGCGGCCGGTCTTGATGACCTGCGTCGTCGCCGGCGTCGGACTGCTGCCGGCGGCGATGTCGACGGGCATCGGATCGCAAGTGCAGAAACCACTTGCGGTCGTGGTGGTCACCGGCATGATGCTGGCGCCCCTTGTCATCCTGGTGACGTTGCCGGTGTTGATTTCTTTCTTCTCGCGCCGGCCGAGGTAAATCTCCGATTGGATCAGGCGATGATCGGCGAGCCGCTCAGAAATTGTAAAGCCGCGCTGGATTGTCGACCAGAATCTTCTTCCTGATTGCGGCATCCGGCGCCCATATCGGCAGCTGATTGAGCAACCGGCCGTCATCGATTTGAAACAACGGCGTCACGTCGGTGGGCTTCTTGCCGGGTGGGGTGACGGAATTTGGATGCGGCCAATCGGTCCCCCAGACGATGCGATCGGAATTAGCCGCAATCAGCGCCTTTGCAAGCGGGGCCGCGTCGGGATAATCGGGCGCTAGCTTGGAGGCGCGGTAGGCGCCCGAGATTTTTACATATGCCTTGCCTGACTTCACCAGTTCGAGCAGATCCGAAAAACCGGGCTGCTCCACCCCAAGCTCTGCCTGCGCGCCGCCGAAATGATCGAACACGACCGGCACCGGGGAAGTGGCGACGAGGTCCTTGATTGCCGAGATCATCGGAAGGTTGGTGTAGAGCTGAACATGCCAGTTGCGGTTCTTGACGCGCTCGGTAGCGGCCTGAAACCGCGGACGGCCAATGGATGGATCATTCACGCCGCCGGTGGCGAGATTGAGTCGGATACCTCGAATTCCGGCCTGGTTCATCGCATCGAGATCGCCCTCCGGCGTCTTCTCATCGATTACGGCAACACCCCGCGCGGTCGGCCCCCGCGCCTTCATGCCGAACAGCGTGGCGGAATTGTCCGTGCCGTAGACGCTTGGGGTGACGATCACCACGCGATCGATATGCAGCGCCTTGTGCAACGCCGTCATCTCCTCGGGCGACGCCGGCTCGGGTGTGTAGACCCGGCCCGAGAAGAACGGAAACTTCTCCGGGTCCGCGTGAATATGGGTGTGGCAATCGCAGGCGCCGGCGGGAACGTCAAAATTCACCGGCGTGGCTGGTTGCGAGGGGCTGGCGACAGCGTTTCGGTTTTGCATGGCAATTCCGGCCGCAATGGAGGTCAAAAGAACACTGCGTCGCGTCAGCATCGGTTTTCTCCCTTTGTGCGCTATGTGTTTCTGGTTTCGGCGCTTGGGAAAACCTACCACGTCCCCGGCGACGTATGCACCGCAAATCATGAGAGCGGCTCTATCGCCCCGACGGCGTTCGCAAGCCATGCCAGGCGTCGCGCACCTGACGATAGTGAACCTCGGGCAGATAGTCTGGCGTGTTGAGCGCGAGCGTTTTGACGTCGAGCCGGCCTACCGCGCTGAGGAGCGTGTAGGAGGCGATTACGCGATCGCGTTGCGCGCCAATCAGCCGGGCTTTCGCCGAGATCAGGTCCGCCTGCGAGTTCAACACGTCGACTGTAGTGCGTTGCCCGCCGGCAGCTTCTCTCTGGACCCCCTGCAGGGCGAGGGTCGCAGCGCGCACCTCGGATTCCGCGGCCGTCACCGCAACCTTGGCGCCTTCATTGGCAACCCAGGCGCCGACCGCCGCGGTGCGCGCCTGATTGCGGACCTGGTCCAGCACCAGCCGGCTTTGCGCCGCCAGTTCCTTGGCCTGCCGGGTTTGCGATGCCCCGGTGCCGCCGTCGTAAATCGGAGCGTTCATCTGCGCGATCACAGAAGCCTGGTCGGTCCTAAGCGTGCTGATCGTGGGGTCGGCCTCGCTGCTGTGGCTTGCGCTGCCCTGCACGGTGATTGAGGGCAGCAGACTGCTTTCCGCGACATTGATTGTCGTTGCGGCGACATCAACATCGAACCCGGCCGCCATCACAGCCGGATGCTCCTTGAACGCGAGAGCGATTGCGTCCTCGCGGCTGCGCGGGGCGAACCGGTCCACGTTTTCGACCGGGCGCAACTGCGACGGCGGGCTGCCTATCACCTGGGTGTAGGTTGCCTGGCTGACCGCGAGATTGACCTCGGCCGCGTTCAACTCGGCGAGGCCACGGCTGAGCCGCGCTTCAGCCTGCGCAGTATCGGTGGGGGTCACGTCGCCGGCGTTCAGTCGCTTTTGGGTGATGCCGACTGTTTCCCGCAAGAAGGCGACGTTAGAGCGCTGCGCTTCAACCAGTGACTGATTGGCCAGCACGTTGCTGTAGGCCGTGGCTGCATCCAGCAGCACGCCCTGGCCGACATTGCGCAACGCCTCGCGCCCCGATCGCACCTGCAATTCCGCCACCCGGACGCTATTGGCGGTTTTAAACCCGTTGAATAGCGTCTGTGTCACGGTGACGCCGATGGTCCAGGGCTTCAGGGTCGCCGATTGAATCGTATTGTCCGGGAGCAGGTTGCGAACGGCCTGCAGACCGCCGCTGAGGCTTGCAACGATCTGAGGCCGGTAGCCGGACAGCGCCTGCGGGACGTTCTCATCGGTCGCGCGTTGGCGCGCCCGTTCGGCATTGAGCTGCGGATTCGTTTGATATGCTTTGGCCAGGGCTTCCGGGAGCCCTTCGCTCCGGGCTAAGGTGGCGGCAAAGCTGGCGCAGGTTGCAAACGCGAGACAAATGCCCGATCGGAGCAAGCGCCTCGCTATCTGGCCAACTTTAGCGGCACGCCCAATCATATTATCCCGCAACAATCCGGCCGTCCGCTGCGCCGACGGCCCCGATATATTCACCTGTTTAGAGGGCGGTGCCTCCACAGGCAAACCGCGGCTCACGGAAACCCCATGATTCTCCTCGTTCGCGACCCTCGGCCGGACGAATATCCAGCAAATGCGCTAAGCTTGCTACGGCGTCCGATTCCGGGCACCGGATATCGCATCGACCAGGGTTGAACGTGACGCCCAAACTGTTTTCCAACCCGGAAGCGATTGCGGACCACATCGTTCGCGACGTCGGGCCCAATCTGGTAGTCGGACTACCGCTCGGGCTTGGCAAGGCGAATCACATCATCAACGCGCTGTACGCGCGCGCCGTCGCCGATCGCAGCATCAGCCTGACCCTGTTTTCCGCGCTGACCCTGGAAAAACCAAAGCCGACGAATCTGTTGGAGCGGCGTTTCATCGACCCGGTCATCGAGCGGTTGTTCGGCGCTTATCCTGATCTCGCCTATGCCGATGCGGTGCGAAAGGATGAACTGCCGCCCAACGTCCAAGTGATCGAGTTCTTCTTTCTGGCCGGAAGGTGGCTGCACGTGCCCTTCGCGCAGCAGCATTATATCTCCGCCAACTATACGCATGCCTCGAGCTACTTGTTGGCGCGTGGGCTTAACGTCGTCACACAATTAGTGGCGAAGCGCGTCGTCAATGGAGTTACGCATTATAGCCTGAGTTGCAACACCGACACCACGCTCGACGTATTGCGCGCCCGCGCGGAAGGCCGAGCCTCGTTCAAGCTGATCGGGCAGGTCAACTCGGAACTGCCGTTCATGCCCGGCGATGGCGACCTCGAGGGCGAACAATTCAGCGCGATACTCGACAGCGCCGCGGTTGATTTTCCCTTGTTCGCGCCGCCTTCAGAGCCGATCAGCGACACCAGATACGCGATCGGTCTTCACGCATCGAGCCTCGTGCGCGACGGCGGTACGCTCCAGATCGGAATCGGACAGATCGGCGACGCTCTGGCGCACGGCCTGATCGTGCGCCACCGGGAGAATGAGCAATTTCTGGAGATCATGAAGCGGCTGACACCCGGAACTGAACAGCTTTCTGCATTACAGGCAGGACGGTTCGAACAAGGTCTTTATGGCGTCAGCGAAATGGTGACCGAAGCCTTTTTGGGCCTGATCGACGCGGGCATTCTCACCCGCGAAGTCGATGCAGCCGTACTGCACGGCGCGTTCTTTCTCGGACCAAAATCCTTCTACCGCGCGCTGCGCGAAATGATGCCGAGCCAACTCGCGCGGATTCAGATGAAGGCGGTATCATTCACGAATGAGCTCTATGGCGAGGAGCCTGCGAAGCGACGCGCCCGCGTCAAGGCCCATTTCATCAACAATGCCATGATGGCAACATTGATGGGGGCAGCTATTTCCGATGGCCTCGAAGACGGACAGGTCGTGAGCGGGGTCGGCGGTCAGTATAATTTCGTGGCGCAGGCTTTCGCGCTGCAAGGCGCGCGCTCGATCCTTACGGTCGAGGCGACCCGGCAGGCCGGCGCCAATACGCAATCCAATATCCGCTGGAGCTATGGTCACGAGACCATCCCGCGGCACCTGCGCGACGTCATCATCACCGAGTACGGTGTCGCCCAGCTCAGGGGAAAATCCGATGCCGAGGTGATTGCCGCGATGCTGCAGGTTGCGGATTCGCATTTCCAGGAGGAACTTGCGCGCGAGGCCAAGGATGCAGGCAAACTGCCGAAGAACTTTGAAATTCCGGCGGCGTACCGTGACAACTATTCCGATCGTATCGCGTGCGCGTTAAAGCCGGCGCGCGCTGCGGGCCTGTTGCCCTCGTTCCCGTTCGGGACCGATTTCACCGAGGTCGAGCAGCGGCTTATTCCAGCGTTGCAACTCCTGCAGGAGGCGCAACGGACGCGAAGTATGCTGGCTCGACTATTTTGGCAGGGACTGACGCGCGCGCCGGGTGTTGATGACCGAGCATGCCTGGCGCGGCTCGGTCTTGATCGGCCCTCGACATGGTCGGAACGGACCTACCGCAGGCTGGTCAGCGCGGCCCTGGCGAGCAGCCGGAAAGCATGAGGCCGCTCTCCATCCGTCCTGTGCCCGGATTCGCGCCTGGCTGGCTGCGCACGAGCTACCTGTTCTTGTTGACCGGTTTCCGCTTTTCGATGAACGCCGCCATGCCTTCGGAGCGATCCTCCAGCGCGAACGTCGAATGAAACAGATCGCGCTCGACCTCCAGTCCTTCCGAGAGCGGCGTCTCAAATGCGCGGTTGATGGCGCTCTTGGCCATCTCCGCGGCGGGACGCGACATCGACGCAATTTTTTCCGCGGCAGCCAGCGCTTCGTCCATCAATTTGTCGGCGGGCACAACGCGGCTCACCAGCCCCGAACGCTCTGCCTCGGCGGCATCCATCATGCGTCCGGTCAGGCACAGGTCCATCGCTTTGGACTTGCCGATTGCGCGCGTCAGCCGCTGGGTTCCGCCGATGCCGGGTATGGTGCCCAGAGTAATTTCGGGCTGGCCGAATTTCGCAGTCTCGGCAGCGATGATGATATCGCACATCATCGCCAGCTCGCAGCCGCCGCCAAGTGCGTATCCACTAACAGCAGCGACGGTCGGCTTACGGCAACGGGCGATGCGATCGCCGCCAATTGAAGCGAAATCGCTGGAGAAAATGTCGATGAACGTCTTCGGCTGCATTTCCTTGATGTCGGCACCGGCGGCGAAAGCCTTTTCGCTACCAGCAACCAGAATGCATCCAATTTTGTCATCGTTTTCCAGAGCGTCGACGGCCGTGGCGATCTCTTTGAACACGCCAAAGGAGAGCGCATTGAGCATCTTCGGGCGGTTCAGCGTAATGATGCCGACTTGGCCTTTGGTTTCGACAATAATGTATTCGAACGTGCTCATGTTCACTCCGCGCCTGATTTCGGGCCAATTTGCCCGCTGACGGGGTGGTCATCAAGTGCACTGATGAAGAGCGCAGATGCGTTCACACGTGAATGCAGCTAGCTTCGCCCGGTAAGCAGAAAGCTGCTTACGTCATAAACATGCGCGCAGCGGAGGCCATCGTCAGCAGCGCTCCAAATCCGATGAATATCTTCCCGATTAGCGACGTCTGGTCCCAGGCAGAACCGCCCTTCGAGACGGCGAGAGATGACGCAGGCGGTGTCGCGATATCAGCGGCGGCCATCGCGAGGGGCGCCGCGGGAGCAACGCTGGCAGGCGGAGAACTCGGTTGCAGCGCCCGGTCGAGATCGTTCAGCTGATCCGCCGCGACGATCTGAGTATCGGGCTGGGGCTGGGCTGCGGCCATGAGGATGTCGGCTGCGCGGGCGGACATGGCCTTGGCGGCATTGCCGGTTGGTGTTTCGGCATATTGCGCATTGGCGTTTGCGACGAAGGCCGGGATGGCGGAACGCTCGCCCTGGCCGGCCGCATTC
>Ga0068852_100002143_pt1 | contig 13537 bp, 11 predicted proteins | sample KBSCornC22_FD_66594 | JGI IMG/M metagenome (GOLD analysis project Ga0068852, IMG submission 66594) | Corn rhizosphere microbial communities from Kellogg Biological Station, Michigan, USA - KBS Corn C2-2 | ecosystem: Host-associated > Plants > Roots > Rhizosphere > Soil ... | reverse complement strand
CCAGCAGCCGGTCGATCCCCTCGCCCGTTTGCGCGGAAACCGGGACGGACCCAACGACGACCCCCGCCGGAGCGAGAGTCTGCAGCGCCTCGCGACCGTCTGGCAGGAGGTCGACCTTATTCCAGACCTCGATGATCGGCGTGGTTTCCGGTGAGACGTCCAATTCGCCGAGAACTTTCAGCACGTCGGCGCCCTGCGGCGCGGAGTCCGGATTGGCGACGTCGCGGACGTGGAGGATCAGGTCGGCATTGGTCACCTCCTCCAGCGTTGCCCGGAACGCCGCCACGAGCGTCGTGGGCAGGTCCGAGACAAAGCCAACGGTATCGGACAGCATCACCTCCCGCCCATGCGGCAGCTCAAGCTTTCGGATCGTGGTGTCGAGCGTTGCGAACAGCAGGTTTTCCGCGAAAACGCCGGCCCCGGTCAGCCGGTTGAACAGGCTCGATTTGCCGGCATTGGTGTAGCCGACAAGCGCCACCACCGGCAGTTGCAGCGCCTCACGATTGCCGCGTTGCTGGCCGCGTGACCGCTTTACCCTGTCGAGCCGGTCCTCCAGCAGCTTGATGCGCTCCTCGATCAGTCGCCGGTCGCTCTCGATCTGAGTTTCGCCCGGACCACCCAAGAAGCCGAAGCCGCCGCGCTGCCGTTCAAGGTGGGTCCAGGAGCGTACGAGGCGGCTGCGCTGGTAATTGAGATGAGCAAGCTCGACCTGCAGCACGCCTTCGCGCGTTGCTGCCCGTTCCCCGAAAATCTCGAGGATGAGGCCGGTGCGGTCGAGCACCTTGGTCTCGGTCTCCGTCTCGAGATTGCGCTGCTGTACGGGAGAAAGGGCAGTGTCGACCAACAGAACCTCAACCCCCTGCTCCTTGACCTGCGTTTTGATCTCGCCGAGCCGCCCACCGCCGATGAAGGTAGCGGGCTTTACCTCGCGCAGCTTGACGATCTCGGAAAAGGCGATGTCCAGCCCGATGGCAGCCGCCAGCCCTTCGAACTCGGCTTTTCGCATTTCGACAGGATGCGGGCTGGTGATTCCCCGAGCGTCCGGCACGATCAGGCCGGCCCGGGTCGCCACCTTCCGGTGGTCGACCGGCTGCGGGCCGCCCGGACGGTCATCTTCGTCGTCGAACAGACTTGCCATGGACGACTAGTTAGTCGTCCACGTGCTCCGGATCAAACAGTTGGATTGGCGCACCGGGCATGATCGTCGAGATCGCATGCTTGTAGACCAACTGCGATTGTGCATCGCGCCGGAGCAGCAAGCAGAAATTGTCAAACCAGGTAATAACGCCCTGCAGCTTGACGCCGTTGACGAGGAAAATCGTCACCGGCACCTTCTGCTTGCGGACGTGGTTGAGAAAAGCATCTTGGAGATTTTGTGCCTTTTCGCCGGGCATTTGTGGCCTCTTGTCTTTATCGGCGCCGCATCTTCGGGCCGTCGCGACAGCTTTGCCGGCGAGGCAACACCTCACCGGTTAGTCTGACCTGGTCCGCCCTCCCACAGCTTCACTATGCCATAGACAGCGAGGCCTGCCTACTAGAGGCCGAGTGACTTGATCTTCCTGTGCAGAGCGCTGCGCTCCATCCCCACGAATTCGGCCGTCTTCGAGATATTCCCGCCGAACCGTTCGATCTGCGCCATGAGATATTGCCGTTCGAATACCTCGCGTGCCTCGCGCAGCGGCAGGCTCATCAGATGCGCGGACTCGTCAGTATCGCCGACCGTCGGCAGAACCTCGCCGATGTCGGACGGCAGCATCTGGGCGGTGATCATCCCGTTCTCCGGTGGAGTGTCCTTGATCAGGATCAGGAGCCGCTCAATCGAATTGCGAAGCTGTCGCGCGTTGCCCGGCCAGTCCTGCGCCTGCAGCACTGCGATGGCGTCTCCGCCGATGGCGAGGCTGCGTAGATTATGCATGCGCGCAATCTGGTCGATGAACAGCTCGACCAGCGGCGGCACATCCTCGCGCCGCTCCTTCAATGGACTGAGGTGAAGCGGCACGATCGACAGGCGGTGGAAGAGGTCCGAGCGGAAGGTCCCTTGCTCGATCAGTTGCGCGACGGCCTGCGAGCTCCCTGCGATGATCCGCACATCGATCGGCACGGCGACGGTGCCGCCCACGCGATTGAACTTGTTTTCGACCAGCGTCCGCAGCAGTGCCGCTTGCGCCGGCCCGGGCAACGCCGCGACTTCACTGAGATAGAGCGTCCCGCCATGCGCTTTTTCCAGCGCCCCGACCTCGGTGCGTAGCGTTCCGGTCTTTTCGCGAGTCTCGCGGCCGAACAGCACGACCTGAACTTCATCGGGCGAATAAAGCGAGCAGTTGATCTCGACGAACGGCGATTCAGCCCGCGGACTGCGCTGATGAATGAGCCGCGCGGCGAGGCCCTTGCCGGAGCCGGAGGGCCCGGAAATGAAGATGCGGGAGTTGGTCGGTGCCGACTTCTCGATGACCGCCCTCGCCTGTTGCAGCGCCGGCGACACGCCGACGATGTCGATCGACTGCGTGCTGGCGCGGCCCCGCAACTCTTCCACCTCGGACTTGAGGCGCGTGGCCTCCATGGCCCGCTGCGTGATCAGCAGCAGCCGGTCGATCTTGAACGGCTTCTCGATGTAATCGTAAGCACCGCGGCGGATGGCCGAGACGGCCGTTTCGATATTCCCGTGCCCGGAAATCATCACCACCGGCATTTCTGGATGCTGGCTCTGGAACACGTCGAGCAGTTGCAGTCCGTCCAGCCGCGACCCCTGCATCCAGATGTCGAGGTACACGAGGCTGGGCCGGCGCCGCGCGATCTCATTCAGCCCGGAATCGGCATCGTGCGCCTGCCGCGTTTCGTAGCCTTCGTCTTCGAGAATGCCGGCGATGAGGTCACGAATGTCGTCCTCATCGTCGATGATAAGTATGTCATGCGCCATGAATTATATCTTCTCGACCGCCATAACCGGCGGCTCCTGTTGGCCCTCGGGAGCGGGTTTCTGGTCGGCCTGCGGTGGCGCAGGTTCAGCAGATGTAGGTTCCGATGCCGGGATTTCAGCGGGCGCCGCGGTAGAAATTGTTTCGGCGCCGGCCGCCGCTTCCGCGTCGTCATCGTCGCCCGGTGCGGAGAGCGGCAGCGTGAAGGTGAAGCATGCGCCGACGCGGCCATTCTCGTCCGGCTCCGCATCGATCAGGTCAACCGACCCGCCATGCTGCTCGATGATGCGCGCCACAATCGCGAGGCCAAGGCCCGTCCCCTTCTCGCGCGTCGTCACATAGGGCTCGAGCAGGCGCTGCCGGTTTTCCTTCGGCCATCCCTTGCCGTTGTCAGTCACCGATACACGGGCCTTGTCGCCTTCCTCGCGAATCTGGACGGTGATCGCCGGCCCTTTGATCGCCTCGAGTCCCGCCCCTTCAATGGCCTCGACGGCGTTCTTGATAAGGTTGGTGAGGACCTGGGCGATCAGCCGCTGGTCGAAAAACGCCGCGAGCGGCTGCTCCGGCAGATCCATCTTGATCGATACGTCCGGCAGCCGGACGCTTTCGAGGAACACAGCCGATCGCACCGCCTCGCTGAGGTCGGCCTTGGCCGGCTTGGCTTCGGGCATGCGGGCGAAAGACGAAAATTCGTCCACCATCCGGCCGATGTCGCCCACTTGCCGCAGGATGGTGTTGATCGACTTGTCGAAGACCTCGAAATCGTCTTCGAGCTTCTTGGCGTAGCGGCGCCGCAGGCGTTCGGCCGAAAGCTGGATCGGCGTCAGGGGATTCTTGATTTCATGGGCGATGCGCCGCGCGACGTCGGCCCAGGCGCCGGTGCGCTGCGCCGACAGCAGGTCGGTGATGTCATCGAGCGTCACCACGTAGCCCTTGCTTTCGGCGATCGAGCCTTCGCGCGTGAGCTGCACCTGGTAGGTGCGGTAGTCGGGGCCGGCACCGACTTCGATCTGGTCGCGGATCTGGCCGCGTCGCGACGACTTGGCACGCTCGACGATCGGCCCGAGCGCCGGCACGACCTCGCCGACCTGCAGCCCGATGACCGAGATCTCGTCGCGCCCGAGCATCTCCACGGCGCGGGCGTTGAACAGGGTTATGGCGCCGAACGGATCGAGGCCGATGATACCGGCGGACACCCCCTCCACCACGGCCTCGGTGAACTGCCGTCGCTTCTCATTCGTCTCGTTGGCCCGCACCAATGCAACCCGCTGGGTCTTGAGCTGCCGGGTCATCGTGTTGAAGCGGTCGGAAAGGTCGCGCAGATCGCCCCTGCCCGGCTGCACCGGCACCTGCACGTCGAGATCGCCGTCCGACACGCGGCTCGACGCGATCATCAGATTACGGATTGGATCGACGAAACGGTTGGCGAGCGCGATACCCACCCACAGCGCCGCAAGCAACAGCACCAGCGCCAGGCCCAGATACATGATGGTGAAGGTGATCTGGAACACCAGGCGGTTCGAGGCGTACTGGCGGTACTCGGTGACGTTGTCGTCCGTCAGCCGCATGAATTCGAGCACTTCCTGGTTCACTGGCCGCGCCACGAACAGATAGGTGTTGTCGTAGCCACGCAGCTTGATCACGGCGCCGACGAGCTGCGTATCGCCCGGCGAGATCAGGGTCGGCACCCCCTCGACCACGTGGGGAATTAGGCCATCCGGCAGCTGCGGCGAGACGCCCTGCGCTGCGATCTGCGCACTCATCAGCGTATCGCCATTGCCGGAGATCAACTCGGCGAAGGGCAGCGAACGCGTGACCGCCAAGGCGGTGAGAATGCGCTGGTACTGCTCACGATCCGTCTGAAAGGTGCCGTGCGCCTGCTCGAGCTCGCCTGCGACCCAGATGATGTCGTCACGCAGCACCTGCGCGTGCTCCAGCATGTACGAGCGCGCAACCTGCCGGGAGCTCTCGACCATGGTCTTGGTGCGCTCCGAGAACCACTGGTCGAGACCCTGGTTGAGCGAGATCGTCGCGACGATGGCAACGATGACGGCCGGCACTGCGGCAGCGAGCGCAAACATCGTCACCATGCGGAGCTGCAGCCCGGAGCCCGCCTGCCCCAGGACCCGCGATTGCACCAGCAGCATGGCTTCAGTGACGACCAGCGCAATGACCAGCAGCACCAAAAGCCCGTTGGCAACCCAGATGAGTGTCCACACCTCGGGCGTCGGCTCGATGCTGGTGGCACCCGTCATGATCAGGAAGGATCCCGAGGCCACAAGAACGGAGAGCACCACGACGATGAGACCGACAGCGCGTAAGGCCTGCCGGCCGCGGTGGCTGAACAGTGACGATGACGGATTTTGCGCCGGAGGCGCATCCGGGATGCTGCCGCTGGCCAGTGCTGTGTCGCTCATGTCACAGGCCCGTCCGGGGATGCCGCGAGGAAGCCGGTAAACTGGCCCAATCCGGTCAACCCTTCAAGACAAATGTTGCCGAAATGTGACACTGCAGCCCAACCTCCTCGCTAGGTCGTGACGAAAACACCGGAACGAAACGGGCTCCATCGTGTTTCCGACATGCCCAACCAGCCAGAGAGCCGCAATAAATGGCCGCCCCCTCGTTCCTGCGATCAGACACGGCCATGTGGGGCGTCTCGCTTCTCGCCCTGTTGGCCCTGATCGATTCCATCTTCAATTACATCTCGACCGGCAACGGCATTCACGGCACCGAGGGGGCCCTGCTCGTCATCGTCTCGACGCTGCTGCTGGCCATCGCTGCCGGCGTCGTCGCAGCGGGCTGGGTTCGCGGATGGGTCCGGATCATCGTCGAAATCCTCATCGTGCTCGACATCCTCGGCACCGCGGCGGCCGCCGACCTGCTCGAGGCCTGGATATTGCTCGCCCTGATCGCGCTGGCCGCTGTCGCGTGGATCGTCCACCTCGTTCGTCCTGCCCCCTCCCCCGTTTCCAATCTCGGTTGATTCAAATGCATTGGCGTCTGCTCGTTCTCCCCGCCGTCACCGCGGCGGCTCTGTGTTCGCCCTCTTTTGCCGACGACCAACCCGGCTCAGTTGCCAGTGACGGAAGTCAGGCCTGGTACACCTTCACGGGACAGTTGAACGCGCAGAAATACGCCACCGCCGATCAGATCACTCCGGACAATGTCGGCAAGCTCGGGGTCGCCTGGCAGGTGCATACCGGCGACGTTTCGGACGGCAAGAACCCGAACGGGCCGAGAGCTTCGGACTGGGGTGCGACGCCGCTTTTCGTCAACGACACGCTCTATGTGTCGACGGTGTTCGACCGGATTTTCGCGCTGGAGCCGGATACCGGCAAGGTCAAGTGGAGCTTCGACACCAAGGTTCCGTTGGTCGACCCGACACAGGGTGAGCTCAAGAACCGCGGCCTCTCCTACTGGCAGGCCGCCAGCCCGGCGGCCGGCCAGCCGTGCCAGAAGATCGTCTATCTGGGAACGCCGGATGGCAAGCTGTTCGCGGTCGACGCCGATAGCGGCAAGGCATGCACCGGCTTCGGCCAGAACGGCGTTCTCGACGTCAACCAGTGGAACACGGTCAACAACAAATGGCCGCTCTCCATCCTGCAGCCGCCGACCGTCTACAAGAACCAGCTCTTCGTCGGTTGGGCGGGCCAGGATTGGACGCAGGCGGTACAGCCTCCGGGTTCGCTGTTCGCGATCGACGCCCAGACGGGCAAGCTCAATTGGAAGTTCGACGCCATCCCGCCCGACATGGATCCCAAAACTGGCACCTCAAATGTCTGGTCGAGCATGTCGGTCGACACCGAGAACAATTTGCTGTTCATTCCGATCAGCTCGCCGAGCCCGGACTACTACGGCGGCGACCGCACCGCGCCGATGCCGCTTTCGACCTCGGTGACGGCGCTCAACGCCGACAACGGCCAAGTGGTCTGGAGCTACCAGATCGTCCACCACGATATCTGGGACTTCGACACCGACTCGGCGCCGGTGCTGTTCGACCTCAAGCAGACCGATGGCAGCATGGTGCCGGCGCTCGTTCAGTCGAGCAAGATGGGCTTTCTGTTCGTACTCAACCGCCTGACGGGGAAGCCGATCTTCCCGATCGACGAGAAGAGTGTTCCGGCCTCCGACGTCCAGGGTGAGAAAGCCAGTCCCACTCAGCCCTGGCCGACGACACCACCGGCCACCGTACCCGACCAGTTCCCGGGTGTTTCGTGGCTTGCCGATGCCCTGGGCGGCGGCTACTGCAGCCGCACCATGGCCGGCCTTCGCTACGAGGGCCGCTACACCCCGCCGAGCCTGAAGGGCACCCTTGCCTTCCCGGCGACGGCAGGCGGCATCGAATGGGGCGGCGGCGCGCTTGACCCGACGACGAATACCTATGTCGTGAACTCGTCCGATGTGGCGCAGATCTACACGCTCCTCCCCCGCGCCGACTACGACAAGGTCAATGCCGGCAAGAACATCGAGCAGAAGAACGCCAACGGCTATTTCGCCATGCTCGGCGCACCTTATGGGTTCGAGCTCCAGACCTTCCTCAATCCGCTCGGCATGCCCTGCTGGAACGGCCCTTACGGCACGATCTCGTCCTACGATCTCAATACCGGAAAGCTGAACTGGAGTGAACCGTTTGGCGCGATCCAGAAATGGGGCTTCTACATGCCCGCAAGTTGGGGATCGGTGACCATCGGCAGCCCGGTAATCACCAAGTCCGGCCTGATCTTCATCGGCGCCTCGATGGATAGCCGTGTGCGCGCGCTCGACCTCAAGTCCGGCAAGGTCCTCTGGCAGTCGCTGGTCGAGGCGCCGGCCGTCGCGGAGCCGGCGGTCTACACCTACAAGGGCAAGGAATATGTGGTCTTCGCCGTCGGCGGAAACTCGATCCTGGAGCCCAAGGTGTCGGACCAGCTCATCGCTTACGCGCTGCCCAATAGCTGAGCCATGTCGCAGGCGTTCATCAGAGAAGCTGGCGGCCGGCCCGTCGTTCGATCGTCCCGCGACAGCGCCGAGAGTACGGCGGGCGTCTATCGCAGCATCGAGCCCGAGTACGACTTCGTCGTCAGGGAAGGCCGCGGCGGCTATGTCATCGCGCGCCTCAGGAAGGACGGGACGTTCGACTCCTGGGTCGAGGAGTGATCAGCCGCTCCGCCGGCTGTGCTTGACGATCTCGATCGAGTGCGCGCGGATTTTCTTGCGTAGCGTATTCCGGTTCAGCCCCAGCAGCTCCGCCGCCTTGATCTGGTTGCCGCCGCACGCGTTGAGCACCATTGCGATCAGCGGTGCCTCGACCTTGTCCAGCACACGCTGGTAAAGTCCGGCAGGCGGAAGCTTCGGTTCGTGATCGCGCAGCAATTGCGCGACATGCGTCTCGACCGCGGCCGACACGTCGATGGGGCCGCTCGCGGCCGGTGTCGCCTGCCGGTCGGCAATGTTGAGCTCGGCCTGCACGATCTCCTTCGAAATGCTTTCATCCGCATAGAGCGCCGCCAGCCGGCGCACCAGATTCTCGAGCTCGCGGACGTTACCCGGCCACGAGTAACTCTGCATGAGCTTGATGGCGTCGGGTGCGATGGTTTTCATCGGCTCACCCTCCCGCTGCGCCGCCCGCAGGAAGTGGCTTACGAGGTCGCCGATGTCGTCGATCCGCTCCCGCAGCGGCGGCAGCCGGATCGGTACGACGTTCAGGCGATAATAGAGATCTTCGCGGAACAGCCCCTGCCGGATCATCTGGCTGAGGTCGCGATGCGTTGCCGCGACGATGCGAACGTTCGACTTGATCGGCGTGCGGCCACCGACCATCGTGTACTCCCCCTCCTGCAACACGCGCAGCAGCCGGGTCTGGGCGTCCATCGGCATATCGCCGATCTCGTCGAGAAAGAGCGTGCCGCCCTCGGCCTGCTCGAAGCGCCCCGACTGGCGTGCCGTGGCGCCGGTGAAGGCCCCCTTCTCGTGGCCGAAGAGTTCGGCCTCGATCAGGTCGCGCGGAATGGCCGCCATGTTGATGGCCACGAACGGGCCGTTCCGCCGCTTGCCGAAATCGTGCAGCGCCCTGGCCACCAGCTCTTTGCCCGTGCCGCTTTCGCCGGTGATCATGACGGTCAGGTCGGTCTGCATCAGTCGCGCCAATGCACGATAGATGTCCTGCATCGCCGCGGAGCGGCCGACGAGCGGCATGGTTTCGGCCGGTTCTTCGTACTTGCGCGCCTTCTCGCCCGTCTTCTTCGCATCCGCGAGGGCCCGCGCCACGACCGACAGGACCTCGGTGATGTCGAACGGCTTGGGCAGGTACTCGTAGGCGCCCACTTCATTCGCCCGGATCGCCGTCATGAACGTGTTCTGCGCGCTCATCACCACGATCGGCAGGTCGCCGCGCAGCTTCTTGATCTTGGGCATGATGTCGAATGCATTGCCGTCCGGCATCATCACGTCGGTAATCAGCAGGTCGCCTTCGCCGCGGCTGACCCAGTTCCACATGGTCGACAGGTTGCCGGTAGGGCGCACATCGTAGCCGGCCCGGGTCAGCGCTTGGTTGAGCACCATGCGGATCGCCGCGTCGTCGTCGGCAAGCAGGACAGTCTGGCTCATACGCCCGCAACCTCGGTGGTCTCGTCTGGCAACTTCAGGCCCTTGGCGACGGGGAGCAGCACCCGGAACCGGGTGCGGCCCGGGCGGCTGTCGCTGTCGATGACGCCGCCATGATCGCCAACGATCTTCGCCACCAATGCAAGTCCCAGGCCAGATCCGTTGGCCTTGGTGGTCACGAACGGATCGAACAGGATCGGCAGCAAATCGGATGGGATGCCGGCACCGTTGTCCTCGATGACGATCTCCAGCGGCAGCGAGATGCGCTGGCTCACTCCCTGCACCGCGATCCGGATGCCAGGCCGGAAGGCGGTGGAAATCCTGATCTCGCCTTTAGGTGTCCGCTCAAGCGCTTCCGCCGCATTCTTCACGAGGTTCAGGAAGACCTGGATGAGCTGGTCGCGGTTGCCGAAGACCGGCGGCAGGGACGGGTCGTAGTCTTCGGAGAAGGTGATGTTCCGGGCGATGCCGGATTTGGCGAGCAGCTTCACCCGGTCGAGCACGACGTGGATGTTGATGGCCTCGCGTTCGATCGGCCGGTCGTCGCCAAAAACCTCAACGCGATCAATGAGATCGACGATGCGATCGACCTCCTCGCGCACCAGGCGCGCGAGCGGCAGCTCTTCGGTGGTGACCGACTGTTCGAGCAATTGAGCGGCGCCACGGATGCCCGAGAGGGGGTTCTTGATCTCGTGCGCCAGCATCGAGGCGAGACCCGTCACCGACCGCGCCGCACCCCGGCTGACGAGCTGGCGGTCGATCTTGTCGGCCATCGTGCGCTCCTGAAAAAGCAAGGCGACACGGGCATCTACGTCGGAAATCGGGCTCGCGAAGACGTCGACGATGCGGTCGTCCGCGGCGTCGCCGAAGCGGACGGAGCCGACATGGACGCGGTATTCGGCCATCGGCGCGCCGCGCTCGCCCACCGCCTGCGCCAGGCCGACAATGGGCGAACCGAAGGCGATGATATCGTCCAGGCGCTGCCGGCTGAGCACGCTGAGCGAGGCGCCGAAGAACCCCTCCGCGGCGTAATTCACGAACACAATCATGCGGTTATGGTCGACGACCAGAACCGGCTGCGGCAGCGCCTGCAGCACCGACAGCGAGAGGTTGGGCGTGATCTCGTTCATGCCGCGGCCCTGAGGTCGCCGCTGAACAGATCCTCGATCAGCGCGATCACCTCGGCGGGGTTCAGCGACTCCAGCAGCCGCTTACGCCCAATTTTTTTGGCATCACACATATGCCCTTCCAGGTACCAATCGATGTGCTTTCGCGCGGCGCGAACGCCGACATCGACGCCGTATTCGCTGAGCACGCCTTCATAGTGCTCGACCACCACGGATGTGAGGTCCGACCCGACCGGCGCCTCCGGAGCCGCCGTGCCGGCGAGACCGGCCCCGATCTGCCCCACGAGCCACGGCCGGCCCTGCGCGCCGCGTCCGATCATCACCGCCGCGGCGCCCGACTGCGCGAGCGCCTCGCGCGCCCTGGCGAGACTGGTGATGTCGCCATTGACCACGACCGGCACCGGCACCGCCTCGACCACGTCGCGAATGGGGCGCCAGCGGGCCTCGCCCTTGTAGAACTGCTGCCGCGTCCGGCCGTGGACGGTGATCATCTGCGCCCCGGCGTCGACCGCCCGGCGCGCAATCTCAGGCGCATTGAGGCTGTCGTCGTCCCAGCCGAGCCGCATCTTGACGGTGACCGGCTTGCTGGTGGCCCTGACCACCGCTTCGACCAGCGACTGCGCCAGATCGGGAACGCGCATCAGCGCCGAGCCGGCATAGCCGTTGGTGACGCGCTTGGCCGGGCAGCCGAAATTGATGTCGATGATGTCGGCACCGGCGTCCTCGGCGATCCGCGCCGCGCGGTCCATCCATTCGACCTCGCAGCCGGCAAGCTGCACCATGTGCGGCAGGCCCGGCGACGGCGCGAGCTTGCGGCGCATGTCGTCGTTGCCGACGCTCAGCGCGCCGCTGGCGATCATCTCGGAGACGACGAGGCCGGCGCCATAGCGGGCCGCAAGCTGCCGCATCGGCCGGTCGGTGATCCCCGCCATCGGCGCGAGGAACGCCCGGTTGCGGAGCGCCGTGCCGCCGATGCTCAAGCTGCAGGCAGGGTCACGCACCGATTGCACCTTCTTTACGCATTTGCCGGAATTGCGCGAACAATAGTCAAATCGTACGGTCACGCAACCGGTCATTGCGCCGCGTCCCGCGGCTTGTCGAGTGAATTTTCCGCCGCTAGACCAACGACATCCCCGGCGGAGTGACACCTTGGCTGCCCAGAAGACCATCGCCGTCGTGATTGTTGCCGCCGGTACGGGAGAGCGGATGGGCGGCACGCCCAAGCAGTACCGGCTGCTGGCCGGCAAAGCGGTCCTCGCCCGCACGATCGAGGCCTTTGCCCGCCGGAGCGATATCGGCTGGGTCCTGCCGGTCATCCACCGCGACCACGAGAGCCGATACGCCCAGCTCGGACTGAACCTCCCGAACCTGCTGCCGCCCGTTGCCGGCGCCGGCACCCGGCAAGGCTCGGTGCTTCGCGGTCTCGAGGCGCTGGCGCCCTACGCCCCCGACATCGTGCTGATCCAGGATGCCGCCCGGCCGCTGGTCGATGATGCAGTGATCGACGGCGTGATCGCGGCGTTGGGCGAGGCGGCCCTGCCCGCCCTGCCCGTCACCGACACGATCAAGCGCTCGGGCGATGGCGTCGTGGTCAGCGCCACCGAGGATCGCCGCCAGCTCTACGCCGCGCAGACGCCGCAGGGCTTTTCGTATGCGACGATCCTCGAGGCGCACCGGCGGGCGGCCAGCGGGCCAGAGGAATTCACCGACGACGCCGCGATCGCCGAATGGGCGGGCGCCGGTGTCGCGCTGACGCCGGGATCGACCCGCAACATCAAGCTCACGCATCCGGAAGATTTCGAGCGGGCCGAACGCCTGCTGGGAGGCAAGACCATGGAAACCCGCACCGGCACCGGCTTCGACGTGCACCCGTTCGAGCCGGGCGACGCGGTCTGGCTCGGCGGGGTCCGCATTCCGCATATGGCCAAACTAAAAGGGCATTCCGATGCCGACGCCGCGCTCCATGCCCTCACGGATGCGATCTATGGCGCACTGGGCGAAGGCGATATCGGCAGCTTCTTTCCGCCCTCCGATCCGCAATGGAAGGGTGTCGCCTCCTCGATCTTCCTCAAGCATGCAGCCGGCCTCGTGGCCGGGCGCGGCGGCCGGATCGTCAATCTCGACCTGACCATCGTCTGCGAAGCGCCGCGCATCGGCCCGTATGTGCCGGCAATGAAGGCGGCGATTGCCGAAGCCTGCGGCATCGCGCCGTCGCGCATCGCGGTAAAGGCGACCACCAGCGAGAAGCTCGGCTTTGCCGGGCGCGGCGAAGGGCTGATGGCGATGGCGACCGCCTCGATCGAACTGCCGCGGGAGGACTGAGATGGAGATGCCGGCCGATATCGGTGCCCTCGCCAACGAGATCATTGCATCCCTCAAGGCCCAAGGGCTGACCATCGCCACCGCCGAAAGCTGCACCGGCGGGCTGATCGCCGGCGCCCTCACCTCGGTCGCCGGCTCCTCCGACGTCGTCTATGGCGGCTTCGTCACCTATGCCAACGAAGCCAAGATCGCGATGGTGGGCGTGCCGTTCGGCCTGCTGCGCGAGTTCGGCGCGGTCTCGAAGGAAGTCGCGACCGCGATGGCCGAAGGCGCCCTCGCCGCGGCCGGCACGCATATTGCGGTCGCCGTCACCGGCATCGCCGGTCCCGGCGGCGGCAGCGCGGAGAAGCCCGTCGGCCTCGTCTATTTCGCGGTGGCCACGGCCGAGGAGACCCGCAACCTCAAAAAGAGCTTCGACCCGAACTGGAGCCGCCAGCAAATCCGCCACGCCTCGGTGGTCGAGGCGCTGAGGCTGGTGAAAAAGACGATCGGGTAAGGCTGTCGCCGCTAGCCCTCATCAGCCGTCGTGGGATAGCGTGGCCGACGATGGCAGATCGGCAGATGTCGTTCGGTCCGTTCGTGCTCGACCGC
>Ga0068852_100002138_pt1 | contig 13553 bp, 11 predicted proteins | sample KBSCornC22_FD_66594 | JGI IMG/M metagenome (GOLD analysis project Ga0068852, IMG submission 66594) | Corn rhizosphere microbial communities from Kellogg Biological Station, Michigan, USA - KBS Corn C2-2 | ecosystem: Host-associated > Plants > Roots > Rhizosphere > Soil ... | reverse complement strand
CCGACGAGGATCGCCACGATCGCGGTCCGCGCCTCGAACACGATCCCGCTGTTCGGCAGCGTGAAGCCGACGGCGTCGAACAGTGAGAACAGGCCCTTCGCCAGCAGGAAGCCCACGAACAGGCCGACTACCGCGGCCAGCAGCCCGATCACGAAGGCCTCGACCAGCACGGCGCGCAGGATCTGCCGCCGGTTGGCGCCGAGCGTGCGCAAGGTGGCGAACTCGCGCGTGCGCTGCGCGATCGTGATCGACAGCGAGTTGGCGATCACAAAGCTGCCGACGAACAGCGCGATGCCCGCGAACGCGAGCAGGAACGTCTTGAAGAAGGTGAGGAAGCTGTTGGTCGAGTCGGCGGCCTTCTGCGCCTGCTGCTCGCCGGTGTTCACCTGCGTGCCTGCCGGGAGGATCGGCTTGATCTGGTTGACCAGCCGCTGGGGCGAGACGCCGGTGCGCGCGGCCACCCGGATGTCGTCCAGCTTGCCCTTCTTGTTGAAGAGCGCCTGGGCCGTTGCGATGTCGAAGCCCGCCAGGGTGGCCCCTCCGAGCGACCCGGCCGAGCCGAACTTCACCAGTCCGGCCACTTTCATCTGAACGATCGGCCCTTCTGCCTGGACCCCGATCGAGTCACCGACGTGGATGCTCTTGTGCTTGGCCGTGCCAGTGTCGACCACCACCTGATTCGGACCGGGCCAGGAGCCCTTCGACAGCTTGAGCGATGAGAACTGCGGGTACTTCGGATCCACGCTGAAGCCCAGGTTTGGCGCACCGCCGAACGCGATCGCCTTTCCGTTCTTGACCAGATGAGGTTCGCCGGCCACGCCGCCGATCGCAGCCTTCACATCGGGCAGGGCGCGGACCTTCGCGAGCAGCGCTTCGTCGAACGACGGCGTTCTGCTGTCCCCGCCGCCGACGTTGCTCGCGTTGTTGTCGAGCGCGTTGCGGCCGGTGATCGTCGCGTCCGTGCCGCGGTAGACCGTCTGGAAGATCGAGTCGAACGCCTTCGTGATCGAGTCCGTGAGCACGTAGGTGCCGCTGACGAGCGCCACGCCGAGCACGATCGCGAGCGCCGTGAGCACCGAGCGCAGCTTGCGCGAGGCCAGGCCGCGTAGCGAGAAGCGGATCACTGCGCGCCCAGCTCCTTCATCACACCGATGATGTCGTCGGAGCTCGGGTCCGTCATCTCGCGCACGAGCCGGCCGTCCTCGAGGAAGAGGATGCGATCCGCGATGGCGGCGGCATACGGATCATGGGTCACCATGACCACGGTCTGACCGCTCTCGTCCACCGAGCGCCGGATCAGGTCGAGGATCTCGCCGCTCGCCGAGGAGTCGAGGTTGCCCGTGGGCTCGTCCGCGAACAGGACGCTCGGCTTGTTGAGCAGGGCCCGCGCGATCGCCACCCGCTGCTGCTGGCCGCCTGACAGCTCGGACGGCCGGTGCGTGAGCCGGTCGCCCAGGCGCGTCTGTTCGACCACCTGATCGAACCACTCGCTGTCGGGGCGCTCGCCGGCGATCGCCAGCGGCAGCTCCATGTTCTCGCGGGCATCGAGCATGGGCAGCAGGTTGAAGAACTGGAAGACGAAGCCGATGTGGTCACGGCGCAGCTTCGTGAGCCGGTCGTCGTCGAGCTTGGTGATGTCCGTGCCGTCCAGCTCGACAGTGCCCGCCGTCGGGCGGTCGAGCCCGGCAAGGATGTGCATCAGCGTGGACTTGCCGGAACCGGACGGCCCCATGACGCCCGTGAGGCGGCCGCGCTCCATGGAAACGTCGACGTCACGGAGAGCGTCGACGGCCGCGTCGCCCTCGCCGTAACGCCGGGAAACACCTTGCGCGATCAGAACTGCGCCATCTCGGGCCACTGCGCCGAGGGTACAGAGCGAAGCTAATTCGCCACTTCCTCCACGAGATCCGCCACCGAATCCACGATTCGCGAGGCACGGTAGGGAAAGCGCTCGGCGCTCTCACGGGTCGTCACGCCGGTGAGCACGAGCACGGTCTCGAGACCGGCCTCGAGCCCGGCCACCATGTCCGTGTCCATGCGGTCACCGACCATCGCCGTGGACTCCGAGTGCGCATCGATCGCGTTCAGCGCAGAGCGCATCATCAGCGGGTTGGGCTTGCCGACGAAGTAGGGCGCCACGCCCGTCGCGTGGGTGATCAGCGCGGCGACCGACCCGGTAGCGGGCAGGGACCCCTCGTTGGAGGGTCCGGTTGGGTCCGGATTCGTGGCGATGAAGCGCGCGCCGTTGTCGATCAGCCGGATCGCCTGCGTGATGCGCTCGAAGCTGTAGGTGCGCGTCTCGCCGAGCACCACGTAGTCCGGGTTGCGCTCGGTGAGCGTGTAGCCGGCCTGGTGCATCGCGGTGGTCAGCCCGGTCTCCCCGATCACGAACGCCGTGCCGTCGGGGCGCTGGTCCTGGAGGAAGCCGGCGGTGGCCAGGGCGGAGGTCCAGATCGAGTCCTCGGGCACGTCGAGGCCCACGGCGCGGAGCCGCGCGGCCAGATCTCGGCGCGTGTAGATCGAGTTGTTCGTGAGGACGAGAAAGGGCGTGCCGCCGTCCTTCAGCCGCTGGATGAACTCGGCGGCGCCCGGAATCGCGTTGTCCTCGCGAATGAGCACACCGTCCATATCCATCAGCCAGGAGTGGATCTCGCGACGGGTCATTGACGGCGCATCGTACGCGAGCGGGCGATCTGTCCGTAAGCAAACAACAACTCTTGACTGCTGTCAGGCGGCTGACCAAGCAAGTGGCGAATTGCACGGACTTGATCAAAGGATGGCTACCTCAAACCCCACGGGAGGACTCGCTATGAGGAAGCACCTGAGGCCGACGCCCTCAATGGCTGTCGCCTTCTGCGCCCTGTTCTTGGCGCTCGGCGGCAGTGCGTTCGCAGCAAAGCATTTCATCGACGGTCACAAGATCGCCAAGGGGACCATCCCCATGAACCGGCTCTCGAAGTCGGTCCAGCACAAGCTCAACGCCAAGCTCCGCGCGGGCAAAGGCCCGCAGGGTCCCAAGGGCGACCAGGGACCGCAGGGCCCGAAGGGCGATAAGGGCGATCGCGGCGACTCGGGAGCTCCGGGAGCTCCGGGCGCTCCGGGCGCGAACCCCGGCGTGCCGGTGGTCGTCGTTCCGGACCTGGGCAGCAACACCGCTCCGCCCACGAGCGGCACCGGTGACCAGGGCTTCTACCTGACCGGTGGCGGCCCCGGCTGCGGCGCAACCGTCGCGAGGGGCACCCTGAACCTGACCGGCGTCGGCGTCGATTCGAACACCGTGCAGGGCGCGTGCGGCGCCGCCAAGGCGTTCGACAGCGTCAAGCTCAACACACTCAAGGCGCTGGCGTACGACTACAGCGTGAACGTGCTGAAGGGCAATCAGGCGCCCGGTATTCACATCACGGTGACGGGGCTCACGGCCCACTCGCACTTCGCGAGCGGGTTCGCGAACCTGGACTTCACCCCCGCGCTGAACGGCGTGACCGTGGGTGCTCAGCAGAGCTACCACGCGGACGGATTCGCCCCGGGGGCGAAGTGGTTCTCGACGACCGAGACGAACATCTCGGATCCGGGCGGACAGGACAACCCGCTGTCGCTGTCGGCCTTCATGACCGACAACCCGGACGCGGTGATCACGCAGATCGCCCTCGATAACGGCGGTAGCTCGGGAGCGAGCGGCAATTTCGCCGCGCAGGCCGACAACCTGATCATCGGTTTCGGCTCGTCGTTCACGCGCTACGACTTCGGCGGCTAACGGGAGCTGCCGAATTGAGAGAGCCGGGGTCCCGGGGGACCCCGGCTCTCTCTTACTTCAAAGTGAGGACCAGCTTGCCGCGCAGGCCGCCGGCTTGGAGCAGCTCATGGGCCCGCGCGGCCTCCTCGAGCGGCAGCGTCTCGTGTACGTGCACGTTCAGCCCCGCAAGCTCGCCCAGTGCGTGCCCGTCGGGCTCGACCAGGATGCCGGTCACGCGGATCCCGCGCTTCTCGCCCTCGGCGGTCACGGAGTCGTCGACTCCGCCCGGAACCGAGATGAGCATGCCGCCCTCGCGCACGGTGTCGAGCGCGGCGCGTGAAGCGTCGCCGCCCACGAAGTCGAGTGCCAAGTCGACGTCGCTGGCGGCGTCCTGCAGCTCCACCTGGGTGTAGTCCACGCATTCGTCGGCGCCGAGCTCGCGCAGGAAGTCGTGGTTCTCCGACCGCGCGGTCCCGACCACGCGCGCCCCGCGCGCCTTCGCTATCTGAACCGCCAGGTGGCCGACGCCGCCGGTCGCGCCGTTGATCAGCACGGTCTGGCCGTTGCCGAGCTGCGCCGTGTCCATCAGCGCCTGCCAGGCGGTCAGGCCCGCCAGCGGCAGCGCGGCGGCCTGCTCGAACGCCAGGCCGTCCGGCATCCGCGCGAACTGCCGTGACGGCGCTGTGACGAACTCCGCGTACGCGCCCGCCGCGCGCGGGAACCACGGCATGCCGAACACCCGGTCGCCCGGTTCGTAGATCGTCACCCCGCGGCCCACTTCCTTGACCACGCCGGCCACGTCCCAGCCGAGGATGAACGGCGGGGGCCCGGCCGCGCCGGCGGCGCCACGACCCTCACGCGTCTTCCAGTCGACCGGGTTCACACCCGCGGCGTGAACCTCCACGAGCACCTCCGTGGGAATCGGCGAAGGCCGCTCAGCATCGACAACCTGAAGAACCTCGGGCCCACCAAACTCACTGACAACAATCGCGCGCATAGAACTCGAAACTCGAAACCCGATACTCGAAACTGGCTACGAAGTAGCCACAAACACGTTCTTCACTTCGGTGTAGTGCTCAAGCGCATGCGGTCCCAGCTCACGTCCGATACCCGATTGCTTGAACCCTCCAAACGGCGTTGTCACGCGCACGGAGGTGTTCGAGTTCACTGACAGTGCGCCGCTCTCCAGGGCGCGCGCCATTCGCAGCGCACGGGAGCCGTTCCGCGTCCAAATCGAGCCGGACAGCCCGTAGATCGTGTCGTTGGCGAGCCTCACCGCCTCCTCCTCGCTGTCGAACGGGATCACCGCGGCCACCGGGCCGAAGATCTCCTCGCGCGCGGCGCGGTCGTCGTTCGACACCGGGCACAGCACCGTGGGCGGGAACCAGTAGCCCGGGCCGTCGGGTGCGCTGCCGCGGATGGCGATCGGGGCGTCGCCGTCGGCATAGGACGACACGGTCTCGCGCTGCTGCGCCGAGATGAGCGGGCCCATCTGCGTGTCCGGGTCGAGCGGGTCGCCCACCCGCAGCGCCTCCACCGCCTCCTCGAGCGAGTCCATGAAGCGGTCGAGCGCGGAGCGCTCCACGAGGATGCGCGAGCGCGCGCAGCAGTCCTGCCCGGAGTTGCCGAACACGGCCAGCGGGGCGGACGCCGCCGCCTTCTCCAGGTCAGCGTCCGCGAACACGACGTTTGCCGACTTGCCGCCCAGCTCGAGCGTCACGCGCTTGATGGACTCGGACGCCAGCGCGCCGATCCGCCTGCCCACCTCGGTGGAGCCGGTGAACGCGATCTTGGCCACGTCGGGATGCTGCACCATGTGCTCTCCCACCACGCGCCCGGGACCCACCACCACGTTCAGCACGCCCTCGGGCAGCCCGGCCTCGAGCGCGATCTTCTCGAGCTCGAGGGCGGTCAGGGGCGTCAGCTCGGCGGGCTTGAGCACCACGGTGTTGCCCGCGGCCAGCGACGGCCCGAGCTTCCAGGACGCGATCGCGATCGGGAAGTTCCACGGCGTGATCAGTCCCACCACCCCGAGCGGCTCGCGGAAGGTCATGTCGATGCCGCCGGCCACCGGGATCGTGTCGCCCAGCAGCCGCTCGGGCGCGCCCGCGTAGTAGTTGAACACGTCGGCCACCATGCCCACCTCGCCGCGGGCGTCGGCGATCGGCTTGCCCACGTTGCGCGCCTCGAGCGTGGCCAGCTCGTCCACCCGCTCCTCGACCAGGGACGCGAACCGCCGCAAGAGCCGAGCACGATCGCCAGGCGCTACATCACGCCACTCGGGAAACGCGGCCTTGGCACGCGCGATGGCGGCGTCGGCTTCCTCGACACCGGCAGACGGAATCTCGGCAAGGACCTGCTCAGTAGCCGGCTCGATTACCTGCAGTTGGGGCATGGGTCCTCCAAAGGTCTGGCTGTGACGCCTTTATCATCGCGCATTGTGGAAGACACAAACAGCCGCCCCGTGATCGGAATCTGTGCGGTGCGCGAGAACGCGAAGTGGTCGTTCTGGGACCAGATGGCGCACCTCGTGGCCGACGCCTACGTCGCGTCGGTGCAGCGAACCGGCGCCGTGGCCGTGCTGCTTCCCGTCGACGACCGCCATCCGCTCGAGCTGCTCGACCGCATCGACGGCCTGCTCGTGATCGGCGGCGCGGACATCGATCCAGCGGTGTACGGCCAGGAGCGCGACCCCAAGACCGAGTCCACATATCCCGACCGCGACGCCTTCGAGCTCGCCCTGCTGAACGAGGCGATCGAGCGCGAGCTGCCGGTGCTGGGCATCTGCCGCGGCATGCAGGCGCTCAACGTGGCGCGGGGAGGCACGCTCGTCCAGCACATCCCGGAGGTGGACGGCGTGGCGCCGCACCGCCGCGTGGTCGGCACCTTCGACGGCACCGACCACACCGTCGAGCTCGAGCCCGGCTCACTCGCGGCTCGCGCGGCAGGCGAGGAGCTGCACACCGCGCGCTGCCACCACCACCAGGCGGTGGACGAGCTGGGCGACGGTCTCGTCGTCACAGGGCGCGCTCAGCAGGACGGAATGATCGAGGCGATCGAGATGCAGAACGGCGCCTGGGTGCTCGGCGTGCAATGGCATCCGGAGGCCGACGAGCGCAGCCGTCTCTTCAATGCTCTGACAGAGGCGGCGGCTGAGACGTCTAAGGCTGGTTGACACCCCCCTGGCCCGGTGAGGTATACAAGGGCTAACTCACCTGGAGGGGGACGGATTGGCCACGTCGACACCCATAGCTGGGGCATTCCCCAGCCCGTACGAGATCGAGACTCCGCCCGGCTGCGAGGGCTGGGAGGAGATGTATCCGTACTACGCGCTCTTTGACGAGGATCGGCGCGAGGCGGACGAGAAGCGCTTCTGGTTCTGGAACTCGATGCACTTCCCGGTGCCGATGCCGGCGTTCGACGTCCAGTGCATCGACAGCCCCTACCAGGCGGTGGGCGCGTGGCAGAACCGCGTGTTCGCGGTGCCGCCCGCCATGGGCATCGACTACCGGATCATCAACGGCTACGTGTACATCTCGGGCAACCCGGTCACCGACCCCGAGAAGATCGCCGAGCGGGTCGAGTTCTTCCAGCGCCGCGCCGGCTACTACTACGAGAACTGGGCCGACCTCTACGAGAAGTGGAAGGACAAGGTCCGCGGGCTGATCGACGAGATCACGAACCTGCGTGTGCCGGAACTGCCTGAGTACGAGCCGGACGAGGTGATGCACGAGGAGGGGCGCAACACCGCGTTCATCGACGTGCTCGACTCCTACCAGCGCTGCCTGCGCCTCGGCGACATGATGTGGCAGCGCCACTTCGAGTTCCTGCTGCTCGGCTACGGCACCTACTCGACCTTCTCCGACCTGTGCAAGGCCAACCTGCCGGACATCCCCGAGCAGCACATCGCGCAGATGGTCGCGGGCATCGACGTTCTCCTGTTCAGGCCGGACGCCGAGCTGCGCCGTCTGGCGCGCCGCGCGATCGATGACGGTGTGGACGGCGCCTTCGTGGAGGGCCGTACGCCGGAGGAGATCGAGGCGGAGCTGTCGCAGTCAGATGCCGGGAAGGCCTGGCTCGAGGACCTCGAGCAGACCAAGGACCCGTGGTTCAACATGGCCACAGGCGACGGCCTGTACCACTACTACCGCAGCTGGCTCGACGAGCCGGCGATCCCGTACGCATCGCTGATCGGGCACATCAACGCGCTCAACGCGGGCGAGAAGATCGACCGCCCGACGGAGGAGATCGTGGCGGAGCGCGACCGCCTCGCGACCGAGTACCGCGAGCTCTTGCCCGACGAGATCAAGCAGCCGTTCGACGAGCTGCTCGCGCTCTCGCGCATGGTGTTCCCATACGTCGAGGAGCACAAGTTCTTTTGCGACTACTGGTTCCTCACGCGCTGGTGGAACAAGCTGAGGGAGTTCGGCGAGCTGCTCGCGCGCAACGACTTCCTCGAGGACGCGGAGGACATCTTCCAGCTCGGCCGCCACGAGGTGATGAGCGCCTTCGATGAGCTGGTGCTGTGCTGGGCCACCGGGGGCGCGCCGCGCGGCCCGAGCTTCTGGCCGCCGATCGTCGCGCGGCGCAAGGAGCTGCTGGCAAAGCTCGGCGACTGGACGCCGCCGCCCGCCGTCGGCATCGCGCCCGAGACGGTCACCGACCCGATGACGATCATGCTCTGGGGCGTGACCACGCAGCGCGTGCAGGAGTGGGCGCGCCAGCAGGATCCGGCCGCCACCGAGCTGGTGGGCGCTCCCGCCTCACCCGGTACCGCGGAGGGTCCGGCGCGTGTGGTCAAGACGGTCGATCAGATCGCCGACGTTCGCGAGGGCGAGATCCTCGTGTGCTCGATCACCTCGCCCGCCTGGGCGCCGATCTTCTCGAAGATCAAGGCGGCCGTGACGGACATCGGCGGCGTGATGTCGCACGCGGCGATCGTCTGCCGGGAGTACGGCATGCCCGCGGTGGTGGGCACCGGTCGGGCGACCTCGCTGATCCGCACCGGCCAGATGATTCGCGTGGACGGGACGGCGGGCACGGTCTCTATTCTCGACGGCGCCGCGGACTGAGCGGCCCCGTGTCCGGCGAGCTCACCCGACCGCTGGCGGAGCTGCGCTCGGCGGACGCCGGGCAATTCGGGGGCAAGAGCTCGACGCTGGGTGAGCTGATCGCGGCCGGGATTCCGGTGCCGCCGGGGTTCGCGCTGTCGTGCGAGGCCTTCCGGCTGTTCGTGCGCGAGGCGGGGTTGCAGGGCGCGATCGACAGCGCGATGAAGCGGGCCGCCGCGGGTGACGTGGACAACGTGAACGCCGCCTCGCACTCGATCGCGGAGGAGATGCGCTCGGCGCCGGTGCCGGACGCGGTGCGCGACCAGATCGCCTCGCACTACTCGGAGTTCGACGGCGCCCCGATGGCCGTGCGCTCGAGCGCGCTCGGCGAGGACTCGCAGGAGGCCACGTTCGCGGGCCAGCAGGAGACCTATCTGTGGATCCGCGGAGCCGAACACATCTGCGACGCGGTGCGCGACTGCTGGATCAGTCTCTACAGCCCGCCGGCGATCTCGTACCGCGCGCGGCTCGGCGACGCCGCCGAGGAGCCCGCGATGGGCGTGACCGTGCAGCTGATGGTGGACGCGTCCCGCTCGGGCGTGATGTTCACGTGCAACCCGGTGAGCGGCGACCCGTCGATGGTGGCGATCAACGCGAGCTGGGGCCTCGGCCTGGCGGTTGTCGGCGGCGAGGTCACGCCGGACGACTACCTCGTCAGCAAGGTCACGCGCGAGCTGGTGCGCGAGAGCATCTCGCCGAAGGAGGTCGAGTACGTGCCCGATCCGGGCGGGCGCGGAGCGGTGCGCACCCAGGTGCCGGACGAGCGCCGGCACATGGCGTGCCTCGACGAGAAGATGCTCGGCGAGCTGGTGGACGTGGGCAAGCGCGTGGAGCGCTACTTCGATGCGCGCCAGGACATCGAGTGGGCAATCGCGCGCGACAGCGACGAGATCTTCGTGGTGCAGTCCCGCCCCGTCACCGGCCTGGCGAAGCCCAAGGCCGAGGACAAGCCCACCTCCGCCATGTCATTGCTGATGAGCACCTTCGGCGCGGAAAAGAAGCAATAACGATGGCGCTCAGCGACGACGACGTCCGCGAAGTGCTGCGGCTCATCGATGAGTCGGACCTGGATGAGCTCCTGATCGAAACGGATGGCTTCTCGCTCCATGTCCTTCGTGGCGCCGCCGAGGCCACAGGCCACAGGCCACAGGCCACAGGCCAAACACCCGATACCCGAGACTCGATACCCGATACCCAGAGCAGCAACGGCGCGACGATCGACGCCCCCATGCTCGGCACCTTCTACCGCGCGGAAGCGCCGGGCGCGTCGCCGTTCGTAGACGTCGGCACCCGCGTTAGCCCCGACACAACTGTGTGCCTGATCGAGGTCATGAAGATGATGAACTCGATTCCCGCGGGCATTGAGGGCACGATCGTCGAGGTGTGCGCGGACAACGCCGCGCTCGTGGAGTTCGGGCAGCCGCTGTTCCGGATCGAGCCGGCGTAGATGGCGCTCGCCCGCGTGTTCATCGCCAACCGCGGCGAGATCGCCGTGCGCGTCGTGCGGGCGTGCCGGGCACTCGGCCTCGAGTGCGTGGTGGGCGCGTCGCAGATCGACATGGACGGGATGGCGGCCGAGCTGGCCGACCGCGTGATCTGCATCGGGCCCGCGGCCGCCACCGACAGCTACCTGCGTCCCGAGCTCGTGGTGCAGGCGGCGCTCGGCACGGGTTGCGACGCCATCCATCCCGGCTACGGCTTCCTCGCCGAGAACCCCAGGCTGTCGGGGCTCGCGGCGGAGAACGGCATCCGCTTCGTCGGCCCGCCGCCCGAGGTGATCGAGCTGGCGGGCGACAAGCTGCGTGCGCGCGAGGCGGCTCTGGAGGCGGGGCTTCCTGTCGTGCCCGGCGGCGAGGTGGCCACGCGCGAGGAGGCGGAGGCGTTCGCGGCCGAGTCGGGCTACCCGCTGCTGCTCAAGGCCGCGGGAGGCGGCGGCGGCCGCGGCATCAAGCTCGCGCACGCGCCCGAGGATCTGGCCTCGCTCTTCCACGTGGCGGTGGCCGAGGCGCGTGCCGCGTTCGGGGATGAGCGGGTGTACGTGGAGCGCTACGTGGCGGACGCCCGGCACGTGGAGGTGCAGGTTGCGGCGGACGACCACGGCAACGTTGTGCACCTCGGTGAGCGCGACTGCTCGGTGCAGCGCCGCTACCAGAAGCTGATCGAGGAGGCGCCCGCGCCGTTCCTGTCCGCCGACACGCGCGACGCGCTCACCGCGGCCGGCGTGGCCTTCGCGCGCGCGATCGGCTACCGCAACCTCGGCACGGTCGAATTCATCGTGGACGCGGCCGGCGGCGAGTTCTTCTTCCTCGAGATGAACTGCCGCATCCAGGTCGAGCATCCGGTCACCGAGGCGGTCACCGGTCGCGACCTCGTTGCCGAGCAGCTGCGAATCGCGGACGGCGAGCCGCTGTCGTTCGCGCAGGACGACGTGACGTTCGACGGCCACGCGATCGAGTGCCGTCTGGTGGCGGAGGACGCGTCGCGCGGCTTTGCGCCGAGCCCCGGCCGGCTCACGCGGTTCGCCGTGCCCGAGATCGACGGCCTGCGCGTGGACACCCACTGCCGCGACGGCGCGCTGATCCCGCCGCACTACGACTCACTGATGGCCAAGCTGATCGGGCACGCTCGCGACCGCGACGAGGCGATCGAGATCGTGCACGAAGCCCTCGAGCGCCTTGAGGCCGAGGGCGTCGAAACCAACCGCGGCCTGCTCGCCGCGGTGCTCGACCATCCCGACTTCGTTCACGGCCGCGTGACCACCCGCTGGCTCGAGGAGGCGGAGGACGGGCGAAGCCCGTCCGGTCAAGCGAGACCGGAAGTCGAGCGACCTAATCAGAGCGCGGGGCTGGAAGCCCCGCGGAGGTAACCATGGTTGACATCGTCGACACCACCACACGCGACGGCAACCAAAGCCTGTGGTCAGCCACCGGTCTCACCACGCCGGACGTCCTCTCGATCGCTCCCACGATGGAGCGCTGCGGCTTCCACGCGCTCGACTTCACGTCGAGTACGCACATGGCGGTGTCGGTTCGCTTCCACAAGGAGGACCCGTGGGAGCGCATCCGCCGCGTGAGCGAGGCGATGCCCACCACGCTCCTCAACTTCATCACCACCGGCATGCGCTTCATCGCGTGGCAGCCGTGCGACGAGGAGGTCATGCGCCTCGCCTTCCGCTGCGTGGTGCGCAACGGCATCCGCCGCTTCCAGATCGCCGAGCCGTCCAACAACCCGGACGCGCTCCGCCGCCTCGCCAAGATGGCCAAGCAGGAGGGCGTGGAGGAGGTGGTGGTCGGCCTCACGTACTCGATCAGTCCGGTGCACACGCACGACTACTACGCGGAGCGCGCGGCGGCAATGGCGGACTGCGCGGAGATGGACCGCCTCTATCTCAAGGACCCGGGTGGCTTGCTCACGCCGGACGCGGTGCGCGAGCTGGCGCCGTCGCTCCTCGCGGCCGCTGGCGAACGCACACTCGAGCTGCACAGCCACTGCACGATCGGGCTCGCGCCGCTCGTCTACATGGAGGGGCTGAAGGCCGGCTACCAGGTGCTGCACACGGCCTGCGGACCGCTCGGCAACGGCACCTCGCAGCCCACCGTGGAGTCCACGATCCGCAACCTCGAGGCCGAGGGCTACTCGCACCGGCTCGACATGGAGGCTGTGGCCGAGGTGTCGGAGCACTTCCGCCAGGTCGCGCGCGACAAGGGCCTGCCGCCCGGCGCGCCGCGTGAATACGACGCCGCCTACTACCACCACCAGCTGCCCGGCGGGATGGTCACCACCACGCGGCGGATGCTGGAGGAGCTCGGGCGCGAGGAGCTGTTCGATCAGGTGCTCGAGGAGGTCACGCGCGTGCGCGCGGAGATGGGCTACCCGATCCTCGTCACGCCGGTGTCGCAGTTCGTGGCCAGCCAGGCGGCGCGAAACGTGATCGACGGCGAGCGCTGGAAGAACGTGTCGGACGAGACGGTGCGCTTCTTCCTGGGTCATTACGGCGAGACGGGCGCGCCGGTGGATCCGGAGATCGCCGAGCAGGTGCTGGCCCGCCCGCAGGCGGCGAAGCTGCGCGACGTGCAGCCGGTGTCACTGGACGGGGCGCGCGAGCGATTTGGGTCGCGCATCTCCGAGGAGGAGCTGCTGCTGCGGCTGACGATGCCGGAGGGGCAGGTGGACGCGATGATCAGCGGCTCGGGGACCGGGCAGCCGGCCGGCCCTCGACGCGATCCGCTCGTCACCCTGCTGCGAGAGGTGGAGTCGCGCAAGGCGATCAGCTACATGCGGCTCGAGAAGGGCGACGACCTGGTGGTGTGGCGACGTGCGTCTTGACGACGTGCGCGGCTTCGTGTTCGACGTGGACGGCACGCTCGTCCACCGTGATGGCGCGACCGCGCACGTGGTCCCGGGCGCGCGCGAAGTGCTCGAGCGAATCAGGGAGTCCGGGCGCCCGTTCGCGATCTTCACGAACGGCAGTCACGTTCCGCCCTCACAGCTCGCGCGCGAGTTGAGCAAGGCTGGGCTGCAGGTGGGCGAACACGAGGTGCTCACGCCGCTGAACAGCGTGCAGGCGTACCTCGAGCGCGGTCGGCGGCACGCGGTGGTGCTCCCGTTCGTCACGGATGCGGCGCGGCAGTACCTGGCGGATGCGGGCCTGAACCTGGTCGGCCCGGATGAAGCGGACCAGGCCGACGCCGTCTTCGTAGCCCACATCG
>Ga0068852_100002133_pt1 | contig 13559 bp, 9 predicted proteins | sample KBSCornC22_FD_66594 | JGI IMG/M metagenome (GOLD analysis project Ga0068852, IMG submission 66594) | Corn rhizosphere microbial communities from Kellogg Biological Station, Michigan, USA - KBS Corn C2-2 | ecosystem: Host-associated > Plants > Roots > Rhizosphere > Soil ... | reverse complement strand
GCACAATTCGGGCAGGGCGAACACCGGACATAATAGCGATTGGGCAACCTACAACGGCTCGCCAGATAACCTGCATTACTCCCCTCTCAGGCAAATCAGTGTCAGCAACGTTGCGCAACTTCAACCTGTCTGGCGCTATGACACGCACGAGAAGGGCGGGCTTGAAACGCAGCCGCTGGTCGCAGGCGGAGTGCTGTATGGCTATACGCCGCGTCAGGAAGTGTTCGCGCTGAAGGCGGCCACTGGCCAATTGTTGTGGAACTTCAACTCCGGAGTTGGTGCGACGAAACCGGAACGCGGGCTGGCGTATTGGACTGACGGCAAAGTGGAGCGGATTCTCGCCGGCATCGGCCACTATCTTTACGAGCTTGATGCGAGTACAGGCAAAACTGTCGCTGAGTTCGGAAAGGATGGCCGCATCGATTTACGCGAGAACCTGGGGCGGGATGTTGAGACGATGTCGCTCTACATCTCGAGTCCTCCATCTATCTACAAAGACCTGGCTATTGTGGGTGACGGCACACCGGAATCGCTGCCTTCACCCCCGGGCGACATCCGTGCTTACGACGTGCATACAGGAAAGATGCGTTGGATCTTTCATACCATTCCTCATCCCGGCGAGTTCGGATACAACACCTGGCCGAAGAATGCCTGGAAGACGAGCGGCTCCGCGAACAATTGGTGTGGCATGGCGCTGGATACTGAGCGCGGGATCGTTTATGTTCCAACCGGCTCGGCGGCGACGGATTGGTACGGGGCCGATCGTGTGGGCGATGATCTTTTCGCGAATTCGTTGATTGCCCTCGACGCTGCGACGGGAAAACGGCTGTGGCATTTCCAGGCGGTGCATCACGATCTTTGGGATCGCGATCTTCCATCCCCGCCAACACTGGTGACAGTGCGGCGCGACAACAAAGATGTGCCGGCAGTCGCGCAGACGTCAAAGCAGGGTTATTTGTATCTGTTCAATCGTGTAGATGGAACACCGTTATTCCCGATGCAAACCAACAAATATCCGGCGAGCACGGTGCCAGGTGAGGTCGCATCTCCTGTGCAGACTCTGCCGACCAAGCCTGCCCCGTTTTCACGACAGCGGCTGACTGAAGAACTGCTGACGGACAGAACGCCACATGCTCATGAGTGGGCTCTGCAGCATCTCCGCTCATGGGTGAGCGAAGGCCAATTCGTTCCGAATCGCGTGGGCAAGAGCACCGTGATGTTCCCGGGCTGGGATGGTGGGGCTGAGTGGGGAGGCTCGGCATACGATCCCGACACGCACATCCTGTACATCAACGCGAACGATGTTGGCTTAACCGAGTCGCTGGTGAAACATCAGGGCGGAACAGAAGGCGCATCGATCTATCAAGCACAATGCGCCGTGTGTCACGGACAGAACCGGCAAGGAATGCCGCCAAATGCGCCCGCGCTGGTCAATCTGCAAGAGAAGCTGACAGATAAGCAGATCGAGAGCATTGTCGAGCATGGACGAGGACGCATGCCTGCGTTTGCAGGCCTCTCGGCAGCAGACCGTCACGCCGTAGCAAGTTTCGTACTTAGCGGAACGGGCGGCAGCACGAGCAATTCCGATAGCAAAACGACTTACGACACGACGGGTTACCACAAATTCCTCGACGAAGAAGGCTACCCGGCGGTGAAGACGCCATGGGGAACGTTCAACGCGATCAATCTAGACACCGGCGAGTATGTTTGGAAGGTTCCATTCGGCGAGTACCCTGAGCTGGTCGCACAGGGGCTGGGTACAACTGGATCTGAAAATTACGGTGGTCCGGTCGTAACGGCCGGCGGTGTGGTGTTTATTGCCGCAACTGTGGTGGATAAGAAGATTCGCGCTTACGATAAGCGAACCGGCAAATTGCTTTGGGAATATCTGCTGCCGTATCCAGCGAATGCTACGCCGGCAGTGTATGAACTCAATGGTCGAGAGTACGTTGTAATCGCTTCAGGTGGAGGCCGCGATCCGCAAATCCCCACCGGCGGCGTTTACGTAGCTTTCGCATTGCCGGAGTGAGAAAATCGCATTTGTGCGTTTAGACTGATGCCCCGGGATGTACGCTTTCCGCCAAGCGCCCGGCTACCCGCTCCTGATTACGAAGTCGGGCAGCATCCACCAGCATTTTTCCGGCCCAGCGATACACGTTGAATTGAGCCAAGAGCGAACGCATCGACCTCATTCGGTCCTGTTGCTCTTCCTCAGGCATCAGCAGCGCAGTCGCCAATGCTTCACTACTTGCTTCAAGGTCGTAGGGGTTTACGATCAGCGCCTCCGTCAACTCGCGAGCCGCTCCGGTGAACTCGCTAAGAACGAGTACGCCTTTAAGGTCTGTCCGCGCCGCAACAAATTCTTTGGCGACCAGATTCATGCCGTCGTGAAGGCTGCTCACATAACACAGGTGTGCGGCACGAAAGAAACGAAAGACCTCAGGAGGTTCATGATGAGATCGCAAGAGCAGGATTGGCCGATAGTCGCCACTACCAAATCGCAAGTTGATACGTGCTGCCAGGTTCTCCACGGCCTCATTCAGTTCCTGGTACCGCTCGATTTTCGTACGGCTGGGCGCTGCCAACTGCGCGAAAGTAAATCGGCCGCGGAATTCCGGGTACCGTTCCAGGAGGCGTTCCACTGCGAGCAATCGCTCTTCAATGCCCTTCGTGTAATCGAGGCGGTCCACTCCAACACCCAGCAGTGCATCAGGTTTGAGCCCCCAATCACGCCATATTTGCGCTCTGCAAATTTCCGGACTGGGCGCGGTTTCAGCCCAGTGATTCGGCCATTCAAGAGAGATGGGATATGGGCGGACTAAAGTACGTTTCCCCTGCATGACTACAGCGTTGCTCTCGCGGTCAATTCGGGTTTCAAGATAGCGATCCACTGAATCCAGGAAGTTATTGCAGTGGAGCTGTGTATGAAATCCGAGAATGCTGCTGCCTAGCAGCCCTTGCAGCAATTCATTGCGCCATGGGCAGATACCCATGCGCTCGGCATTCGGAAAGGGGATATGCCAGAAAGTGATGACAGTCGCCGAAGGTAAACGCCTTCGAATCATGGCAGGGGCAAGAGCAAAATGATAATCCTGCACCAGAATGACCGGATCAGCTGAATCTACTTCATCGCAAACCGCATTCGCGAATTTCTGGTTCACGGCGCGGTAGTATCTCCAATCTTCGGCGCGGAAGATCGGCCTGGCATGGGCAACATGGCAAAGCGGCCACAAACCTTCGTTTGCAAAGCCATAATAGTATCCCTGTTGCTCGTCTTCTGATAACCAGACACGGCGAATGCTATAAGACTCCTCGCCCGGGGGGACACTCACGCGATCTCGTCTATCAACTGTTTCGCGGTCGGCGCTGCCGCTTCCATGGGCGACCCACACGCCAGAACAGGCACGCATTACCGGCTCCAAGGCCGTGACCAGTCCGCTGGCAGGATGCTGGATTTCGATATGTTCCTGATCAGTGCGCTGATGGACGTACGGTTCGCGATTCGCCAGAATGACGATTTTTTGGCCGTGCAGATGCTGGTTCAGGGTTGATTTCAGCCTCCCCGGCGTCCACTGTCCTGGAGCATCTTCCTGCTCGGCAGAGATTCGGCCAATCAGTTCCCGCATGTCGCTCAGTATCGGCTGAAATTCGCGGCTTTGTTTGCCGCCGCCGCGGAGCAGCTTACGCAATTCGAGACCCCAGTCATGGCGTGCTCGCCTGGCCACAATCAAAGGGACTCCGAATGCAGTTACTGCCAGAATGGCAAAGATGATGATCAGGAAAGTGCGAGCTCTTGCCTCGCGCCGGTCAATATAGCTCAAATCCTGAACCATCGTCAGAAAGCCAATCTCCTGGCCTGAGTACAATACGGGCATTGCACTTACTTGAACACGCCCTGTGGGGAGCGTCGCGACCCTGCTCCAGTAATGGAACGGCTCTTCCGGGTTTCTCCTGTTCAGATCGGCAGCCCGGACCCTGGGCCCGACCTCAACACAACCGAAATCCTGCGGAAATCCCGTAGTACTTGATCGAGCACTTAAATCTTGATTGCAAGCCTCCACAGCAATGACGCGTTCGTCGCGCCTCATTGCGGCTAATTGCGAATCCAGTTCGGCAGGATCGTTCCAGACATTTGCAACGGAATGAGTTGCGGTCGTGAGCACCAGATGCGCACGGGACGTGACATCCCGTTCAAACCACTCCCGAGCCGTAGTTTCTACTACGCCGGAGGCGGCCCAGGCCAATAAAGCCAAACCAACGATCAGGGCCAGGATCACTCGCGCAATGCGTGGCATCTTAAAACCAGATTACGCCTAGTCGGTGGCGTTGGCACCACTTGTAATCTAGTTGTAATTCAGAAGATTTACACTTGACTTTCGAAAACTCGCACCCTAATACTTGCTTACTGCTCCGGCTCTTCCCTTCTCCCGCCGGGGTCCCGAACAACTTCTTTCGTCGTTTGTAAGTGGAGGTCACCACCATGCGTCCAGCGTTCCGCCACGCTTTCGTGAGCGCATTTTTGTGTCTTGTCACCTTCAATGCCCAAGCGTGGGCAAAGTCTTCGGTCACCTCCATTGAGAATCATGCGAAAGCCCTCTTCGAGGAAGGAAAGTATGCTGAGGCCTTTTCCCTCTACCAGAAGGGCGCCCAAATGGGCAGCCCGGGTAGCGAGACCGCCCTGGGGTTCATGTACGCCACAGGAAAAGGAACCGAGAAGAACCCGGTTCTCGCCCTCGAATGGACGAACAAGGCCGCCGAACAGAACGATCTGGAAGCGCAGAACATACTTGGGTACATGTACCTTAACGGCTTGGGAACTGCGAAGGACTATGCTCGTGCTCTCATCTGGTACGGCAAAGCAGCGCAAAAGGGCAGCGCGATAGCGGAGAACCATCTTGGGCTCATGTATTGCCGTGGGCAGGGTACTGCACAGGATGGCCTGCAGGCGGTAGCGTGGCTCTCACGCGCAGCTGAACAGGGAAACGTAGATGCGCAGAACAACCTGGGATCGATTTACGCCACTGGTACATGTATGGCACAGGACTTTGCTCATGCATTCATCTGGTACGGCAAAGCCGCGGAACAGGGCAACGCCATCGCAGAGACCAATCTAGGTCTTATTTATTGCCGCGGGCTTGGTACCGCACGCGATTATGCGAAGGCATTGGCCTTGTTCTCACGAGCAGCTGAGCAGGGATATGAAGACGCGCAGAATAATTTGGGATCAATGTATTTGACCGGAACGGGCGTGGCGCAGGATTACGCCAAGGCTCTCGAATGGCTCAGCAAGGCGGCCGCCCAGGGTTCGGCCATGGCAGAAAGCAACCTGGGATTAATGTATTTGAAGGGCCTGGGTGTCTCACCCGACAAAGCGAAGGCGCGTGAGTGGCTGCAGAAAGCCGCCCTGCAGCAGAACGCAAGTGCGAAACAGTGGCTGGCCGCTATGGACCTGCAAACCACACCCTCCGTTCAGAGCGCGTCCCTCAGCGCACAACCCGCCGATCGCATGCATGACTAGTTCCTGAACAAGGCAATTGCAAATCTTCACCAAGGACAATAAGCCGCCAGTGGAATTCTCAAGCGGGATTCCACGCCGGCTTTCTGTTTGGGCTCAGGGCTGCGCGCCCGGCGGTACCAGCAACATGAGGGAGTGCGGCACTACTTCAAGCTTTACCGGCAGCATTCCAAGCACTTCCCCGTCCGCCTCCACAAACAATTCTTCCTTGCTGCCCGTGCAGGGGCGGCACTCGATCGATGTCGCTTCCAGCAGTTCCACTTCCCTTGAAAAGGTCTGCCGCTGCGCAAACACAGCCAGCATGAAAAGGATGTAGTGGAACCGGTTTCGCGTCTTGAAGGCAAGCATGCTGAGACGGCCATTGCGCAGGCTCGCGCCCGGCGCGAGGTTTTGGAGCGCGCCTCCAAATGAGCGCACCCGTACCGCCAGCAACTGCGATACTTCAAGCACCCGAGCACTGCCGTTTCCATCCGCAGGCAGTACCGCCTCAAACAGCGGGAAGCCGTGCGTAAAAACGATCCGCGCCGCCTCAATCATGTACAGCAAGTAGCCGAGGCGCCGCTTCAGCCGCACATCAAGCCGCGACATCAACAGCGCATCCGCGCCGACCCCTGCTGCCACGGTGAAGTAGCGGGACCTGGATACCCCATCGGTATCGCGAAAATGGATGCGGCCTACAGAAATGCGCGTGGGGTTCGCTTTGAGCAGGATGCTTACGGTCTTTGCCGGAGAAGCGATCAAGCCGAGATCGGCGGCTAGCGCGTTCGCAGTGCCCAGCGGAACCACACCCAGCGCCACATCAGTGCCCACAAGGCTCTGCAGCACCTCGTGCACCGTGCCGTCTCCGCCGCAGGCAATAACGGCATCATAGCCCGCTTCCACTGCATGCTGTGCCTGCTCCGTTGCGCTGCCAACTCCGGATGTCGTGAATGCCTCGGCCGTTACGCCGGCTTGGCGCAGCACGGCGAGTGCACTCTCAATCGCCACCTTTCGGCGCGAAGAGTGCTGTCCTGAGGCTGGGTTATAGATCAGGGCTACTTTTTGCATGGAGAGTTTCTTGGTGGGAAATCAACTTCCCAACGTTTGCAGGAGTTTAACAAAGCTGTATGCCTCTTCTGTTGTATATCGCTGCCGCTGGTTCCGCCAGTTTTCCAGTTATCGTCCTCAATCTTCACACCCCCGGCCCAATCCGGTTTGCCCTAGACTTTTGACATGGCCACAATCCCCGACATCACCCTCGACGCCGGATTGCCTGCAAATGTTGATGCCGAAAAGACGATCCTCGGCGCCATTCTGCTGGACAATGCCGCCCACTCCGAAGCTGCTGAGAAGTTAGACGCTGACGATTTCTCGCTCGATTCGCATCGGCGCATCTACTTGCGAATGAGCGAGTTGATGGACTCGCAGCGGGCGGTTGACATTGTAACGCTGGCCAATGAACTGGCTCGATATAAAGAAGTTGAGGCTGTCGGCGGAGTTGCCTACCTGGCCTCCCTCACTGAGGGCCTGCCGCGCCGGCCCGTGATTGATGAGTACATCCGCATCGTTAAGGACAAGAGCCTGCTGCGCCGGCTCATGATGATCTGCTCGTCGGCCATTGCACGCGCCGCCGACCAGAGCGAAGAGGCTCTCGGCGTGCTCGACATGACCGAGGCGCAGCTGCTTGAAGTCAGCGAGAAAGGCCTGTCCAAAGGGCTCGACAGCGTCGAGAAGATCGTCGCAAATTCATTTGGCACCATCGACAACTTGTTTAAGCACAGCCGTGAGGTCACCGGTTTGGCTACCGACTACACGGAACTGGACAGAATGACGAGCGGGCTGCAGAAGGGCGAACTCATCATCGTTGCGGCGCGCCCCTCGATGGGCAAGACGGCTTTAGCGATCAACATCGCGCAGAATGCAGCCATCAACCACGGCGCCACTGTCGGCATCTTCAGCCTTGAAATGAGCAAGGAGTCGTTGCTGCGCCGCATGCTGGCCTCGCATGCATGGGTCGACCAGCAGATGCTGCAAAAAGGCTTTGTGGGCGCGCAGGAGCAGATAAAGCTGCAAAAAGCGCTCAGCGATCTCGTCGAGTCGCGAATCTTTATTGACGATTCGGCAGGCATTTCGCTGGCGGAAATGCGTGCCAAGGCGCGTCGCCTGAAGCAGAACGCCGGCGGCCTAGACCTTGTCGTAGTTGATTACCTGCAACTCATGTCGGCCTCTGTTCCCGGCGGTGGCAAGAAGGGCGCGTATGAGAACCGCACGCAGGAAGTGTCAGCCATTTCGCGCGGCCTGAAAGCGCTGGCGAAGGAGCTGCAGGTTCCGGTGATAGCGCTTTCGCAGCTCTCGCGTGCCAGCGAGCGACGCGGCGACGACAAGCGCCCGCTACTGAGCGATCTGCGCGAGTCAGGCTCCATCGAACAGGACGCGGATGTGGTGGCCTTCATCCATCGCGAGTCGTATTACAACCGCACCGAAGATCTCACGGACGAAGAAAAAACCATGGCGGAGATCATTATTGCCAAGCAGCGAAACGGCCCCACAGACACGGTGCACCTGAGATGGATTGGCAAGTTCACTCGGTTCGACAACCCAGCCGCCGCGGGTCACGAGGATCTGTAGAGCAGGGAATCCGCCTGGAGGGGCGCGTTCTAGTGTGGATTGGAAATCTCAAGCGTCTGCTCGCCAGAGTCATTGCCAATCGTGAAGCTACTGAAAACGGAGAATTAGAAGCAACCGCGGATCTTTCGCTGCGCTCAAGATGACAGTGGGGAGTTGAGGTTGCTACCTAACGTTCGAAGCTCAAAAGTCTGCCGAAGTTAGCAGGCGGAATCGTTCGCTTACCAGAGTCGTTCGTCTATTCAATTGGGCGGACGGCTCTGCAAGGATTTCCGACGGCAAGGATCCCTTCCGGCAGGCTTCGCGATACGACACTGCCGGCGCCAACAACTGTGCGTGACCCGATCGTCACGCCTGGCAGAATGATTGCTCCTGACCCGATCCAAACATCCGAACCGATCGTTACTGGAGCACCGTACTCTTGCTTCCGGCGTAAGTCCGCATTCAAAGGATGAAGTGGGGTGAGGATTTGCACGCCTGAACCAAGCTGGGTGTAATCGCCGATCGTCACCTTGCAGACGTCGAGCACGATGCAATTGAAATTGAAGAACACGCGCTCGCCAAGTTCGATGTTCGTACCGTAGTCGCAGAAGAACGGCGGCTGTAGCCAAACTGTGTCCCCGCCCTTTCCGAAGATCTCGAGCAGCAATTCGCGGCGCAGATCGCGGTCCGCTTCACGGGTAGCGTTCAGCGCTTGGCATAGGTCACGAGCGCGGTCCCGCTGCCCAAGCAGCTCGGCATCGAGCGCGTTGTAGAGTTCGCCGGAAATCATCTTTTCGCGTTCTGTTTTCATTGCCGATCCTTTTATCGCGAAACTCGCGAACTAGAAGCAATCCAGAAGCAACCGCGGATCTTTCGTCGCTTTGCTCCTCAAGATGACAGTGCGGGTGGGAACAAGGAGGTGAGTGGGGAGGACCTCTGGTGTGTGCTTGGCGAGGACGAATCCGTACCCTTTCAAGGCGATGGATTTCTCATCAACCTGAAAGAGTGCCAGTCGTGTTCGCAACCCTTCGGATTGTTTGCTTTCGATTACTGCGAACTTACTCGATCCCTAGGCCTTCATGAAGTCGAGTGCACGAATCAGATAGCTCTTCAAATCGCGGCGATGCACGACGGCATCCAGGAAACCTTTTTCCAACAGGAACTCAGATCGCTGAAAACCTTCCGGCAGTTTCTGTCGAATTGTCTGTTCAATAACGCGAGGTCCGGCAAAGCCGATCAATGCGCCGGGTTCGGCGACATTCAAATCGCCTAGCATCGCGAAGCTGGCCGTTACTCCGCCCGTGGTTGGGTCGGTGAGCACACAGATATACGGCACCTTGGCATCGTCCAATTGCGCAAGTGCGGTAGAGATCTTTGCCATCTGCATCAGGCTTACGACGCCTTCCATCATGCGCGCTCCACCGGAGGCGGCTACCACGATGAGCGGTTTGCGCTCCAGCCGTGCCCGATCGACGGCGCGGGCAATCGTCTCGCCCACAACGGCGCCCATAGAGCCACCGATGAAGCCGTACTCCATCGCGCTCAATACCACGGCATGATGCCCCATGTTTCCGATCGCGTTGATGATTGCGTCATCCAGGCCGGTGGCTTCGCGAGCCTTGCGCAACCTCTGCTTGTAGGGCTTCACATCGGTAAAGTTGAGCGGATCTGTCGAGCGCAGACCCTTGTCTACCAGCTCGTAGCCCGGCTCCAGCAGCAATTCAATGCGTTGGCGTGCATCCAGCTTGAAGTGGTGCTGGCACTTGGGGCAGACGTTCAGGTTGGCCTCAAGCTCTGCCTTCCAGATGACAGCCCGGCAGCCGTTGCACTTGATCCACAGGCCTTCGGTGCGAACGTTTTTTTCCGCAGCATCCGCGCCGTTTTCAGGAGCAGGGCTCGACTCGTAATCACCGTTCTCGCGCTTGAACCAGGACATACCGAACCCAATTGTAAATGGATGAGCCCCCGGTCGAAACGGTCTAACCGGCTAACCAGCCTTGCCGGGAACTCGCGTCGTCACGCAGAAGCATTTGATCAAGGCAGGAAAGGCCGGCGTCAGAACTCAATTCCGCGTTGTGCCAGAATGCCCTTCTGATAGGCATGCTTGACCTCGCGCATCTCGGTGACGGTGTCGGCCAACTCCACGAGGAGGGGATGAGCATTCCTTCCGGTCAGGATGACGTGTACCATTTCCGGCTTTCCGCGCAAAGCATCGGCCACCACGGCGGGGTCGAGCATCTTGTAGCCGATGGCATAGTTGATCTCATCAAGTATGACCATGTCCCATTCACCGGAGTAGATGGCCTCATGCGCTTCAGTCCAGGCAGCTTCGACCAGGCGAATGTCTTCCGGGTCGGTTTCCGCACCGCCGACCTTCACAAAACCACGCCCCATCTGTTTGAGCACAAAGTTTCCGCTGAACGCTTCCGTCGCGTCAAGCTCGCCATAATGCCATGAGCCTTTCAGGAATTGCAGCATCAAAACACGCATGCCGTTGCCAACGGCTCGCATGCCGGTGCCCAGGGCGGCTGTCGTTTTGCCTTTTCCCGGTCCGGTGTTAATCAAGATCAATCCACGGCGCGATTCAGTCATGTAGTTCTTTCAGTGGCCGGAGTGGTAGGGGTGGCCAGTGAGAATTGTACATGCGCGGTAGATCTGCTCAGCCATGAGCAAACGCGCCAGCGCGTGTGCAATGGTCATCTGACCAAAGGACAACAGAAGATGGGCGCGCTTGCGAGCTGCGTCGGACCAACCGCTGGCCGGACCCACGGCGAAGATTATGTGCTGACTGCCTTCGTCCCGCCGCGCCCCGAGCCATGCTGCGAACGCCTCTGAACTCATTTGACGGCCGCGGCTGTCGAGCAGCACAGCGATGGCAGGCGTCCTCCCTTGCTGCTTGTCCAGGAAGTCCAGAAAAGTCTCTTCACTTCGGAACGCTTCCGTTCGACAGCGGGCCACAGTGGAACTGCGCTCAAGGTAATTCTGGATGCTTGGCTCATAGTCGTCCCTCAATCCGATGCGGGCGCCGATATGAGCCAAAGTGATCTGCATGAAGACGAGCATAGCGCACCGCCTCGCGCTCCCTTCGATACTGTGTTGGCCGCGTTCGGCGGAGGGTTCTGAACTGGCTTTTTCATTCCAACATTGAAATTGATGGATCACGATATTCCAATTTCCGTAGCTTGCGGACGGACGGTAAAAGCGGCGCGACCTCTATAAGCGTATGTATATTCCTGTACTTACGATTTTGGACTTTGCTGGTCCAAATTGGCACACCGTTTGCTTGCAAACACTCACCATGTTTCTAGGATCTTCTCTTTCTATGGAGATTCCATGGCGCTTCTGAACGACAGTTCGTAGGTTTCAGGTACGACAGTCAACAGACAGACGGCTCGAAAGTTTAGCCCCGAATACGCACGAAAGACCAGGTAATCGCACGTACACGCAGGGCCCATTCCCCCTCGTTCCTTTGCTGTTTTGAAGGATCGATTGCGCCTTGATGCGGTTCGCGATTCAAACGTACTTCTGCGTCCGCCAAAGGCAGTTTTATGCACCGCGAGCTCTCTTGTGAGGGCGGCGCGGCTATGCCCTCTTGGAGGATTTTTCGATGAGGTACTCTCGGTTCTTTCCCCAGCTTCCACTGCTCAACAATTCATCAATTCCGGGCCCGGTTTCCATTTTTGACGTGGCTTGGAGATTCGCTGCAGGATTGCTTGCCCTTTTCTTGCTGTGCGGCGCAGTTGCTTCTGCACAACTGGAAAGGGGCCAGATAGGCGGAACCGTGACCGATCAATCGGGAGCGGTGATTCCAAATGCGAATGTCACCGTGACCAATACTGGCACTAATGCAACGCGTACCGCCGTCACATCATCAGCGGGAACGTACCTGGTTACCGGCCTTCAGCCTGCCACGTACAGCGTTTCGATCAGCTCGGTCAATTTCAAAGCGTACACGGCAAAGATCGACGTCACGGTAGGCGGTCGCGCCACGCTCGATGCGAAGCTCTCCATCGACAACGCCGTTACACAGGTCGAGGTCGTGGCGCAGGGTGGGGCACAGGTAAATACGCAATCGCAGGAGCTATCGCAGGTGGTTAACGCGCAACAGGTGGCCATGCTGCCAAGCTTGACGCGCAACCCATACGATTTTGTCGCCATTTCCGGCAACATTTCCAATGGAGACGGTACAAATTCCGGCAGCGCAACCGGACAGTCAAACACGAATTATCAGAATGCAACCACGCGCGGCGTGGGATTCAACATCAACGGGCAGCGTTCTACTGGAACAGAAATTCTGCTCGATGGGGTTGAGAATGTCAGCGTCTTCACTGATGGAATCGGCATTTTTGTTCCGCTCGATGCGATGCAGGAGTTCCGCGTTTCGACCAGCAATTTTGAACCGCAATTTGGCCGCGCATCCGGCGGCGTGGTTAACGTGAGTACGAAGGCTGGAACAAATGTCTTCCACGGGAATGCGTGGGAGTACAACCGGCTGTCCGCGTATACATCGAACACGGAAACGAATAACCAGTTGGGCATTTCCAAAGGAACGTATACGCGAAACCAGTTTGGGTTTACCGCGGGCGGCCCGATATTCAGAGACAAGCTCTTTTTCTTTGGCAGCACCGAATGGATCCGCGTACGCAGCGCTGCAGAACTTACGGCTGGTGTTCCCACACCACAGTTTCTGGGCTTGGCTGCCCCGGAAATTCAGGACTTCTTCAAGAAGTATGGCGGCAATCAAAACTTCAAGTTCAGCCAGACCTATTCGGCGGCCGATGTTTACGGTTCAGCTTTGCCCGCGGGCCTGCCCGCAACCACCCCGGTGTTCGGCACGGTTTCGTTTACTGCTCCACAGAACGCAGGCGGCAGTGTTCCGCAGAATACCTATAACATTGTGGGCCGCGTTGACTTCACCGTCACAGATAAGACGCAGATGTTCTTCCGCTATGTGAACTATAAGGAGATAGACGAGCCCGGGGGAATCTTCGCTTCACCGTATTCGCAATACAACGTGGGTCAGACCGGCGACAACCAGGCTTACCTGCTCAGCATGTCGCATGTATTTTCGCCGAAATTCGCCAGCAACACGAAGCTGAGTTTCAGCCGGTTCAACACGTTCCAGTCCTACGACACGGCGCTTCAGAACGTTCCTGTTCTGATCGTGTCGGTGAATGCCACGATTCCGGGCACAGGCACGCCAATTCAATTGCCTGGGTTCTTCGATACCAATCCTGCCACTGGCGGTCTGCCGTTTGGCGGCCCGCAAAACACCTCGCAAATCAATCAGGATTTCAACTGGCAAAAGGGCCAGCATTCAGTGCAGATGGGCACGCAGCTCCTGTATATCCAGGACAACCAGGCGTATGGCGCCTATGCACAAGCTGAGGAGCAGTTAGGAAATGGCCGCACCGCCGGACTGCAATCCTTGTACGACGGCAGTCTCTTTCAGTTTGAG
>Ga0068852_100002131_pt1 | contig 13562 bp, 10 predicted proteins | sample KBSCornC22_FD_66594 | JGI IMG/M metagenome (GOLD analysis project Ga0068852, IMG submission 66594) | Corn rhizosphere microbial communities from Kellogg Biological Station, Michigan, USA - KBS Corn C2-2 | ecosystem: Host-associated > Plants > Roots > Rhizosphere > Soil ... | reverse complement strand
GATCCCGAATGGCGTGTAGCCCCGTGCGCCGCCGGTTCCCTCGATTAGATATTTGCGCTTCACCTCGTCTGGCAGCGCGAAGAAGGCCTTCGCTTTCTCCTCGGCGCGATGGATTAGGTCCTCGGGAATGCCGTGGTCGGCAATGATGGCGAAGCCATAATCCTCAAAGCTCCGGCCGAGCTTCTCGGCGAAGCCCTGCGGGTCGCGCTCGGCGTCCTTCAGCGAAACGGACGCGATATGGTCGGTGGTGATGGTCGCCATGCGTCTGACTCTAGGCCGAAATCATCAGTCCGGCCAAGGCCGCACTCATCAGGTTGGCTAGGCTTCCGGCGAGGAGGGCGCGAATGCCAAGCCTGGCGATCACCGGACGCTGGTTAGGCGCCAACCCGCCGGTCACCGCCATCTGGATCGCGATCGAGCTGAAGTTCGAGAAGCCGCACAACGCGAAGATGACAATCGCTCGGCTGTGTGCGCTGAGAGTCGCGAGGTCCATTTGGCCGAGGTCGATGAACGCGACGAACTCGTTGAGGACCAGCTTGGTGCCGAACAATCCGCCGGCGGTGCCCGCCTCGTTCCACGGTACGCCGATCAGATACATGACTGGCGCAAAGACGTAGCCGACTAGCTTCTGGAAGCTGAGGTCCTGAATTCCGAACCAATGACCGACGCCGCCAAGCAACCCGTTGGCGAGCGCAACCAGCGCGACGAAAGCGAGCACCATCGCGCCGACGGCGACGGCGAGCTTCACGCCAGTCTGCGCACCCTGCGCTGCGGCCATGATGATGTTCGCGGGCTTCTCCCCCTCTTCGAACGTCTCAGCGACCTCGACCTTCGAGTCCTCGACCGTCTCGGTATCTTCTGGATCATCGGGGACGATGATCTTCGCCATCAAAATACCGCCCGGTGCCGACATGAAGGCTGCAGCGAGAAGGTAGGGGAGGTACTGCGCGCCAAGCAGGCTCGCATAGGCAGCCAGGATCGTGCCGGCCACGCCGGCCATACCGACGCACATCACGGTGAACAGACGGGAAGGAGGAAGGGCGGCAAGATAGGGCCTGACGACCAGCGGCGATTCCGACTGGCCCACGAAGATGTTCGCCGCGGCGGACAGCGATTCGACGCGGCTGATTCCAGTCACCCAACCGATCGCGCCGCCGACCCAGCGGACGACCCGCTGCATGATTCCGAGATAATAAAGGATCGCGACAAGGCTTGCGAAGAAGATGATGACCGGCAGGGCGGCGATCGCGAAAGTGTTGGCAAGAGGGTTCTTGTCGGCGGGCCCGAACAGGAATTCGGTGCCCTTGTTCGCATAGCCGAGCAGGTTGGCGACCGCGAACGACAACGCCTTGATCGTCGCGACTCCGATCGTCGTTTTGAACACGAACAAGGCGACAGCCGCCTGAAGCGCGAAGGCCGCTCCGACAATCCGCAAACGGATCGCGCGGCGATTATTGGAAAGCGCGACGGCAATGCCCAGAATGACGATGATCCCGGCAACGCCGAGCAGCTTGCTGTTCATGAAAGCCCCTCCCCCGAGGCGCGAAACTCTACCAGACCATGCCCTGCGTAGCGGCTGTTACGGCTTCGTCCAGCAATTCGAGCGCTTGCTCGGGCGTGGTTGCGACGAGCAGTTGGCTTCGGCGCTTTGGCGACATGAACCCGCTCGACGTCGCATGGTCCATGAAGTCGATCAGTCCATCCCAATAACCGCCGACGTTCAAAAGGCAGAATGGCTTCTTGTGATAGCCGAGCGCGTTCCAACTCCAGGCGTCGAAGAATTCGTCGAGCGTTCCGATGCCGCCGGGAAGGGCGAGAAAGGCATCGGCGAGCTCCGTCATCTTGGCTTTGCGCTCGTGCATGGTCTCGACGACGTGAAGCTCGGTGACGCTGGGGTGAGCGACCTCGATGTCGACCAGCGCCTGCGGGATGACCCCGTAAACGAACCCGCCCATTTCCAGCACGCTGTCGGCAATCATGCCCATCAGCCCCAGCCGTCCGCCACCGTAGACTAGCTGGATCTTTTCTCGGACCATCGCCGCGGCGGTCGCACGTGCCGCCTCCGCGAAAGCAGGATCGGTTCCGGCCGACGAGCCGCAATAGACCGCAAGCTGGTCGAGATTTTTCACAGGTTCACCACTTGCCTAAGGTCTGCTTCGGGGCGCGCACCAAAATGGGAGATGACTTCGGCAGCCGCGACCGCGCCCATCTCCAGGCAGGCTTTCAACGGATGCCCGCGGCAGCGTCCCGCGAGGAATCCGGCGGCGAATAGGTCGCCGGCGCCGGTCGTGTCCACGACTTGCTCGACGGGGGCCGCCGGAATGTCGATACGATCCCCGTCCTGCACCGCCAATGCACCTTTCGCGCCGCGCGTGATGACCAGCGTTCTGACCTTGGCGGAAAGGACTCCCAATGCATTGCCCAGATCACTTTCGCCGGTGAGCTGGAGGGCTTCATGATCATTGAGGAACAGAAGATCGACGCCGCCGCTGCCGATCATCTCGGTAAGTGCTTCGCGGCGGCCCGGCAGGCACACGCTTTCCGACAGCGTGAACGCGATCTCGGGTCCGGCCGCCCGCGCAATTTCGATGGCCCTCACGAGCGCCTGGCGAGGCAGATCAGGGCCCCAGAGATAACCCTCGAGCATGAGTATCGAGGCCGATGCGATGAGCTTCTCATCCAGCGCTTCCGGCCGAAGATGGTGTGATGCACCAGGACAGGTGTTCATCGTGCGCTGGCCGTCGGGTGTAACGACGATGAGGCAACGGCCCGTAGGCGGGGGTGATTGTAGCGGCGGCGTTTCGAAGCGAACGCCGAGGGAGCTCATGTCGTGTGCGAAAATCTCTCCCAGCTGATCATTGGCGATCTGACCGATGAAGGCGACATCGAGTCCCAGCGCTGCGGCGCTGGCCATGCTGTTCGCGGCCGATCCGCCGCTGATCTCTCGCGCGGGGCCCATAGCTGCATAGAGGTCGTCGGCCTGATCCGTCGATAGCAACTGCATTCCGCCCTTCGGCAGATTCTGCTTCTCGACGAACGCGAAGTCCGCGGTCGCGATGACGTCGACGAGCGCATCGCCGATGGCCACGATATCGAGTCCGGGGGAAGTCACGGCGGCGTTCGCTAGCCGTGTGGGCCGTGCGGGGTCAACGGCGGTTGCTTGCGTCGGGAAAGCCGTTACGCATCACCGCCATGACCGATCGGCCGCGCGGCGTCCCACTTTCGCTCTTCGCTTTCGCCATCTTCTACGGCGGCATGGTGTGCATCGCCGGCGTGCTCGGCAACAAGCAGGTTGCGCTTGGGCCGCTCGCCGTCGAATCTGGGATATTCGCTTTCCTGCTGCTGGTCGTCACGTCGAGCGCGGTCGCCGAGCTCCACGGCCGCTCGACAGCGAATCGGCTGGTGCTGCTCGGCTTCGTTCCGCTGATTGTATCGCTTCTGCTGAGCCTGATCGTGCTCGCGATTCCGGCCTCACCGCAGATGGATCCGGCGCGGCTCTCGGCCTTCGAAACGGTGATGGGAGGAACTCCGCGCATCTGGCTCGGCGGAATCTTCGCCTACGGAATTTCCACCTTCCTCAACGTGACCATCTTCAGCCGCCTGAAGGCGCGCGAGGGCGCGAGGTTTTTGTGGCTGCGCGCGGCGATAGCGAGCGTGCTCAGCCAGGTCGTCGACACCTTAATCTTCGTCAATATTGCGTTTCTGGGTGTCTTCCCGATTGGCGAGCTGCTGCTTGGCCAAATGCTTGCGAAAGTGGTGCTTTCCGCAGTGTTGGTGCCGCCGTTCGTCTACGCATTCGTGGCGCTTGGACGAAGACTCGACAGCCGCTCGGGCGATGCCTGAATGTGGCATAAGTGCAACGGTTTAGAGAATCAGCAGTAAGGCCTCTTCCGTTGTAGCGACTCTGTCTTAAACGGTGCCTAGCCGCAGGGCATCCATCAGTTTGCCAGAGTCCTCGGGGGGAGAGTTTTCCGTGAAAAAATTCGTGCTGTTTTGCACGACGGCGATGCTGCCGTCCGCCGTCTTCGCGCAGTCGACCGGCACCACCACATTCGAAAATCAAACGATCGTTATCACCGGCAACCGCATCAAGGACGTGGGTGGCGTCAAGGTCACCGACTCGACGAAGGCTCGAAGCGTTCTGACGCAGGAGTTCATCGCGCGGCAGCAGCCCGGTCAATCGATCGACGACATCATCAATTACCTCCCTGGGGTAAGCTTCCAGAGCAATGGCCCCTACGGCGATGCGGGCGGTACGCTGACCATTCACGGTTTCGACTCGAGCCGTATTTCGCAGACCTTCGACGGCGTTCCGATGAACGACTCGGGCAATTACGCCCTCTTCTCGCAGGAGCAGCTCGACCCCGAGCTGATCAGCGAGGTCAACGTCAGCGTCGGCTCGACCGACCTCGACAGCCCGACGGCGTCGGCGACCGGCGGCACCGTCAACTACGTGCTGCGCGATCCGACCGACCAGATGCATGCCCGCGTGCAGGGCTCCCTCGGTTCTTTCGCATTCCACCGGTTTTTCGGTGTGTTCGACACCGGCGCGTTTACGCCGTTCGGTACGAAGGCATTCGTCGCGGCAAGCGATCAGAGGGACCACAATCCGTTCGATTCGAGCGCGAAGATCCACAAGATCCAGCTCAACGGTAAAGTTTACCAGCCGCTCGGCGGCGACAACTTCGTTTCGGTGAACGCCTTCTACGTCCGCAACCGAGGACAGCGATTCAACGATGTCACGCTCGCGACCTTCCCGACCTCGTCGACGCACACCTCGCTGAAGCCGCCACCCTGCACGATTGCCAAGGCGCCGCCGGTGTCGGGCAAGAAGGACACGGCTGATCCCAAGTGTGGCCTCGCTTCGGCAGGCTATTTTGGCTACGGTTTCAATCCTGCCAACATCTTCCGTTTGCATCTGAACTCGCGGTTCACGCTGGCGCCGGGCCTCATCCTGACGGTCGAGCCTAACTACGAGCACACCGAAGCAAACGGCGGTAGCGCGGTCATCGCGACGGAGGGGACCACGACCGTTAAAGTCGGTAGCGTGACGAGCCCGCCGATCTTTGGCTTCATCGGGGGCAAGCCCATCTTTGGCGGAGTCGATCTCAACGGTGACGGCGACACGCTCGACACGGTGACAGTCGACGCTCCGTCGAACACCGTGACGCGTCGCTACGGCGTCATCGCCAACCTCATCTACCGTTTCAGCGACACCCAGCAGTTCCGTATCAACTATACGCTCGACCACGCGCGCCTGCGCCAGACTGGCGAGGTTGCGTTGCTCGGTCCGGACGGTCGTCCGACGCAGTTCTTCCCCGCCCACCACGGCGGTCTGGAAGACGCGACGGGCGACCCGATCGAGAAGCGCAACCGGCTTTCCTATTCGATCCTCAACCAGGTGTCGGGCCAGTATCGCGGCGAGTTCATGGACGACCGACTGGTCCTCGACGTCGGGCTGCGACTGCCCTTCTTCTCGCGCAAGCTGCACAATTTCTGCGTCTCGGAATCGGGTGGCAGCGGGTTCGTCGATTGCTTCAACGATCCGGCTTCACAAGCGGCTTTCCTTGCGATCCATGCCCACGACGCAGCAGGACCGGATCAGCCGCCGCAGGCCCGCAACTTCAAGTATAACCGGGTTCTTCCCAGCGCGGGCCTGACTTTCCGAGTCGCGCCGTCAACGCAATTGTTCGCGAACTTCTCCGAAGGATTGCAGGTGCCGAGCACCGACGCACTCTATGACGCATTCGCGTTCGAGCCGGATACCGACAAGGCGTCGCCCAAGCCGGAGCTGAGCAAGAACTTCGAGGGCGGCATTCGATACAATTCGTCCAAGGTCAAAGCGCAGCTGTCGGGCTGGTACACTTCATTCAGCAACCGGATCGAGGACTCGCTGACCGAAGACCCGCAAAACCCGGGACAGTTCATTAGCGTTTTCACGAACCTTGGCGATGTCCACAAATATGGAATGGACGCTAGCGTCGCATTTGCACCGAACCGGCATTGGACGCTCTATGCGTTCGGATCCTGGATGCACTCCAAGATTTTGGAGGACGTGGTTTCCGGCAAGTGCTCGGCAAGCGACGTCAGCTTTGGGAATCCGGCGGGGGGCCTCACTCCCTGCACCGTGGTTGGTCAGCCGATCATCTTCCAGACTGCCGGAAAGCAAGAGTCGGGCTCGCCGACTTATACTTTGGGCGGTCGCGTGCAGGGGAATTTTGGCCCGCTCGAGGTTGGCGCCCAAGCCAAGCTGACCGGTCCGCGATTTGTTAACGATCAGAATACGGGTGTATTCAGCTTCCCGAAACCGCCGGCGCCGAACGTGGAAATCTTCCCGGCCAAGACTCCGGAATATACCGTGGTCGACTTGGATGCGCGTTTCACTCTCGAGCCGCTCGGGCTGAACAAGCAGAGCTTCTTCCAGCTCAACATTCACAATTTGTTCGACAAATTCTATGTGTCGGGCTTCAGCGGGACGATCAACAATAGTGCCTTCAGGAGCCAGTTCGTGTTCGTCGGCGCGCCTCGATCGATCACGGGCACGCTGAACATCGCTTACTGATCCATTCGCTCAGCGAATTTGGAGGGGCGCTCGCAGCGATGCGGGCGCCCTTTTCGTGTCGACTACGGTGAACTCTTAGGCTCGAACCGGCGTTCGACCGTGCAATGATCCGTGTCGTTGCACTTCGGAAGGCGATCGTTGCCGGGCTCGCCGGGGCTGCGGCGATGGAAGTCTTCTCGCTCGCCAGCGCCGCCGTGGGCATTCCCGCGGTCGATCTCGTCCGCGAGCTGAGCACCAGCGAGTTTCATCGCCTCCCGCTGATCGCTGAAGCAGCGGCGCTGATCGCGCATCTCAGCATCGGGGTCAGCTGGGCGGTGTTCTACGCCTTCTTTTTCTGGGGACGCTTTCACATTCGACCGATGCTCCAGGGCCTGATCTTCGCACTGTTGCCCGCCACTCTGGCGATCGTCGTCGTTTATCCGGAGCTCGCCGTGATGCGAACTCATGCGGATCTCGTGACGCTCACGTTGCGCAGCTTCTTCGCGCCGCTTTCGCTAGCGACGGTCGCAAGCCTTTTGATTGCCCACGCGTTGTTCGGATTAACCGTCGGCGCGATTTACCGGCGTCCTGTCGGCTATTCGGTCGATCACAAGCCGCCTCGGCCCGCGCAACGAAGACAAATCTCGGGGCCGAAACGCCGCGAGAACTCCACAGCCTTCATGTTCGCAACCGGGATCGAGTGCAGCTACCCGACCATCGATCATGGCCGCTGGCGCCGCGACGAAATGGAATCGACGCGGCACTACGAGCTCTGGCAGCACGATTTCCAGCTCTCTCGAGAAATTGGCATAACCCATATTCGCTACGGGCCTCCGCTTCACCTCGTCTATGAAGGGCCCGGCCGTTTCGACTGGGACTATGTCGATCCACAGATGGCGGAGCTCCACGATTTCGGGCCGGAGCCGATCGTCGACCTTTGCCACTTCGGCCTTCCATCATGGCTCGGCGATTTCCAGAATCCCGACATTGGACCCGCGCTCGAGGAATATGCCGGAGCATTCGCCGACCGCTATCCGTGGGCGCGTTTCTACACGCCGGTCAACGAGATGTACGTTTGCGCGCGAATGAGCGCGCTCGACGGATTATGGAACGAGCAGCTTCACGATGAAGGCGCCTATGCGCGAGCGGCGTGGAACCTCGCCAACGCCAGCGTTCGGATGAGCGACGCCATCCTCAAGCGGCGTGAGGACGCGGTGTTCATCAACAGCGAAAGCAGCGAATTCTATCAGCCTTGTTGCCCCGATGCGGAGATCCAGAAGGTCGCAGAGGCCGCAAACGAGCGGCGGTTCCTCCCGCTCGACCTGATCTTCGCTCACCCGCTGAGCAAGCCGATGCACGATCTTCTGTGCAGCCAGGGGATTTCCGAAGACGACATCGGCAAGATCGGACGCCGCAAGGTGCCGCGCCGTTCGATTCTCGGTGTCGATTATTATGAGTGGAACGAACGACTGATCGACCGCCAGGGACACGCCCAGGCGCTCGGCGAACTGTTCGGATGGTACGTGATCGCGGACCAATATTGGCAGCGATACCGCCGGCCGATGATGCACACCGAAACCAACAAGATGGACGCCGACGGCGCGCCGAGGTGGTTATGGCGCCAGTGGCATAACGTCCAGCTCCTGGCGAAGGCCGGCGTGCCGCTGGTCGGCTTCACCTGGTACAGCCTGACCGATCAGATCGACTGGAGCATCGCCATCAATGAGGCGCTGGGACTGGTCTATCCCGTCGGCCTGTTCGACCTTAATCGCGAGGCGCGAACCGTGGGGCTCGCTTACAAACATCTGATCGATCTCTATCGCGACCAGCCGGCTTATGCCGACTGCGCCGCACTGAGGGAGATCATGCAATGAAGTACGGCCTGGTCGCCGCGCATGGTTACGATCCCGGTCCAAGCCAGAGGCCGCTGACCGCCGGCGCGATTTCGGGGATTCTTGCCACCGTCCCAGCGATCCTTGTGCTCATCGCTTTCGGATCGCTGAAAGTCGAAGCCCACATCCTCGGCATATCCCAGCTCGAAACGCTGGCGAGCGGATGGCTGGCAATGGCCGTGGCCGGAGCAATTTACGCGCGCTTCTTCGGCCGGTCGGCAAATGCCGTGAGAGGCGGCTGGCTTTTCGGTTCGTCCTTCGGGTTCGCATTGTGGGGAGCTGGCGCGGTGCTGGTTCTGCCGCTGCTCAGCGGCGGTCGAGCACCTGCCGGAGATGCTGCCGCAGGACTCGCTCTCGCACTGATCGTGTGGGGCTTCGCAATTGGAGTTCTGGTTCCCTTCGTTCACCGTCCACTTCACGAAGGGCTGGAGAAGGCCTCAAAGCACAAGAGCGTCGGTCCCGACGCGGCGGCAGTGCCCAAGGGGCCCGTTCACCAGCAAAGGCCGAAATCCAGATCCTGAGACGAGCGATCCGACCAAGACACTTGGGTGGCCCCCGGGCAAGCAGCTCGGCCAGGGGTCACCCGCGGACTCCCTCTTACGCATCGCCACATGGGAGCTGAGTGAAATCGCGCGGAAGCTCGCCGACGTTGCAATTCTTATCGTTGATCAAGCGGGCGCTAGAGCGCGTAAACGCCCAGCTCGTCCTCATTTCCGCTTGGGTAGGGATCTTCGCCGCAGAAGGCTTCGGCCTTGGCCCGATCCGCAATGATGATCTCGCGGCCGCGGAGATAGAGTCCGTTGGCGGCGAGGACCTGGAGCGTTCGCGATAGAGTCTCCGGCTGCATCCCGATACGCGCAGCAAGCTGGCGCTTCGTGAAGGGAATCTGCGCGACAGTGCCGGGTGAGCGCAGGTCATGCAGTCGCAGCAGGAATGCGGCAAGGCGTTCCGAGGGGGACCGGCACTTCAGGTCGAGGATGATTCGCAGGCTAAGCCGGAATTGGCCGGCGAGAAGCCGCGAAATCGCAATTCCGAACTCGGGTGTCTGTCTCGCTTCACGTCGAACCACGTCCGCATCGATCATCAGTACCCGCGACGGAGACAAAGTCCGTGCCGACAGCAAGTACGGCTCATCATAAAGCGCTGCCGCAGGCATGAACGAATCGCCGGGCGTCAGCAGCAGGACGGTGCAGTGCCGCCCCCGGTAGTTCGAGGAGAGATCGACCATTCCGCGCAAGAGCGTGTGGAAATATTTGGGAGTCTCACCTTCCGAAAACAGCGTTACGCCCGCGGCGAAGCGCTCGACATGGCCGCCTTCCAGGAGGCGATCGCGGCTTCCTCGGGGAAGCCGCACGAAAAGCGGAACGTCGCCAATGTCCCTGCTCACCGATTGAAGTCCGAACGCCGGATCGAGTGCTGTTGTCGCCATTACGTTCAGTTCGATCCGACAAAATTGACCTGAGGTCAAACTTTCGCGTTCAAACCAGTTCGCGGACCGTGTCAGAAGCGAGCGTCAGCGCGGTCTTCATGGCGTGCGGAGTGCCCTTGGCGAGCGCTTCGGCCATGTGAAGCGCCTGCTTGGCCTCAACCTTCGGCGGCATCGGCGGTTCATAAGGATCGACCACCGCCTCGATCAGGCAGGGGCCGCGGGTCGATAGTGCCTCGCGCAGCTGGTCGCCGCAGCGCGCAGGGTCGTCGATCGTGACGGTGCTGATCCCGCAACCTTCGGCGACCCGGGCGAAGTCGATCGGCTCGAGCTCGCAGCCATACTCGGGGTTGCCCAGAAAGACCATCTGCTCCCACTTGATCTGGCCGAGCGCGTTGTTCTTGATGACGATGATCTTCGCGTTGAGGTTGTATTTCCTCAGCGTCACGAAATCGCCCATTAGCATCGCCGCCGATCCGTCGCCGATCACCGCAACCACCTGGCGGTCGGGAAACGCCGTCGAAGCTCCGATCGCATAGGGCAGCCCGCATGCCATGCTGGCGAGCGTGCCCGAGCAGCTGAACTGCATGTCGCCGCGCATGTCGACGTGACGCGCTGTCCAGGCGGTTATCGTTCCGCTGTCAGTAATGACGATCGCGTCGTCGTCGAGGAGCTTGTTGAGCTCCTCGGTGACGACCTGCGGCTTCATCGGCATTTCGCGCCGGCTCCCGCGCTCATGCATCAGTTCTCGCCACTCGCGCATGCTCTCCTGCGCGGTCTCCAGGAATTTGCTGCTCTCGTTCTTCCTCAGCAGCGGAAGAAGCTCGGAGAGCACGAGCTTGCTGTCGCCGACAAGGCCGGCGTCGACGGGATAGCGCATGCCCACGCGCTTTGGATCGAGCTCAATCTGAACCGCTTTAGCCTTGCCCGGCGCGGGGTAGAACTCGATGTACGGGAAGGTCGAGCCGACGATCAGCAGCGTGTCGCAGCTTTCAAGCGCTTCCTGCGACGGCCTGGTTCCCAAAAGACCCACCCCGCCCGTCGTGTAGGGGCTCTCATCGGGCACCGATTGCTTGCCGAGCAACGGCTTGCCGATCGGCGCCTGCAGCCGTTCGGCCGCGGCCAGCAGCTCTTCGGTCGCGCCTATCGCTCCGCGGCCGGCGAGGATGAAGGGCTTCTCGGCTGCATTGAGAATGTCGGCGGCACGCTGGAGCATTTCGGGATTGGGGAGTTGCCCGCCGCGCGCCATCACATTCGCCACGTGGTCCGCAACGTTGCGCTCTGACCGGTCCTTCGCTGGCTGCGACTGAAAATCCACCGGGATCATCACGTGCGTCGGCTGGCGATAGGCGAGGGCGGTACGGCACGCCTGCTCGACCACGTCTTCTACATGCGCGGGGCCCATGACTCGCACCGAATAAGCGGTCGCGTCCATGAACAATTTGTCGAGAGCGACGTCTTGCTGCGTGTAGGTTTCGATCAGGTCGTGGTGCTGCGCCCCGGTGATGGCCAGGACCGGCTGATTGTCGAGCTTGGCGTCGTAAATGCCGTTCAGCAGGTGGATGCCGCCCGGTCCGGACGTCGCGAGGCACACGCCAAGCCTGCCCGTGAACTTCGCATAAGCACACGCCGCGAAGGCGGCCGCTTCCTCATGGCGTACCTGGACGAACTTGATCTTGTCCTGCCGCTGCCGAAGCGACTCAAACACGCCATTGATGCCGTCTCCGGGGATTCCGAAGATCGTATCCACGCCCCATTTGATCAGGGTTTCGACGAGGATGTCGCCGCCGGTCATGGCCATGGTGTCGCTCCAGTCTAGCTTTCTTCGTAAACGCGCACGTCTTCAAACGGTCCGCCGCTGCTTGCGGTTGCAGCCATTGAAGGCTGCGGTGGCGCGCGAAGGATTATGTCGCGCGGAACCTTCGCTGCATCGGTCACTCCGGTCAGCGCCATCGCAATGCTGAGCTCCTCCTTCAGGATCTCGAGGGCCTTGGTGACCCCGGCCTGCCCGTAGGCGCCGAGGCCATAAAGGTAGGCGCGACCGATGAAGCAGGCGCGGGCGCCAAGGCCGAGGAACTTCAGGACGTCGAGGCCCGAACGGACGCCGCTGTCGACATAGACTTCGGTCTTGTCGCCGACCTCATCGACGATGCTCGTCACGACCGAGGCCGTCGACGGAGCGCTGTCGAGTTGGCGACCGCCGTGGTTCGAGACGAGAATTGCATCCGCGCCTGCCTTCACCGCCATCTTCGCGTCTTCGACGTCGAGGATGCCTTTGACGATCAGCTTGCCGGGCCACAGCGAGCGTACCCATTCCAGCGTCTTCAGGTCGAATGAGCTGTCGAGCTGGCTTCTCACCAGCTCCGCCATTTCCTTGACGTTTCCCGACTTCACCTTTTCCGCGTAGTTGCCGAAGCTCCAGCGCTTCGAATGAAGCATCGCGAAGGCCCAGCTCGGGTGCGAAACGATGCTCCAGATATTTGCCGGCGTGAGCTTGGGCGGCATCCCAAGCCCGTTATGGGAATCGACGTAGCGCGTGCCTTCGACGTGCAGGTCCATGGTCAGGATCAGCACGGGACAGCCGGCTTTCCTGGCGCGATCGAGCAGCTCCTTCGAGAAGCCACGGTCCTTTTCGAGATACAGCTGGAACCAGAAGGGCTTGTCGACCGAGCTTCGAACGTCCTCGATCGAAAGCAGCGCATTGGTCGAAAGCGAGAAGGGGATCCCGAACTCGCGCGCAGCGCGGCATGAAAGGATCTCGCCGTTCGACCAAATCGCGCCGCACATCCCTGTCGGCCCGATCGCGACGGGCATCGACACCTTTTCACCCAGCATCGTTGTTTCAAGCTTCCGGTTCGAGACGTCGACCATGACTCGCTCGCGAAAGCGGATCGCGTCGAGGTCGCGACGGTTGTCGCGCAGAGTGATCTGTTGAAACGATCCGGCCTCCATATAGTCCATGAACGGCTTCGGCACTCGGGCATGGGCGCGACGGCGCAGGTCTTCGATGCTTGCGATCCGAGAGGGAACCTTCCTCACAGTTCGCCTCGGCCGGCCATTTCCTTGATCCGGTCGCCGATGCGAAGGGCGTTCGCCTGGATGGTGAGCGACGGGTTCACGCCGCCGCTCGTGGGGAACAGAGAGCCGTCGCAAATCCACAGGTTCGGGATCGACCAGCTGCGGCCATCGCGGTTGACGACGCTGTCTGCGGGATCGTCGCCCATCCGGCAGGTGCCGAGCAGGTGCGAGCTGTCCTTGTCGTCCCACAAGTCTTGCGCGCCGCCCGCCTCGAGCACGGCTCGCATCGATCCCAGCGAATGCTCCATCAGCTTCTTGTCGTTTTCCGAAAGAGAGAAAGTCACCCGCGGGATGGGAATCCCGAGGTCGTCCTTCTCATCGGCAAGCTCGACGCGATTTACGGGGCGCGGCTCGGTTTCTCCGACGATTCTCAATCCGGCCATGAAGTTGAAGGCGGTCATTTCCTGCCTCAGCGCCATGCCCCAGAGGCCCCGCCCGGCGAGCGTCTCTGCCCAGGCATTCGGAAGCGGGCCCTGGCTCATGAACGCATAGCCGCCGTGGAAATCCTTGGCGTTGTCGTCGTAATTCCAATGCTCGGTGAGGGCGAGGCTCGGCGGCGCCTTGTAGCTCCGTATCTCCTCTTCCATGCGGCCCCACACTCCGGGCCCCGAATGGATCATCAGAT
>Ga0068852_100002128_pt1 | contig 13573 bp, 15 predicted proteins | sample KBSCornC22_FD_66594 | JGI IMG/M metagenome (GOLD analysis project Ga0068852, IMG submission 66594) | Corn rhizosphere microbial communities from Kellogg Biological Station, Michigan, USA - KBS Corn C2-2 | ecosystem: Host-associated > Plants > Roots > Rhizosphere > Soil ... | reverse complement strand
GACCGCTTCGACCGGGTCGCCAGCTTCGCTCTGCCTCGCGTCCCGCAGCCGCTCGTGTGTTTCGAGCATGAAAGCGTGGAAATGGACCCGGCGCTTCGGCTCGACTGCAATGTGACTGAAGCCCAGGCCCATCAGCATGGTCTTGCCGCGGCCGACCGGACCCCACAGGTAGACGCCTTCGAGGGCCTCTTGCCGTTTCCCGAACAGGCCGAGGATTCGGCGGCTGCCGTTGCCCAGCGTTTGTACGAGCCGATCGAGGGCCGCTGCACCGCGCTGCTGCGCAGCATCGCATCTCACCTCGCCTGCGCGAACAAGCTCGGCATAGGCGTCACGGACAGGGTGCTTCATTCGGGAGCACGCACCCTCTTGAGAGTGCCAGTGAAGCTGTGGGTCGGCTCGCCGCCCTGCTCGCACGTACCGATCAGGAAGACGTGGCCGCCACGGGTCTGCTTCACCAGCTGCAAATGCGCGTCCAGCGGCTTTCCGGCGCGGCCACGGCCGATGAAATGCACCGAGCAATCAAGCGTGACATAATGTCCTTCGTCCATCCCGGCACAGCGGCCACCGGCGAACAGAGTCATGTCGATGAAGCTCATTACCGCGCCGCCGTGAATTGAGCCGCCCATGTTGAGCAGAGCTTCGTTCGGGAAAATGCGCGTGACGGCGCGGCCGGGGCCATCAGGCTTGAACAGGAACTTGCCGGTGGCAGCAGCGAAGCTGCCGCGCTCGAAATTCCAGGTGTACCATCCGGGATGGCTGGGGTCCGGCTCCGCTCCGGAAGGGAGCGGGATACGCTCGCTCAAGCAGATCTCTCGGCGATGAGCTTCTTTTCCTCGGCGATCGCCTTGGCGGGGTTCAGCCCTTTGGGGCAGACGTTCGCGCAGTTCATGATCGTGTGGCAGCGATAAAGCCGGAACGGATCCTCGAGATCGTCGAGCCGCTCACCCGTCGCTTCGTCACGACTGTCGATGATCCAGCGATAGGCCTGGAGAAGCACCGCCGGACCGAGATATTTATCGCCATTCCACCAATAACTGGGACAGCTGGTGGTACAGCAGAAGCAGAGGATACATTCGTAAAGCCCGTCGAGCTTGGCGCGGTCCTCCGGCGATTGCAGCCGTTCCTTGCCCGAGGGTGCGGCGGTCACCGTCTTCAGCCACGGCTGGATCGATGCATATTGCGCGTAAGCGTGGGTGAGATCGGGGACGAGATCCTTCACCACCTCCATGTGCGGAAGCGGCGTGATCTGCACCTCGCCCTTCAACTCCTCGATGGGAGTTGTGCAGGCGAGGCCGTTGCGGCCGTCCATGTTCATTGCGCACGAGCCACAGATTCCCTCGCGGCAGGAGCGGCGGAAGGTCAGGCTCGGGTCGATCTCATTCTTGATCTTGATGAGCGCGTCGAGGACCATCGGCCCGCATTTGTCGAGATCGATCGTGTAAGTGTCCCAGCGCGGGTTGGCGCTGTTGTCCGGATCGTAGCGGTAGATCCTGAAGGGCTTCAGCCGCTTGCCTTCTTCAGCCTTGTACTTGCGGCCCTTGGTAATCTTGCTGTTTCGCGGAAGCGTGAACTCGGCCAACGCTAATGCTCCTTCGTGTTGGTGGGGCCGCTATCATGCCCACCGTTTGGTTTCAAACCGGGACGGACGCGAGGACTTCCCTCGCATGCCCCGGCACCTTCACCTTGCGCCAGGCCTTCAGCACGCGACCCTCGGCGCCGATCAGGAAGGTCGAGCGCTCCATCCCCATATATTTGCGGCCGTACATCGACTTTTCGACCCAGGTGCCGAATGCGTCTGAAATCGCGCCGTCCTCGTCCGAGGCGAGTGGAACCGCGAGATCATATTTGGCGATGAACTTTTCGTGCTTCTTCATCGGATCGCGCGAGACTCCGATGACGGTCGCACCGGCCTTCTCGAAATCGGACGCGAGCTCGGTGAAATCTTGCGCCTCACGGGTGCAGCCGGAGGTGTCGTCCTTCGGATAGAAATAGAGCACCAGCGGCTTGCCGGGGTTCGAAAGATCGATCGTTCGCCCATCGCTGGTTTCGAGATTCAGACTCGGTGCGCGATCCCCTTCGGCAATCATCAAGCAGTTCCTTTCACCTTATCCCACAACGCTGCAATGCTCTGGCGCGCCGCATCGTGGCGGACAAGAAGTTCCTCCCAATTAGCTACGCCGCACGCCCGGGCCATGAGATCGCGACCTTCGGCGGAGGGGTTGAGGTCGCGCGCAATCAGCCGCAATGTCACCAACATACGCGTCAGCAATTGTTGCGCTTCTATAATGTTTGCCGCAACTAATCCGTCGGCGGCGAGCCGTTCAACGGCGGTTTCGAGATGCGGGTCGAGTGCGCGTTGGCGGGTGAGCTGGAGCACGTGGACCGCGAATTCGAGATCGACGAGTCCGCCCGGCCCGAGCTTCACGTCGAGCGGCCCCGCCGCATGCTTATGCCGAGCCATCTCCGTGCGCATTTTTGCCGCATCCGCAATAACTTTCTTTGAATGGCGCGGGCGATGCAGGATATCGAAGATAAGAGCGTCGACACGCTCGCGCGCCTCATCTGGCCCAAATACGGGCCGCGCCCGGAGCAGCGCCATATGCTCCCACGTCCACGCTCCCTCCTGCTGATACCGCGCGAAGGCTTCGGTGGAGACCACCAGCATCCCCTTCGCGCCTTCCGGCCGGAGGCGCGTGTCCACATCGTAGAGCGGACCGGCGGCGGTAGAGACACTGAGCGAAGCTGTGATGCGGTTGGCCAGCCGATTGAAGTAATTCGCGGGACCGAGCGGCTTGGCGCCGGTGGACGCGTCCGCGGTCGGCGGACTGTAAAGATAGACCAGATCGAGATCGGATGCGTGCGTGAGGACCCCGCCGCCCAGCCGTCCAAGGCCAAGAATGACGAGCTCAGCTCCGGGAAATTTTCCGTGCGCCCTTTCGAATTCGGCGACGACGGTCCTGCCGAGGGCGAGCAGAGCCCCTTCCGCGACCCGAGCATAGCCCTCGCCAATCGCAATCGGGTCGTCGCGCAAGTCGATCAGCTGAACGCCCAACGCGAACCGTCGCTCGTTGACGATCCGCCGCACCCGGTCGAGCGCCACATCGTACGGATGACCGCGCATGTGACCTTCGAGGAACTGGGCGAATTCCTCGGCGGAAGGCGGAGGATCGAAACAGGATGAGTCGAGCAGTGAGTCGAGCAGTTCCGGCCGAAGCGATAGCTGATCGGACAGCACCGGCGCGTGGGTCAGGATGCGAGCCAATAGTTCCGAAAGGCCGGGCCTCGCCTGCAGCAGCCGGTACAGATTGACGCCGCTGGAGACGCGCTCGACGACGTCACTGAGACGGTTAAGTGCGTGATTGGGGTCGGCGCTCCTGGCGATCGCTTTCAGCAGCGCGGGGAGCATTGCCTCGAATGCGGTCCGAGCCGCTCGTGATCGCAAGGAGCGGGGCCGTCCGGACCGCCATTCACCGATTCGGAGCATCACCGTTTCGGGATCGGCAAATCCAAGTGCCGCGAGTTCGCTTCGGAGCAGGTCGGGGTCGGCGGGAAGACTGTTGTCGTCGCTGTCGGCAAGCTCGTCGAAGGCTTCGCCGACCCGCTCAACGCACGGCCGAAGATAATCGAGCAACTCGGCGGACGAAGCGAAGCCATGCAGACCCGCCACTGATGCAAGCGCCTCCGAATCGACCGGCAGTAGATGAGTCTGCTGGTCGGCGATCATTTGCAAACGGTGTTCGATAGTCCGCAGCCGGCGGTAAGCTTCCGCCATTGCCGCTCCCACGTCCGCTTCGAGATGATTCGCCGACTCCAGCGCAGCGATCGCCTGAAGCGTCGACCCTTTCCTGAGACCCGGCTCGCGGCCCCCGTGGACAAGCTGCCGCGCCTGAATGAAGAATTCGACCTCGCGGATTCCGCCGCGGCCTCGCTTCACATCGTAGCCCGGGCCGAACTGCTGGCGATGCGCATAATGGTCGCGGATCGCCTGCCCCATTTTGCGGATTTCCTCGATGGCCCCGAAGTCGAGCGCTCGGCGCCAGACGAACGGTTGGATCGCGGTGAGGAAGTGCTCCCCCAGAGCCTTGTCACCGGCGCAAGCGCGAGCGCGGATGAAGGCAGCGCGCTCCCACCCGACGGCCGACGATTCATAATAGGAAATGGCGGCATTGACCGGCAGCGCGATCGGCGTCACCTCCGGTGACGGGCGAAGCCTGAGATCGACCCGAGCGACATAACCGTCCTCGGTCCGCTTCTGCAGCAGCTCGACGAAACGCCGGCCGATCCGAACCGCCGCCTCGCCGGAATCTTCACGTGCTCGGTGGGGAAGGGTTTCCGGGTCGAACAGCAGCAGCAGATCCACGTCCGATGAGAAATTGAGCTCACAGCTTCCGAGCTTGCCGAGCGCGATAATCGCGAAACCGCGCGGCGTGGCGCCTGGGCTCCTCTCCGAGATCGCGGTCTCGATGGCTCGATCGATCGCGCTGTCGGCGAAATTCGACAGCTGGGCAGTAACCGTTTCCAGATCGAGCTCCCCGGAAAGGTCTCCCAAGGCGGCGGCCAGCGCCACCCCGACCCGCTGCCTCCGGAGTTCCGCCTCGACGGTGTCCGCTACCACTTTGAGAGCGATTCCCGCTGCCGCCTGCGGCCCGTCCAGGAGAAACGCTTCCAATACATCCGCCCGTCTCGACATCGCGTCGCGGAGGAATGGAGAGAAGGTCCGGGCCCGTTCGGCCGCTGCTTCGCGACGGGAAGTGATAGTTTGGGCCGGCATGAGCGAGTCCTTGCCCGAAACAGCCGTCTCAGGAAACTTCCTGGCGGTGTTGGTCGTTTTCTTGGAAGATGAAGGCGAACAAGGAGATGATGAAGGAGGCCGTCATGGAAGTAGACCGGAGGATCATCCGGATCGAAGCCCCGCCCGAACATGCCGGTGTGATGGCCGCGCTTCGCCGCGCCTTTGAAGACGTCGCGCGCGAGCCGTGCGAACGCGATTTTGACGATCTTCTGCGACGATTGAATTAGCTGCGGATCCTCCGCAACGCTCAGGCTTCGCGACTGAGTTCGTCAACCTCACCCATGATGGTCTGCAGCGCCGACTTGTCGGGATCGGTCTTATGCTGGCGGCGTGACGGCAGCTTGCCACTCGAAAGCAGGGCATCGAGAGCGACTCGCCCCCGGGCGACCCGGCTCTTGATGGTTCCCACAGCGCATCCGCAGATTTCCGCGGCTTCTTCATAGGCGAAGCCGCCGGCGCCCACCAGGATCAGCGCTTCACGCTGCGGCTGCGGCAGGTGCATCAACGCCCGCTGCATGTCGGCGAGTTCTATGTGGCGATCCTGGCTGGCCGGTGCGGCAAGGATCTTGGACGCGGTAACGTCGTCCCATTCGCCTTTGAAACGCGCGCGCCGCATCTGGCTGAGGAACAGGTTGCGAAGGATGATGAACGTCCACGCACGCATGTTAGTGCCGGCCTGGAATCGCTTCCGGGCAGCCCATGCCTTCAGCAGCGTCTCCTGGACGAGATCGTCAGCGAGATCGCGGCTACCGGAGAGCGAGCGTCCGAACGCTCGCAAGTGCGGGATAACCGCCGCAAGCTGCTCCTTGAACTCGGAGTCCGGCAGCGGAACGGGTTCGCGAGGAGCGTCCGACTGCGCTTCTTCTTCTAGCGTGTCGGTCATCGTCTCCCCACCCGGCTACTCCGCGCACGGTATAGTTCGTGCGTCACGCAAGTTCCTATCATTTGGATTACGACAGCTTCCAGACAGTCACCGCGCGAATATCCAGATGAGTATGAACAGCACAATTACAAGCGCCAAGCCAATTCCGAGAACATAGCGGGTCACGTGGGGCGTTGCCCCAGCCCGCGCCTCGGTAGTGGTCAGATGCTCTTGCCGGTCTTCAGCCATGGATCCCGCAACGGATTGTTTCAGAATGGCAACGTCCCGCACGATGCCATGTTCCCGCCGCTAGGCGGGAACCGTTGCAGCATCGAAGAACAATGCCTGAGCGATCGCGGCTTTGACGGTCGAACGCTGGAATGGCTTGGTGATGAGGAACGTCGGCTCGGGGCGAGTGCCGGTCAAGAGCCGCTCGGGGAAAGCAGTGATGAAAATCACCGGCACGGAAAATTCCGCGAGAATGTCGCGCACCGCGTCAATCCCGCTCGAATCGTCCGCCAACTGGATGTCGGCAAGAACGAGGCCTGGCGGGTGTTGCCGAGCCATCGACACGGCCTCGTCGCGAGTCACTGCAACGCCAGTAACATTGTGCCCGAGATCGCGAACGATCGTCTCGAGATCCATGGCGATGATCGGCTCGTCCTCAATCACGAGCACGTCGGTCAAAGTCTGCCGCTCGATCTCGCGGAGCGCCTCAGCAACCAGCGAATCGACATCCTGCGGCGAGGCTCCGATCAGGTAGCCAGCATCTTCCGACGAGAATCCTTCGAGCGAGGTCAGCAACAGTGCCTGGCGCGACAGCGGCGTGATCTTGGACAGGCGCGCGTGCGCGATCCGCTCCGCGCCGGCAATATTCTGGGACGGCTCCTCCCCTTCCTCGATATTCGCGGTCGACCAGATCGCATGGAAGGTCTTGTAGAGGCCGAGCCGGGGGTCGACGTCCCTGGGAAATTCGTCGGGCTTGGCGACGATTGCCTCAAGCGTTGCGCGAACGAACGCGTCGCCGTGAGTCTGACTCCCGGTGAGAGCGCGCGCGTAGCGGCGCAAAAATGGCAGATGCGGAGCGAGTTCCTGTCCAAGCGACATATTAGCGCGATACTCCTAAAGCTGGCGCCGGCAGTGTGTCCGGCGGCAGAGTTCGTTGTAACCGTGGAATGATTGGCGTCAAAGTTTCCCCTTCGCCGTTCCCCCCACAGTAGTTATTGCTCTCGCTGGAACAAAGCATCGGCCATTTGGTTTCCGCTCCCGTATGCGGGGTGGCTGTCCTAATTCCGGACGACAACTCCAACAGGGGATGCTTCAGGCGCTCGGGCACCAAGAAGCCATTGCGCCACGTTGCACGTCTGCATAGACGCGGCTGGTGTTCACCCGCGCTACGGGGGACGAGAGATTGAACGACGGGAACAAGCGCGTGCCGAAAGACAGCGCAGACAGCGAGGAGCGGAAGACGGCTCCCGCATCAAACGGCAAGAAGCCGACCGGGCAGCGCACGGCCGATGTTGGCCGCGCGCTGCGTTCCGTGTACGACGAGACACTGCGTGAAAACGTTCCCGACGAATTCAAGGATCTGCTCGGAAAGCTTAGCTGAGCAGCCCGAGAAGGGCTGAGTGAAGATGGCCACTGCCGCCGAGCGGTTCGCGAAACTTTCAACGCCCGCCAAGCTTCTCCTGATCCTGACGGCCGCTCTGCTGCCGATCGGTTTCGCGCTTGTTTGGATGGCCTATGACGGGATCCACTCCGCCAACGCCACGCTTCGTAACCAGTCCACGGATCAGGCCCGATCGGCGGCGCAATCCGTTGAAAGCCTGATCGCTCGCAATGTGCTGGCCTTGCGGATTGTCGCCAACGGCCGTCTCGCCGAAGGCCCCGCGGCGTGCCAGGAAGTTCAAAAATCGCTAGTCATAGCGCCAGCTGTCGCGCAGCAATTCCGGCTGAATTCAAACGACAGCATTCTTTGCGTGGTAGGCGACCTCGGCGACACCGGACCGGTCCCGACCGTCACACCCGGTGACATTCGCCTTGCCGTTTCCCCCGACGACGATTCGCTGGTGGTTCAGGTCGGGGTGATCGGCGGTTCGGCATTGACGGTCCTGTCCAGTGAGGATTTGCGCAAGGCTGCGCTCGACAGCGGAAGCAGCTTCGACGGCATACGAATCCAGGACGGTGTGCGCGAGATCGACATCATGGCGTCCAACCAGCCCCTTCACTCGAGCGAGCGGCGGCTCATCAGCCGTTGGCCGGTCGGGAATCGCCGATTACTGATCGAAGTGGACGGGCGGGTCCCGGCAATCACGACCGTCGACGTTCTGATCATCATTCTTCCTGTCGTGATGTGGTTCATTGCCGCGCTGATTTCCTGGCTGGTGGTGACGAGATTGCTGATCCAGCCGCTGCGGCGGCTTGAGCGCTCGGTGCGCGCCTATACTCCTGGTGGCCCTCTCGAACTGCCGAGAACGCTAGGGTTAGCGACTGAGATTCGCGAGTTCCGCGATGCATTCGCCCGCTCCGTCGCCAAGGTCCAGGAGTCGGAGCGGGAGATGTCTGCCGCGCTGGACGGGCAACGCAAGCTAGTGAGGGAAGTCCACCACCGCGTGAAGAACAATCTACAGGTGGTCGCATCGCTACTCAATATTCACGGACGAAGCGCTGAAACCGAGACCGCCCGAGCGGCTTATGGAGCGATTGGAAGGCGGGTCGGGGCGCTCGCCATTGTTCACCGCAACCACTTCGCGGAGATGGAGGAGAATCGGGGAATTTCGCTTCGGCCGCTGCTGTCTGAGCTGTCGGCGGAACTTCGAGCCGGGGCACCCGAATCCGCCCGTGGACTGATCATCGATCTGGAGCTTGAATCCGTGAACACGACTCAGGACATGGCGGTGCCGGTCGCCTTCCTGGTCACCGAGGTGGTCGAGTTCGCGATGCTGCGCCGTCCCGATCAGCCGGTCGAAGTGATCCTTCAGCGAAGTAGCGATCTCACCGCGCGCTTGACGCTGGGAAGCCCTGTTCTCGTGCCCGAAGACGACGACGACCGGGAGAAAATGCAGTTTGAACGGATCATCGCCGGCCTCGCCCGCCAGCTCCGCTCGAGCCTTGAGCGCAAGCTGGGCCGCTATAGCGTGGAACTGCCGGTCTTCCCCGGAACCTGATGGCGATTAGCAGCGCGTGAAAAAAAATCGCTGAAGTTCGGAACCGGTCTCGAACAAGGGGCGTTTTGCAATTCGGATAGTGACCTTTTGCCCCCCCGCTCTCGCTATCCGCTTAAAAGAGCCCGGAACCGCCAACCCTCCCCCCCCCCGGTGGCGTTTCCGGGCTCTCCTTGTCTGGGGCGCCCTCAGAAGAGTTACGCGCTTCCCGCCGCCGCCGGCGCCAATGCGTGATCCTGATGGCTAGTATGGCGAACTCGTAAAGCCCATACAGCGGGATCAAGAGCAGCAACATCGAAAGCGCGTCGGGCGGGGTCAGGATTGCGGCTGCTGCGCCGGCCGCGACGACTGCGTAGCGGCGGGATTTCGCGAGTTGCTGGACGGTGATGATGCCAGCCCGCTCCAGCACCATCAGCAACACGGGTGTCAGGAAAGCGACCCCGAAACCGAACAGGAATTTTTCGCAGATCCCGAGATAATTTCCGACGCTCGGGAGCGCTTCCTCCTGCACGCCGCCGATATTGCCCTGATAGCTCAGCAGGAACTTGAGCGCTGTCGGCATGGCGAGGTAGTAAGCAAACGCCGCACCGCCGAGGAAGAAGAACGGCGTCATCACGAGGAACGGCAGGAATGCCCGCTTTTCCTTCTCATAAAGCCCGGGCGCGATGAATCTCCAAAGCTGTATGGCGATGATCGGGAAGCTGACCATCAGTGCCGCCCAAAGCGCGATCTTCACTTCGACGAAAAAGGCCTCGAAAAAATCCGTGTAGATGAGCTTGCCCTGCCCGACCCGAACAAGCGGCTGCAGCAAAAAGGTGTAAATAGGGCGGACAAAATAGAAGCAGATGAAGAACGCCACCGCGAGGGCCGAAATGCTCCAGATCAGGCGTTTCCTTAGCTCGATCAAATGTTCGAGCAGCGGGCGCTTGGTGTCGTCGATATCCTTCACGGCAGTTCGCGTTTCGGCGGCTCCGGAAGCGGCAAGGGCGGCTCTTCCTGCTCCGCCTCAACCCCCGCTTTCGTTTCAGTCACGGGCGCGGGAGGCGTGGAACCGCCGGCCGTGGGGAATTCGCGCATGATCCGCTCATTCTCCTCGCGCCATTTGCGCTCCATTTCCTCAAGCTCCGCCTCGCGGATCGCGGTCTCGATTCCGGATTGAAAATGCCGGGCCATGCCACGGACCTGTCCAACCCACCGGCCGACAATGCGCATCGCACTGGGAAGCTCCTTGGGCCCGATGAAGATCAGCGCGAGGACGGCAAGGATGATCAGGTGGGACGTGTCGATGCCGATCATCGGCCGTCTACCTGATAACTAGCGGCGGTCGTCGGCTGGCGGTGGCGGCGGAGGTGGAGGCGGCGGCGTGACCGTTTCGGTGCGGCGCGGCTCTGGCGTTACGTCGATCGGCTCGTCGTGAGACAGGCGCCGGCGCTCTATCTCGCGGCGACGCTCTTCCTCCCGGCGCCGCTCCTCATCGTCATCGTCGGCCATACCTTGCTTGAAGCTTTTGAGCCCCTTCGCGACGTCGCCCATCATCGAGGAGAATCGGTTGCCGCCGAAGAGCAGGAGCAGAAGCACAGCGAGGATCAGGAGGTGCCAGAAACTCAAACCACCCATGTCGAAATAACTCCTTCGGGCGCTCCCCTACTCTTCCTCGCCTTCGGTTTCCAGTTGCAGCTGAAAGACCGCCTCGTCGAGCGGATCGAGCAGGCCCGCGGCCTTGAGATCGTCGATACCAGGCAAGTCGCGACGTGACGTGAGCCCGAAGTGCGTTAGGAATTCCGGCGTGGTGGCATAAAGCAACGGTCGCCCCGGAGCCTCTCGCCGTCCGGCCGTCTTCACCCAGCCGGCTTCCATCAGCACGTCCAGGGTTCCCTTGGAGATCTGAACCCCACGAATGCCTTCGATTTCTCCGCGACTGACCGGCTCATGGTAGGCGATGATCGCCAGCGTCTCGGTCGCCGCTCGCGATAGGCGGCGCGGCTCTTCGCGCGTGCGGCGCAGCAAGTACGCGAGATCGGGCGCAGTCTGGAAATGCCAACGGCCGCCGCGTTCGACCAGCTCGATCCCGTGGCCTTCGTAATGCGCCGCAAGCTCGCCGAGCGCGATTTCCACCGGCCCTTCGCCTACATTCTCGACGATCTGGTCCACCGTGAGCGGTGCCTCGGAGGCGAAGATGGTAGCCTCGATCGCGCGGGCGTACTCGTCCATCAGGCAGCCCTGATCATGATCGGCGCGAACGCCTCATCCTGCGTCAGGTCCAGCCGCCCGCGCCGTGCCAGTTCGAGAGCGGCGAGAAAGCTCGACGCGATCGACGATCGCCGGAACTGAGGATCGTCTGTTTGCGGGAGAAAGGACTCGAGGCTGACCCAATCTAGCGCGAACCCTAGCATATGGCTTACTCGGTCGATCGCTTCTTCCAGAGTCATCACCGCTCGCGGATGAACCACGTGCATCGGCGGCTGCGTGCGTGCCTTGATCGCGCCATAGGCGGCGAACAGGTCAAAGGCGGACACCTGCCAAGCCGATTTGCGGACCAGCCGAAGCCCTTCCGGAGCGCCGCGTACGAACACGTCGCGGCCGATGCGATCGCGGCCGAGCAGGCGCGCGCCAGCCTCGCGCATTGCGTCCAGCCGCCTCAGCCGCATTTGCAGCCGGAAAGCCAGCTCTTCCGGACTCGGCTCGGCCTTCGGGTCCTTCGGAAGAAGGAGGCAGGATTTGAGATATGCGAGCCACGCCGCCATCACCAAATAGTCGGCGGCGATCTCCAGCTTCAGCGCCCGCGCCCCGGCGAGATAGGCGAGATATTGCTCGACCAGCGCGAGGATGGAGATTTGTGCGAGGTCGACCTTTTGCGACCGCGCAAGCTCGAGGAGCAAATCGAGCGGGCCTTCCCACCCGTCCAGAGTCAGGTTGAGCTCCTCAGGATCGCTGGTCACCAATCGGAGCGTCGTCTCGCCCATGCAATGAGATTAGCCCAACGCGCGTGCATTGAAACACGAGTCCTCGCTGAAGGAGGCTGTAGCCGCGGAGCAATCCACAGATTTCAGCGACAAGTGAGCGGTTACTGGGCCGCGAGCGCCAGAAGCTCGTCCCGCTTGGCAATGCATGCCTGGAGATCGGGCCCGTCGCTAGCGCCGCCGGCGATCACCATCGCCTGCCGAAGGCGCTCTGCCCCTTCAGGCGTGATTTCGCCCAGCCGTCCCGCGATCTCGATATTGTCCGAAAGAACGCCGTTGCATGGCAGCGCGACGTCACAGCCTGCGGCAACGCACGCGACCGCTCGCTCCGCCTGAGTCCCGCTCAGCGCATTCATGTTGCTGTCGTCGCTCATCAGAAATCCGTCGAAGCCGATGTGGCTGCGGATGATGTCCTCGATAACGACAGGAGACTGGCTCGATGGCCGCTCCGGGTCCCAGGCAGTGTAGAGGACGTGCGCAACCATCCCCATCGGCGCCCAGTTCAACCGCTCGAACGGCTCAATGTCGGCTTCGAGTTCTTCCGCGCTTGCGGTCACCACAGGAAGCTCGTGGTGGCTATCGGCGAGTGCGCGGCCGTGGCCGGGGATATGCTTGATGACGCCGACGACACCGGCCGAGGCAAGTCCGTCCAGAATTGCCCGGCCAAGCGCCGCAACCTGCATCGGCTCAGAGCCAAGAGCCCGGTCGCCAATGATGTCGTGCGCTCCAGGCTGGCGCACATCCAGCAGCGGCGCGCAATCGACATTGATTCCAACCGAGCGGAGCATCAGCCCGAGCGCTCGCCCGTTCACCCGCGCTGCTTCGATGGCCGAAGAGGGGGCAAGCCGGTACAGCCGGTCGAATGCCTCGCCGGTCGGGAAGCCGGGCCATTGCAGCGGGCGAAGCCTGGCGACGCGGCCGCCCTCCTGATCGATCAGGATCGGCACATCGGGCCGGCCGGAAACGTCACGCAGCGAATCCGTCAGCGCCTGAAGCTGGGCCGGATCGACACAATTGCGCTTGAACAGGATATATCCGACCGGATCGCAATCGCAGAAGAAATCGCGTTCGCTGTCTGTCAGTTCCGGGCCGGAAAGGCCGTAGATTGCAGCCTGCATGCCCGCCTATTTCGCGATGAAGCAGCCTTCGCCGCCGGCTTGGAGTGCGTCGCACACCGCCTTGGCGCCTGCGGGGGAAGAGGCGGCAGCGCGCAGACGATAACCCCCCGAGTAAGGCACGACCATCTTGGTGGCCGCCGAAAGCTGCGGGAAACGCGACGTCAGGGCCAACCACGCCCGCTCAGCTTGGGCGGCATTCTTGTACGCGCCAAGCTGGACCACCGAGCCATCGGTTGGACCTTCGCCCGAATCCGCGGCTGATGCTGACTGCACGGCGGGCGTCTTCGTCTCGGGCTTCGGTGGTACCTTCGCTGGAGCCGGTGGCGGCGCGGCTACTACCTGAGTTTCCGCCAACTTGCTCGTATCGAGCTGCCCGCTGACGTTCTGGCCAGCGCTGGTTTCGAACGTCGTCTGGCTCTCGCCCGCGACATCGAGCCCACCCGCGGTCGGCGGCTTCACCTTGTACGGCGCCTGAGGAGCGCGGATCAGCTGGGGTTGCCCGCTACCCTCCAAATTCCGGTGGCCGAGCCAAAAGAAAGTTCCTGCGATGGCGCCGGCGACCAGGAGCACCACCAGCAGCGCAACCAGCATTCTGCGCGCCGATATACCGCCGGGAGCATCCTCGTCCTCCACCTCCCGAAGCCAGGGCATCCGCTCCTCGTCGAAGCTCGGGCGGG